>ERZ791875.53-NODE-53-length-157045-cov-13.524588_pt1 | contig 157045 bp, 148 predicted proteins | sample MGYA00510278_ERZ791875 | MGnify/ENA primary metagenome ERZ791875 (study PRJEB30046, sample SAMN00792078) | human gut metagenome | study: EMG produced TPA metagenomics assembly of the A metagenome-wide association study of gut microbiota in type 2...
CGTGAGACGCTGTGAGACGCTATGAGACGCTATGAGACAAAAGTGTAGACTTAAACAGATACCTCGATGGAAATAATAAAGCACTGTAAATGCTGCGGAAATCAGTTCATTGCGCACCGAATGGCAACGCTGTACTGTTCCAAAGCGTGCAACGCAAAGGCAACAAGGGTACGTAAGAAGAAAAGTATTCAGCAAGAATATCAAGAGCTCCAAAATGACTTGGAGTCGTCAACTGAGTATTCTATCCCTAATGCGGAATATCTTAGCCCAATTCAAGCAGCAAAACTGCTTGGAGTGAGTCGTGCTACCATATATAGGTATGCACTCGCTGGAGTTATAAAAGCAGTGCAATTTAAGGGGCTTACTATCATCCGAAAATCCGACATTGAGAAGACCTTTGATAATGCGTCTGAGTATAAAAAAAGGATCGCATTCAGTAAGAAAAAGGAAGATAGTGAGTACTATACAATCCGAGACATCAGTGAAAAGTATCATATAGGGAAAAAAGCTATATTGTCTCGTTGCGAACGATGCAGCATTCCCAAGGTTTATGATGGCAGAAACGTTTTCTTCAAAAAAGTATATGTCGATGCTCATTTTGCCGAGTTGATAGAAGAAATTGACTTGGCCAACTATTATACGACCGAGCAACTAATGGAGAAACTATGCATGTCAAAACAGAATGTGCTGACCTTTGTTTATCGAAATAAGATTCCAAGAATAACTCGTGGCCGTTTAGTCTACTATTCAAAAGTCCATATTGACAATTATAAACGCAGAGGTAATGATATCGATACAAACTGGTACACTTATGATGAAATAATAGAAAAGTATGGTTTGTCTGTGGATCAAATCAGCTATCAAATCCGTCAAGAGAAAATAAAGACAGAAAAGCGCGGTAAGTTCACTATGATTTTCAGATCGGAGTTTGATGAACAAATAATAAAAGGAAAGTTTGGCGACATTGAGCGAGACGAGAAGACTGGTAAATTCAATTTTGCCAATAATTCTCATCCAAAAGTGGTAATAAAGAATAAGACTGGTAATGTTGAAGCTCCTGAAACTCCTGATGGCTATTTTTCGACAGAGGAAATAAGCAAGAAGTACTCTATCAATATCAGGCATGTTCAAAAACTGACGAGAGAGGCAAGAATACCCAAAATATCACTGAAAGGATTCAACTTCTTTGAGATACCAAGTGTATTGGCTTTGTTCGGATCCTCACAAATTAATGATGGTGTCAAAGAATGGATTACTCCAGAGGAAATGGAAAAGCAATATAAAATGACCCCCGTAGCCCGCCGTTCATTTACCCATCGTCATAAAATTCCGACCAAGGCTGAATTTGGCAAAATATTCTACTCAAAGGAACATATAGACAAAGTCAAACATCTGGTCTTTAATGGCAAAGAAAATTACTACTCTGTTCAAGAAGTCATGGACAAGTATGAATTGACCAAGGACATGGTATTCTACTACTCTAATAAAAAGAAAGTTACCAAAGTAAAGTGCGGGCAACAAGTCTATCTTCTAAAGACAGAAATAGATGAATATATGGCTGAAAGAGCTCAAAACAGCGAATTACTGCCAATTACGGACGATTAACCAGGAATGATAAAAGTGAATGGTAGGTCAGCATAGGAGCATTTAAGACTTTTGCACCAGAAAACAATAATTCAAAAACAAATATAAAATGCAGCAATGTAAGACAGTTACACTAAGAAGTCGAGCCAGGCGCAATGGCACGCATTCTCTGTTTCTGGAATTCTATCCGGGCTACAGAGACCCCAAAACGATGGAACTTATACGTCGTCGTTCATTAGGTATATACATCTATTCAGAGCCTAAAACACCCAGAGAAAAGGAGTATAACGCTTTAATGATTGAGAAAGCAGAAGCAATCAGATGCAATGTCTATTCTGAGATAATCAATGAGAAATATGATTTCTTTAGTAATAACAAGAATAAGGAGAGTTTCTTGGATTATTTTGAAGAAGTAAGCAGAACCAAGCACAACAAATGGTTGTCTTCCCTCAAGCACTTCAGTGCATTCTGCCATGGCGAATGTTCCTTTGAAGAGTTAGACGTTGAGTTCTGCCGTAAATTCATGGATTATCTGATGAAAGCGAAAAGTCTCTCAACGGGAAAACCGCTAAATAGAAATTCTGCTGCCGACTATTGGATCATTTTCAGAAATATTCTCAATCTGGCTTATCGTGAGAGACGAATCAAAGAAAAGATTGTGGACTACCTTGATTATATCAAGTGGGTTCCAACTGTAAAGGAAAGCTTAACACTTGAAGAATTAAGAAGCCTTTATAATACGCCCTGTTCTATTGAGGTCATGAAGAAAGCTGTAATTTTTTCATGTTTGACAGGACTTCGCCGAAGCGATATTATCAACTTAACATGGGAGAATGTCCGCAAATATGCGGATGGTGGTCGGTATTTGGATTTCATTTGTCAGAAGACCAAGGTACAAACTGTTGTTCCAATCAGTAATGAAGCCTATGAACTGATTCAACCAGAGACAGACAAACCTGTGTTTGCTGGATTCACAAAAGAAATGAGCAATAATGAAATGAGGAGATGGCTAAAGGATTCGGGTATAAAAAAACACATCACATTTCATTGTTTTCGGCACACCTACGCCTCATTGCAAATGGAATTAGGTACTGACATCTATACCGTTCAGCATTTGTTGGCACACAAGAACGTCTCCACTACCCAGATTTATGTAGCACATGCTTCGCCCAAAACGAGAGAAGCTGCCAACAAAATTAAGTTGAAGGAAGAAGATAAAAATGAAAATGAATAATGACCCTAATTACTGATGCTTACGGTTCACTTACTAGAGTAATCGAAGGTCAGCATTGAATCATAGCTGACCTTTGCACCAGTAATTCAAAAATATTATAAGTATGACAACAGAAGAAATAACATTTAATGACTTGCCCAAAGTAGTAGCACAATTATTGGATAAGATTTCAGGATTGGAGCTTAGTTTCAACAGACTGTATGAAGACATCAAGAAAAGTCCATCTCGTGCTTCAGAACACATTCCTATGAATATTGATGAAGCCTGTGAATTTCTAAAGATGAAGAAAGGGACAATGTATTATCACCTACAGAACCGCTCGATTCCAGCCACGAAGAAAGGTAAAAGCTATATCTTTTTTAAAGATGAGCTGATTAAGTGGGCAGAATCCGGACGAACAACTGAAGTACCATTGACACCCGAAGAAATGAACGCAGCATTATCTAAACGTGCCGGAAAGAATACACCGACTGATAGAAGTAAGCTATTACGCAAGAAGTAATGTTAACAAGTGTTTAGTAGTAATTTCTATTTGTGTCTATCACGTTACCGACAATGGAAAACAAGAGCCAAACATGTGAAAAAACAATCAGATAAAAGAAATAAAAACAACAGCAAAATATCACTTTTGGCGTTTTGTAAAGATAGTTAAGATATTGTGTATCAGTCAGTCTAACTATTACTAATTAAGAGTTTTCTCTCTAACTTTGCAGTCGAAAATAAATAATAATTCAAAGTATTTATGACTAATAAGTTTAGAGAGAAATTCTTTTATACCATCCTTACAAACATTGTAAGTGTGTTTGTAATTCTCATCCTGCCTCTATTCTTTGGAGACAATCATATTATTCAATGGTATTATCAGAAAACAAGTATTCTGTTCACATCATACAGAAACGAATGTACGCTCATCGTTCTTATGATTGGAGTTATTCTCTGTCTCTATACCATCAGGAATCATAAGAGAAAAGAAGCAGTGGCTGAGAAAGTTATTCATGAAGCTTTCAATTATCAAGAGATATTGAAGACCAAGGAAAAAGAACGAGAAGAAATCATTCAAGAAACAAAAAAAGCCATAGGAGACTATCTGAGAATAAGTCTTTGCCCCTACATTCAAGAGAACGAAATGGAAAAATTGATTCAAAACATAGATAAGTGGGACAATACCAAAGGCTATATATTGCTTCCTGTTATTACCGATGGAAGACTATCTACATTAGATTTGAGACACATGATATGGAATGTAGGCAAACGACTTGGATGGAATGGAAACAAGTGTGCCACATTCATAAAAGTGTGCTTCCCTATAGAACTTAAAGACCTAGAAATAGAGACAATCCGCCGGAATCTTCGTCAAAGAGGTAATTGTATTATTGACATCGATATACCAGAATGTGGAGATTACAAATTCCATATAAATCATACAAGAAAGTCAAAATTATAAAATTTCTATGTAGCAGTGTAGATTGGTTGCATAGTTAAGCATTATCTTTGCAAATTATTTACTGTAAGCCTATTAGCGACATAGCTAATTTGAAACCCAGTAACAACCCATCTTGAAATCCCCCAAAGACTCCATCTTGGGTTTTTTTATGTGAAATTATTAACAAAAAGAAAAGTTATGAACCGAAACTACAATCGATCCGGTCTCTCTCTTTTTGTTCACAATTAGTAATGAACAAGAGAAGAACACAAAGAGACCTCTAGTGAAAAATGAAATGTATGCGCTCCTTGAGGAAGCCTACAAAGTGTATCAACAAGAGGTATTGCAAGAAGGCAAACTCCACCGTCGTTTTGCCAATGATTTCGCCAATCTACATTCCTACATTGAGATTGAAAGCGAAGCAGAAGCTCAATTACACATCAAAAAAATCACTGCTATTTATGAACTGTTGACAGAGCGTATGGATTTGGTGAAAGAGTACTTTACCAAAGATCAATTCACGCAGGAAGACTGTGAACTAATGCTTCATAGATTCAACACACAAGAGCCTGAAAATTCTCCTTCCACATCCAAGCCACAAGTATTGGGTTACTTCACCGATCAACAAATAGAACTCATTACAGACTTTGCCAATAAGCAAGATCTATTTAAAAAGAAAGTAAGCCAAGAAGAATTTAAAGCCCTATTTGCTGGTACTTTGGAAACACCTCTAATCGCCAATCATAATGGTTTGGTAGCCTGTTTTTTGAATTATCTGAGAGACGAACAATATTTGGTGTATCCTTGGCAGAAAGTGATTGCCGACAAACAAATGATTTGTTCTAAATCTACCGGTAAATCACTTACTCGTGAGAATCTGAAAAATGCACTATCCTCCTTCAAAAGTTCACATGGAGTTAAATATCTCCCCTTTGAAGAATTCATCAAACAACTGAAAGTAAAAGAAGAATAGACAAACAAGCGAAAACAAAAAAGCATACTTCTCATCATACATCTTAAGAGGTATGGTTGCTTGTTATCTGCACTCGAAACAACGACTGTAACTTTGCCGCCGAATCGATTCAAAATTGGTGGTACAAACACCTAGTGTCAAATAAAATAAGGATCAAAAATGGAGAAGCAAAGAATAAATCAAAAGATACTCTGCAAGAGAATGGATGAATTAGAAATGGCTATTAGTGAATTGAACCCACTTGAAGCCAGCGAAATCAATAAACGTCTCTTGAAGATTGAGAATATGTTGTATGCAGCCAAAGATACGCTTACTTCTCAAGAGGCTGCCAACTATATCGGCATTTCTCTTTCGCAACTATATAAGCTCACCTGTAAATCTAAGATTCCATATTACAAGCCGCAAGGAAAGATGGTGTACTTTGCCAAGAAAGAGTTAGATGAATGGATGCGCCAAGACCACTGTCCGGTAATAACTCAGAATAAGCCAATCCAATGAAGTATAACAAAAAGAGTAAAGACTATATGCTGACGGATGACCAACTAAAAGAGTTGCTTGAAAAATCAACCATTCGTGTATCATCAAACAGCAAGACGACTCAAAAACATTCAAAACAAAAAGATGGCAAGGAGAAAAACAAATAATAAACCTGATAATCTGGTGGTGCAGAACAACATCCAAGAAATGCAGATGCTTTTCAATAGCGATTTTTCCGATGCGCAGTTGGAACATTTCTTGAATAAAGGGATGATAAAAGTCTCTGAGAAATTAGAGAAACCGCCACAGATTCTTTGGGTTGGAGATTGCACCATTGCCACCTTTGGTAACTTCAGTGCTTCGACCGGTAAGGCCAAAAGTAAAAAGACATTTAACGTGTCGGCTATGGTTGCAGCTGCACTGATAAATGGTACCGTATTGAATTATCGAGCCTGCTTGCCATCGGGAAAGCGAAAGATTTTCTACTTCGATACCGAGCAAAGCCGTTATCATTGTCGAAATGTCCATGAACGAATCCTCAAACTGGCTGGACTGCCAACCAACACAGATACAGAGAATATCACATTTGTTGGTCTGAGAGAATACACTCCCAGTCTTCGTATAAGTCTAATTGATTATGCACTCAGAAAAAGCGCAGGTTATGGATTGGTTATCATAGACGGACTGAGGGATTTGATGTACGACATCAACAATGCCAAGGAAGCAACCGATGTAATGACTATGCTCATGTCCTGGACTAGCAATTACGACCTGCATATCCATTGCGTACTCCACCTCAATAAGAATGACAGCAATACTCGTGGGCATATTGGAACAGAGTTAGAAAACAAGGCTGAAACGGTATTGATTGTCAGTAAGGACAAGCAGAACACTGATATCAGTGAAGTTCGTCCGATGCACATGCGAGACAAAGAGTTCTATCCATTTGCCTTTCACATCGATAGCAATGCACTTCCTGTTTTGGAAGAAGGCTATCATGTTACGGTGTGTAAACCAAAGGATATGCCCCTCACGTCATTGCCTGAGAATGTTCACAAAGAAGTTTTGGATGAGCTATTCAGTCAACGTACTCCTGAAAAATACGTAGATATGGTAAAAGCCCTAAATGAGTTCTATGCCAAAAAAGGCTATAAAAAAGGGACTAATGCCACGAAAGAATTACTAAAGCTTCTATCAGAGAAATCCATTATTACAAAAGATGACGCAGGCTATCATTACAACCCTGAGATTATCAAAAATGAAACAAGTAAATAACGAGTTTAAGGTTTAAGTTTAATCGGGTATATATATAGTAAACTATACCTATCGCTCAAAAAATATAGCATTATGACAATAGATAAAATAAAAGATATCAGTCTGGTGGAATACCTCACCGATTTGGGTTATCAATCCCACAAGAAGATTGGAAGCAACTATTGGTTCCTATCACCTCTGCATAAAGAAGAAAATCCATCGTTCAAAGTAAACAGCAGTACCAATCTTTGGTATGACTTTGCTTTGGCACGTGGCGGTAACATCATTAACTTGGTTCAACTGCTAAATCCTGATATGACCATGCACCAAGTTCTCGTTGCATTATCTAACTATAGTGAGACAAACCAAAGTCCACAACAAAGTTATCAGCCTTTTACGCATCAAAACATATCCCATAAAGATGATACAAAGATTGATTGCGTAAAGCCAATCAGCAACTGCTATCTTCTCGCTTACATCTATAGCAGAAATATAAATGTAATGGTAGCCTTGAAATATTGTCAAGAGGTTCACTACACCTTGACCAGTGGTAAGAGCTATTACGGAATTGCTTTTCTCAATATGTGTGGTGGCATGGAAGTTCGAAACAAATATGTCAAACGCTGTATCGGCGGTAAAGATATTTCGCTTATCCTACAGACCAACGGTCAACAAACCATGGAGTGTTGTGTTTTTGAAGGCTTCTTTGATTTTTTAGCCTACGAGACCGCTCGGTTGCAACACGATGAGCTGTTGACAATGCCACTCCCAATGGATTGCATCATTCTGAATTCCGTTTCAAATGTTATGAAAGCCCTGGAAGTATTGAATGGTTACGACATTATCCATTGTTATCTGGATAATGATGCAGCAGGTCGTAAAGCTTCCGAAAAACTCAAAGTCGCACTCAATCGAGAGGTTCGTGACCAGTCTCTTCGCTATCTTGACTACAACGATGTAAATGACTACTTATCAAAACACAGCAAATGAATCAAATAGAAATAGAAAAAACGCTGAATGAACTCAAGATTGAACTTCAGCAAATCAAGGAGAGAATCAAGCTGATGGAGTATAAATTCTTTCTCAAAAAACACTACTTGACTATAAAGGAAGTAAGTGATTATACAGGTTATACCGAATCAACCATCTATCATCTTACAGCCAGGAAAAAGATACGTTATCACAAGCCCAATGGTAAAACCATACTCATCAAACGTAAAGATTTGGAAAAATGGATTGAATCCCATCCTATAGAAATTTTGGATGAGCTCCGTACAGAATCCTTTCCTATAAATAAGCCATCAAACTCTAATCAAAATAATATTTCAGATGAATATTGAACAAGCAAAGCGTATCAAGCTAGAGAAATTCCTAATGAAGTTAGGAATGGAACCCGTAAAAACTAATGGCAACCGCCTTTGGTATCACTCCCCCTTCCGCAAAGAAGAAGTACCCTCATTTATCGTAGATGTAAATAATAATATTTGGTTTGACCAAGGTACAGATAAAGGTGGAAATATAATTGAATTGGCCAAGCAACTGTATCAGACAGACATCATGCCATTCCTTTTGGACAAGATAGACGAGATTGCACCGGCTGTGCCACCAACTAAATTCGATATACTCTCTCTTACTGGACTGGAAGAAACCGTCAAGTTTGTAACCATTGAAGAATTGAAAAGTATCAAGGATATAGCCTACTTTACCTCAAGAAACATAGATATCGCCATTGCCGACAAGTATTGCAAGCAGATTAGCTTTCGCTTCAATGATAGAGACTGTCAGGCTGTTGCTTTTCCCAACATACATGGAGGTTATGAACTGAGAAGTAATATCTATAGTGGACACATGCTACCATTAGCTATCTCAATTGTTCGTATGAATCCAAATGTGATTACCTCTTCGTGCTGTATATTCACCGACTTCATCGATTTTCTTTCTTATAAAACCCTTTTGGCACATGGGGAAACAGAGATTCTTGTCGAGAAGTTTGCCGACACATATATTCTAAACTCGCCATCGTTAATAAGCAAGGCATTACCCAACCTTAATGCTTACTCCCATATCTATTGTTATCTCAATAATGATAAAACAGGCAGAGCCATTACTGAAACAATTCAAGGTGCATTTGCTGACAGACACGTCGTTGATGCATCAGAAAGATATGCCGATTTCCAAAACGTCAGTACCTATCTCCAGAAAAAGTCGTGGCGAAAGAAGTAAATTCATACTCGGCACACTCACCATTATTTTATTAAAACCCTAATAATAAAGCTCTTCATCATCGAAGGGCTTTTTTTTATGCCTTAATCCCATCTCTTTGAGTATGAAAACAGAGTGTGATTTTATCTATTTACTGAAATGCAGTTAAAAGAACGGTTCAAAAGGTAGCTATGTTTCTTTATACGCAAAAACAGCTATTCCTTTGCAGCAGATTTTTAATAACACAAACACGAAAACAAAGAAATATGAGCGTATTTGGAGTATTTGCCACAGTGCTAACCATCATCTATGTAATCTATTATGCCTGGATGATTGGACGAGATTTGTATGGTAAGAAAGACCAGCAAACCTCCAAACAAGAAACTTTTGAATTTACTACCGAGGAAACAGAGGAAATGATTACAGAAGTCAGAGAGAAAGGTGACGGATTCAGTTTCTCTTCCGACCCTGATGAAAAGGAAACCGAAATTGAAGCTGAAGCTGAAAACCACAACGAGACAATCGAATCTCAAGAAGAAGCGGACGAAAATATTAATGCTCCAACGCAAGCCGACCACGCCATCATCACTTTGTACAAAGAAGGTATGGAAGAAATCAAACCTGAACATTCAAAAGAATTTGAGAGCAGCGAATTTATAACTGCACTCATGAATATTGATACTGTACCAGGCAACCTGCTAAAGACAACAAGGAATGAATTATAAACCAAGTCTTCGATTACTGACCATCGGATTTGCATTGACAGCCGTCCAAAGACTATCAGCCAAGTGCGGAAATGTAGATTACAGTTGGGGCGCAGATGGGTTGGCGCAGGCACACGACTATGTTGTGACCATGATGCTCTACACGCTCTACCTTATTTATGCGGTGTCAGCAATCGTCTCCATCTACTCCGTCATGCAAATCTATATTAAGATGAATGTCGGTGAAGAAGGTGTAACCAAAGATATCATGACACTCATAGGTGCCTGCCTGTTTATGATTGGCGCATCCATCGTTTTTCCAGCCTTCTTTGGCTATCAAATATAAACGCGCAACAAAAACGCAACAAACGAGAACCTAATTAGATAAAAAAACTCAACTGGCCAGACGAGTATATACACAAACCAAAAAAGTTAAGAATGATCCAGAAAATCAAAAACAAATTTATGAGCATGGGAAAGTCTCTTTGCTCTTCTCAGAGAATGAAAACAATGGCCTTGATGTTGGCCGTAGGTACAACAGCAGCTTTCGCCCAGAATGCAGCAGGTGATTACTCTGCTGGTACTACCGCATTGGGTACAGTGACAACAGAAATCGCTAAATACATTCCGTATGTAGTGAAACTTTGTTATGCAATTGCCGGTATCGTGGCGGTTGTGGGCGCAATCTCAGTTTATATAAAAATGAACAATGAAGAGCAGGATGTCAAGAAATCAATCATGATGATTGTTGGTGCTTGTATCTTCTTGGTGGCTGCTGCTCAGGCACTTCCATTGTTCTTCGGCGTAGGCGCATAAAGTTAACAGGAATAAATTATCCTGAGTATTCATTTAAACACATGAACAACGATGACCGAAGAGCAATATCAAGATTATCCTATTTTCAAGGGTTTACAAAAACCTCTTGAATTTATGGGCGTGCAGGGTCGCTACATCTATTGGGCAGCCGGTGCTATTGGTGGAGCTATTGTCGGTTTCATCTTAGCCTACTGCTTAATTGGATTCGTGGCTGGATTGATAGCACTGGTAGTCTCATTGGGAACCGGGGCAGCCTTCATATTTATGAAACAGAAAAAAGGTCTGCATTCCAAGAAAGAAGACAACGGTGTTTTCATCTATGCCCACTCCAAGAAGGTATAACGTAACTAACAACACAAACACAAAATGAACACAAAGATTCAATTAAACACAAATGTCTAACCCGATGGGCTTCCTACAGGAAAACTTACCTTGTGTAGTTCTTCTGTAGGCAGCCTATCTTTATTTATTCGCTATGACCCATATTTACGTATTCCTTATAATCCTGACATTTTTAGGCAGTTGCAGTGGCTCTGAGAATAAACAGCTCGGAATGCAGGCACAGAATACAGCCACTCATACAAGAGCTCATTGGGAGCAGGCTAAAAAGCCTTTCGTTATCAGCTTTGAAGATGACAAAAACTTCAATGAGCCACTATCATTGGGTGTATATGCTCAGTTGAACGATGCAACTCAAGAAGAGTGTACAGCATTAAGTGGTGTAGTCTTTATCAAAAAAGGGCGTGAGTACGGTTGTGCAGACAGAAACGCTTCGACAACAGACTCTACGGCTTTGGTTTATGCTTGTTTTCCCTACCATAAAGGATTAAAAGTACAGGATACTCTACAGATGAAAGCTCCATTTGAAGATCAACTCTTTGCAACTGAAAGCGAACGAAACTTTACGAACGCAACAAACGTAAAGATGAAGATGCAAAGTTCGATGGCCAAGCTTCGTATTAAAATGGAAAGTGATGATGTACGTGATATACTTAACAGTCTGCAAATATCTGGAGACGAAATCTATACCGAAGGAATGTATAAACCTTATAAAGGATTATGGATTTCAAAAGTTATGAATGGTGGTATAAAAGCCAATAGTCATGATATTCTCTTGAACAATGGCCGTAATTATGATTTCTACCTGATTCCAACGGATGTGAAAGGTGTAGTTAACTTCTTTGCTAAAATCAATGAACGCAATTATGCGGTGAAAGCCACATTGCCTCCATTAGCTGCTGGAAGTTTAACGCAGCTCATTCTAAGAAAAGGGAAAGAGGGTCTGACAATAACAAGTAGTTGGGTGGAAAGCAAACGCCTCTTATTGGAGCCACAACCTATAAATGCGGTAGATACGGTGAAAGTCGGTTACTACTTGCAAAAAGAAGGATATATCAGTAAAAGACCCGATAGCAATTCCATCGCACTGATTATTGATACCGACGGTAAGCATGGAAAAGCCATAGCTTTACAAGATGCCATGGGAAGTTATTGTTTCAGCAAAAAGCCTATAACAAGTAAGATGATGTATCCAACCATAGATGGCAAGCGAAAAGAAGGTGTATTGAATCCAAGTAAAGAAGATGGCATTGAAGAAGAGAACACTATTATCTACAAACCCAAGATGCCATATTCTGAAGGATGTGCCTTGGGTTATCAGCAAGGGGAAGTGCTGACCTATAAACTCCTCACTATTTCCAGTTCAATTATCGATATCATTACTCAGGCACAGACAGGAATAACCTTGCCGAGAAAGAGCATGTTGGAAGAGACACTGAAACAACCAGGAAGCTATGTACCATCGTTGGCCGAAATGGCCAAGTTCTACTATAGCCTCCATCCATTCAAAGGCAAACCTTTAATGGCCTTGGGGCTTAAAGATCCAAAAGGTGAATACCTCACCTCTACCGAGCAGTCGAATACATCATTTTACATGATAGACTTTGACCATGGCATCATTGCAGGAGGATTATCCAAACAATATGCCAAGCTTCAATTGAGATTATTTTATTTATTCTAAAACTCACAAACACAAATACATGAATTTAGTATTAGCAGAAACAATACACGATAAAAATGGCTCAAGACGACGTATTACAACGTTACCGGATTCTTTCGATATGGCAATTACATTTGACCAGGATGGTACATGTAAGCTGAATTTTCTGAATCTCGATGGCTCACTCATTATGTCTACTGCTATTGAAACGGACAAGGACATGAAAGAAATTGTACGTCACACAGATAAGAAATCGTTGAAAAGAATTGCCAAGAATCTATTGGCATCCATCAACTATGACATCCTCTACTTCATTGCCACCGGCAGCTATGAAGATGATGATTTGGATGAACTTCCCAATCAGAGCATTTTCGCCGATGGAAATAAGACAATGAATTTGAACTACATCAAATCAGAATGGCAAACCGATTTTGATATCGAGTGCATTTCCAATATCAGTGTATTCAGAGAGGTGATGCAGAACTCATACATGGGGAAGCCCTCGACTGAAGCAACCCAGTCAAATAATCCAAACAAGAAAAAGTCATGAAACCATTTATCGTCAGCATTAAAATTCCAGGAAAGAGTAAGGCGCATGTAGCCCTTCTTCCAGTATCATTCCGCCTTGTAGCCCATTCACCAGCCAATTCAGATAAAGTCTGTGTTAGCTTTAATGATAAAAGCGGAACTCTTATCTATATCACTCTTTATCCTGAGACAAAAGATTGTAAAGAGTATCTGAAAATCATGTCCTACGACCAGCGAAAGTCGGTTGCTCAACAATTCTGTGATATGATTCGTGATGAAATCTTCGTTTTCTTCGCTTCCAATAAGGATTGTAATGGTGAGTATAAAGAATCAACCAATCTTATGCTTGATGATTGGAGAAGTTATTGGGAGGATTCCCTTGACACCATCATCTTGGATGCGATGTCAGATTGAGATATAAGTTTAAAATATAAAATCAATGACCCTATACGTAATATTATTCTTTTTCGCCCTTCTCGGAGGCATGGCTCTTTCTGTAGCCGCCTTCGGAACGGGTGGCAAACGCAAGAAAATCTTTCAGGATATCTATTTCTCCGTGGAAGATACTAACGGTGTGGGCATAATCTATACCAAAACAGGAGAATACTCAGCAGTGTTGAAACTAACCAATCCGGTTCAAAAGTATTCAGCCAATATTGACAGCTATTATGAGTTTACCCATCTGTTCTCCGCTTTAGTACAGACTTTGGGTGAAGGCTATGCCATCCATAAACAGGATATTTTTACCAGAAAGCAGTTTGAAGCCGATGATGATAGCCCAAAGGAGTTCTTGTCAGAATCCTACTTCCGCTACTTTACAGGTCGTACCTATACGGATAGCGAATGCTACTTAGTCATCACACAGGAAGCTAAGAAAAGCAGACTGTTCTCTTACGATCCAAAGAAGTGGAGAAATTTCTTGGTCAAGATTCGTAAGGTACAAGACCAATTGCGAGATGGTGGCGTTAAAGCCGAGTTCTTGAATAAGAAGCAGACCAATGAATATGTTGACCGCTACTTCGCCATGAACTTTACCGACAAGACTATCTCCATGAGCAATTTCAAGGTTGATGATGAGTGTGTCGAGATGGGCGACAAACGCTGTAAAGTATATAGCTTGGTCGATGTGGATTACGCCAACCTACCGGGTATGGTGCGCCCTTTCTCCAATATCGAGGTGAATAACACTTCCATGCCTGTTGATTTGCTTTCTCATATTGATAGCATTCCCGGAGCAGAAACAGTCATCTATAATCAGATGATATTCATGCCCAATCAAAAGCGTGAGTTATCCCTGTTGGATAAGAAGAAAAACCGCCATTCAAGCATTCCAAATCCATCTAATGAAATGGCAGTGGAAGACATCAAACGAGTACAGGAAATCATCGCCAGAGAAAGCAAACAGCTTGTCTATACCCATTACAACTTGGTCGTATGCACAAACATTGATACGGATATTCAGAAATGTACTAATCATCTTGAAAATCAGTTTGGTCGTATGGGCATCCATATCAGCAAACGTGCCTATAACCAGTTAGAATTGTTCGTGAATTCATTCCCTGGCAACTGCTATGGAATGAGTGAAGATTACGATCGATTCCTAACGTTGAGTGACGCAGCCACTTGTCTTCTCTATAAGGAGAATATCCAGCATAGTGAAGATACACCATTGAAAATTTGCTACACAGACCGTCAAGGTGTACCCGTGGCGATTGATATTACTGGTAAAGAAGGACGTAACAAGCTGACAGACAATAGTAATTTTTTCTGTTTAGGGCCAAGCGGAAGCGGTAAGTCCTTCCACATGAACAGCGTAGTACGACAACTTTGGGAGCAGAATACCGATGTAGTAATGGTCGATACGGGTAACTCTTATGAAGGACTTTGTGAGTATGTTGGTGGTAAGTATATCAGCTATACTGAAGAGAAACCAATTACAATGAACCCTTTCCGTATCAAGCGAGAAGAGCTCAATGTGGAGAAGACAGGATTTTTGAAGAATCTGATACTGCTCATTTGGAAAGGTTCTCAGGCAACCATCAGCAAGACCGAAGACCGGTTGATAGATCAAGTCATCACCGAATACTACGATGTCTATTTCAATGGATTTGATGGATTCACGCCACCACAACGAGAGGATTTACGACAAAGTCTTTTGGTGGATGATAGAAACAACAATCGCAATCATCAAGAAACGGATGAACAACAAGAGCAACGTATCGACAAAGAGATTGATTCAATAGAGTCAAGACGCAAGGAACTCAAAGTAGAAACCCTTTCGTTCAATACATTCTATGAATACTCGGTGCAACGTATTCCTGATATCTGCCATGAGAACAATTTGACTGGTGTAGATATCTCTACATACCGCTACATGATGAAAGACTTCTATAGAGGTGGTAATCATGACAAGACTCTGAATGAAGACATGGATGGTTCACTGTTCGATGAAACTTTCATTGTATTTGAGATTGATGCTATCAAAGATGATCCATTGCTTTTCCCGATTGTAACGCTCATTATCATGGATGTGTTCCTACAGAAAATGCGTATCAAGAAGAACCGAAAAGTATTGGTTATCGAGGAAGCGTGGAAAGCGATAGCTAGTCCGCTGATGGCTGAGTATATCAAGTATCTCTACAAGACAGCTCGTAAGTTTTGGGCATCCGTGGGCGTGGTAACTCAAGAGATTCAAGACATCATCGGAAGTCCTGTTGTCAAGGAAGCCATCATCAACAATTCAGATGTGGTCATGCTCCTTGACCAAAGCAAGTTTAAGGAACGCTTCGATAATATCAAGGCTATCCTTGGTTTGACCGATGTAGATTGCAAGAAAATCTTCACCATCAATCGCCTGGAGAATAAGTCTGGAAGAAGTTTCTTTCGAGAAGTCTTCATACGTCGAGGAACCACCAGTGGCGTATTTGGTGTAGAAGAACCAAGAGAATGTTATATGACCTATACTACCGAAAGAGCCGAAAAAGAAGCCTTGAAACTCTACAAGAAAGAACTCCATTGTACACACCAGCAAGCTATCGAAGCCTACTGCAAAGACTGGAATCTTTCAGGCATTGATAAGTCCTTAGCATTCGCACAAAAGGTGAATAATGAAGGTAAAGTGCTGAATCTTACCTAAAGTAGTAATATAGTAATAACGTATAATAGCATATTAGTTGTATAGTAGTAACACAAAAACGTAAACTAGCAATGCATAGATTCCTACTCATAGTGGTCCTATTATTGGTTGGCATACAGCGTATGTCAGCCCAATACTATCGTATCAACTACGATACCAAAACCATTGCTGCCATGTCTGGTGCGTATGGAACGGAAGCTGCTGCAGAATCCTATTACAACAATCAGGTACAGGACATCTTGAAGCATTACGAAACAGCAAGTGCTGCAGTTGCAGGAATCTATTCATCCAAGTACATGGATAGAAAAGCCCTCACCACTTTAGGTTTGTGGGCATCTGCCGAAGAAAACTATTACTATCGCAGAATCTATAATATGGTATCGGCGAAAATCATGCCGAAGATTTGGACTGTTTCGGGATTGATGTTGAAGAAACCTGCCAATGCGATGTATTGGGGAAGTTATCTGATGAAGACTTGTAATGACACCAAAAATCTATGTATGCAGTTTGAATCGGTCGTAACCAACAGCCGTCTTTCTTTCAAGGATATTGTATTTCTGGAATTAACTCCGGAGGTGCGAGCAATATTTGATTTAACTAATGCAGGTATGGATTGGAAAGGTTTCATTGACAATCTAAGCAATGTGAGTGGAAACTTCACCAAGGAAAATCTTGCCAGTGATATTGACCAACTCTATAATACAGGTGTAAGCCTGATTAGTTCAGGAGCAGGAAATGCGGAAGGCTCAATTATCGGTAACAACTCTTTTAATGGTAATGTGACTAGCAAGGCTACGGCAATCGTCAATATCGCAAAAAATTCCTATGGAATGTTCAATAATCTGGAGAATAATCTTGGAGGAACACTCATAGGACTTATGGGTGGACAGGCTGATGTGAATCAGCTATTCAATGTAGCCAATTACAATATGACTTCTTGGCTGACTGATTATGATCAAGAGTCTTTGGGCAGATACTACACCCAACGTTGGTATATCTACCGACGTGATGCAGGTTCTGTCATTCTATGTGATTACGAACCACCTACAGGAAAAGACGATATTATCAATGGACCACATTGGACACGTTTCGATACAAAAGATGCCAATTTCTATCCTAATTCAACTCAGACGGAACAGATACTTCGTAATTCTGAGAATTATGCAAAATGGTCAAGAAGCAAAGTTGCGCAGTTGAACAACTCAAAAGATGGTTTCAATTACGACATGGATTACTGGAGAAGTTCCTATATCATTACAACCAATGGCAAACAGAGTAAGAAAGCCTATGCCTATTCAATCACTGTTACCAAAAGTTGGAATACTGTAGAGGAATCCTATGAAGAGTACTTCGATTCGTATTCGATGGACTTGAACACATTCAGAGCTCAAATGAATGTAAAGTTGGCTGAGCTGAATGACAATGAAGATGGTTACACCTATTACATTGGAACAGATGCAAAGAACTACTACCAAGCCACTGATGCCTCCAAGTTGAAAGGATGTGAGAATGTAATCATCTCTGTAACCTGTACCGATGGCGTATCGTTGGGTGAAGGTACTACTCAATATAAATGTCGCACCTGTGGTGGCTCATTGAATGCCCATACCAAGGAATGTGTAATGCAAACCACTCTTACAGGAAATGATCAACTGGATACTTCTGAATTGGATGAAATGGAATCGGATGCCAAGAAGCACGCTACTCTACTCCAGTCTCAGATAGATGCTTTGGAGAAAGAAAATGCCTCTATCATAAAGCAGATAGCATCTTCTACCATAGAACAAGCTGCTACATTAAGACAGAAATATAATGCCAATAAAGCAAAGATTAATGAGCTTCAAGCAGAACTTAATACCTGGAATAAAAAGTTGGAAGATATAGCACAGGCAAAGGCAGAAGCCAATGAAGACAATGCTGTTCAAACAGATGACTATTACCGAATACCAGCTATCATGAAGGATTGCAAAAATGCCTATAACTTAACTTGGCAAGGAGATGGTTGGTGGGAAGGTTACACTTACTACAGAAAGGCAACAATGCCGAACATCAAAGGTATTGTGACTTTTTCAGCGACAGTATCAATCGCCCGAAAACCAAAGTATTTCTTAGGTATCAAAATTCACCGAGCAATCATTCAGATTTCGTGGCAACTGACCTCTGAATATACAGACACCGAGGTGGTCGATATCCTTGAATTGAATCCTGATGATGATGAACGAAAGAAAGTGCAGCTAGTCAACAACCGAGTTTCTGAAATAGCTCGTCAATACCCGAACTGTAAAGTAAGTACAGAGTACATCAAATCAGAACCTGCTGATACCGATAACACCGAAGATACCTATCATTTGCTGTGGTCTTCTGACCGTTTGGAAGTAGCACGTGAGATAGATAGCCGATTAACTCAAATCTATGCTGACTTGGTGAGCCTTGAAAAGATGATGTACTATCGCTTGAATATTACCGATGTGTGGAATCGTATAGGTCCAAGAATCAATGATGAACAAGGAAGGCATCAAACGATTTTGGAGGAAAGTCTAGAAAGGTGGATGAATAATGCCACAGAAGCTGCAAAATCAGGTAACAGTAATAGGTCCAAACAAGAAGGAAGAAAGCCTGTCGGTCAAATGACAGAACCAGATCCATCACCGACAATCAAATCAGAGGAGGAACCAGAACATGAATAGACTATTCGGATTAGTATTAACTGCACTTCTATCCCTACCATCCTTTGTCTGGGCACAAAGTGATCCTGCGGCATTGGAAGCATATATCAATGACCATAAGCAGGTAAGAAGCCTATTGTTGGCTCGTTCTACTTTGGAAATGAGTAATCAACTATTACACGACTATAGTAAAACGGCTGCCGTAGAATACAAAGATTTGAATGTAGAACTGGACAAATATACCAGAGCGTTCGATGTGATTGATGTACTCTATCAATCTCTTCGTACCTCGATGAATATGTATGATACCTACAACAATGTCTCTGATAGAATCAGTGACTACAAAAACTTGTTGGAGGATTACAATGAGGAAATCATAAAGAGAGGGAAAATCAGAATGATAGATACGCTGATTATCAGTGTAAACAAGAGAATGTTGGAGCGAGTATATGGAGAAGGGAAACAGCTCTACAAATCTGTTTCTGATTTGGTTTTGTATGCAACAGGTGTAGCAGCCTGTTCTACCAATGACCTAATGTTGACTATGGCATCCATCAACATGTCGCTTGACAACATTGAGCTCACTTTGAATAGAGCCTACTTCGAGACATGGAAATTTATCCACCTCCGCATGGGGTACTGGAAAGAAGCTACCAATATAAACAGGTCAAAACTTGAGATTACCAATGATGCTTTGGATCGTTGGAAAAGATCAAGTCACGACGCATTGATAAAGAAAAAATGAAGAAACTATATGGACTTATCGGACTTAGCTGTATTGCTCTGACTTCTCAGGCTCAGAGCGTAAGTTACAGCCATGATGCATCAAAGATGAACCAGGTTACAGTAATGGAGATCGGTTCTGGCACACTGACACCAGACTATTACTATTGGCTGCTACATAACAGCTATAAGAAAACAGCCAGTGAAAAGAACAAACTGGGATATAGAACGCTCTCTGGTTTGAATGCTTACAACCAAGTAGAGATGGCAGAATCTCTTGACTCAGCAATGGTAAAACGAGCCAAAATTGAAGCATTGAATATAGCAGACCGTCAAGGAGGGGCATTAGACATTGCTTGGAAAGTGGAAGGTGAAAAACTTACCAACAAGCTAAATGACTACAAGAAAAACATTGATCGCATTTTGGGTGCAGGTGGTTCTCCTGATAATCAGGAACGGTGGAAAGACTATTATAATATATATATGTGCGCCATCAAGGCCACACAGGATGCTTACATGCCAAATGCACAACGCAAAAAAGAGTACCTGCGTATCTATGCAGATATATGCAGGCAAAATGAGACATTGGTAAAGTACGTCGTCAGACTGTACAATAACAACCAAACTAGCGAACTACTATCTAGTACATATAATAAACCTAATAGAGTTGCAGCCATTGCCGCTTCTGCTTTGAATCGCTGGAGAGAAGCCGGTTGGAATACAAGCGTAAATGGCGGCAGAGAATAATGAATGGAAAAATATTAATCACAAAATAATTACACAAATATGAAAGAAACAAATCAATTTCAGATTTTCAATAGCCCCGAGTTTGGAAAAGTGAGAATCATTGTAGGTAATGATGGAGAGCCGAAGTTTAGTTTATCAGACATTTGTAAAATACTAGGTTTAGTGTCAACAAAGACTGCGCAACGTTTAGGAGATGATGTGCTTAGTAAGCACCCCATCGTAGATAGGCTTGGAAGACAGCAAATTGCGAGTTTTATTAACGAAGACGGCTTGTATGATATTATATTGGATAGTCGCAAGCCAGGAGCAAAGAAATTCCGCAAGTGGGTAACATCAGAAGTCTTGCCATCAATTCGTAAGAATGGTGCCTACTTGACTGAGAAAACAATCGAGCGTGCATTGAATGAACCAGACTTCCTGATTGAGTTGGCAACCAACCTCAAAAAGGAAAAACAAGCTCGTGAGTTTGCCGAGGAACGTAACGAAGTTCAGAAGGATATTATCGAGGGGCAGAAAAAAACCATTCGTGTATTGGAAGTTCGTCAGTCGTTCGTTGATTACATCATGTCCACTCCGTCATGCGTTTGTATCACTCAAATTGCAAAAGAATACGGCACAACAGCAGTACAACTCAACAAGTTTCTTCACGAGAAAAAGATTCAGTATTGCGTAAACGGTCAGTGGCTACCCTATGCAGGCTATCAGGATAAGGGATACATGAAAAGCGTTCATGTAAGATTGGAGAATAACACCTCTCGTGAGCACTCTCAGTGGACACAGAAAGGTCGTCTCTTCCTCTATGAATTCCTAAAGAAGTACGGTATTATTCCTGTGATGGAAAAGGAAAACAGAGTTCGTGAACTGAATTTTGATAACTATTAAAAGTAAAAGTTATGGATGAACAAAAACTACAAGTAGTGAACCATCCTCTCTTTGGTGAAATTCAAGTTTCCCAAGGAGAGAATGGAAACACTCTCTACAGAGCTGCAACAGTTGCAGAATGTATTGGCATTTCTGATTATAAATCGTATGTAGGAAAAACCATCAAATCCTATTCCATTAAAATACCGAAGGTAAATGGATTGGGTTATACCACGAAGATGCCTATCAAATTTGTAGATGAAGATGGTATTCGTTCTATGCTTCTGATTATATGCGAACAGAAGATCCATCGTGCGATGAAGAACTATAAGACACAATTGACTAAACTTTAAAACAAATGTATGGCTGACAATATCCTAAGCGATTTCGGTATCAATATCCTTGAAGAAGAGATAGATGATGTCATTTTTCAAACGAATGAATTCCTCTGCGATGCCACCTTTACAGGTCAACAAGGTCCTTTTTGGTGGATTCTCCAGATGTGTATGGCATTGGCTGCACTCTTCTCCTTGGTAGTTGCAGCTCAGTTAACTTACAAGATGATGGTCAAGCATGAGCCATTGGATGTGATGAAAATGCTCAAACCTTTGGCCGTAGCCGTCATCATGTGTTGGTGGTATCCTCCTGCTGATACAGGCATTACCAATAGTAATAGTAGTTGGTGCTTCTTGGACTTCTTATCCTATATTCCCAACTGTATCGGTAGTTATACGCATGATCTCTACGAAGCAGAAGCCACTCAGATTAGTGATAAGTTCACCGAAGTCCAGGAGTTGATTCATACACGAGATACCATCTATAATGGGCTACAAGCAAAAGCTGATGTAGCCCACAAAGGTAGTCAAGATCCTAATTTGACAGAAGCCACGATGGAACAAGTTGGAGTACCTCATGTAACAAAGATGGAGGAAGAATCTAGTGAAATGTGGTTTACCTCATTAACCTCTGGTGCCATCATCTGTCTTGATAAAATAGTGATGACTTTAGCCTTGATTGTATATCGTATAGGCTGGTGGGCGACGATTTACGTACAACAGATACTCCTTGGAATGCTGACGATATTCGGACCAATTCAATGGGCGTTCAGCCTGTTACCCAAATGGGAAGGCGCATGGGCGAAATGGATAACACGTTATTTGACGGTGCATTTCTATGGTGCTATGCTCTACTTCGTGGGTTTCTATGTTTTATTGCTATTTGATATTGTCTTGAGTATTCAGGTCGAGAACCTTACAGCAATTACAGAATCCACAACATCCATGGTCGGATACCTCAAGAACTCATTCTTCTCGGCAGGTTATCTCATGGCCGCAAGTATAGTCGCATTGAAATGTCTAAACCTTGTTCCTGACTTAGCTTCATGGATGATTCCTGAAGGTGATACAGCATTCTCTACTCGAAACTTTGGTGAAGGTGTAGCTCAACAGGCAAAAACAACAGCTACTGGTGCAATCGGTAGCTTCATGAAATAACATTTTAAACGCAAAAACAATGGTAATAAAGAACCTTGAAAATAAGATAAGACTCGTCACAATCATCTGTGGCTTCTTTTTGTTGGGCTGTATCATCATCAGCGTATCATCTATCTGGACTGCCAAAACCATGGTGAATGATGCCCAACAAAAGATCTATGTTTTGGATAGCAATGTGCCTATCCTGGTACAAAGAACAACGATGGAAGAAACACTTGATGTGGAAGCTCGAAGTCATATTGAAATGTTCCATCATTTCTTCTTCACACTTGCACCAGATGACAAGTATATCAAATATACGATGAATAAAGCCATGTATCTCGTAGATGAAACAGGATTGGCTCAGTATAATACCTTGAAAGAAAAGGGATTTTACAACAACATCATGGGTACGAGTGCTGTATTCAGCATCTTCTGCGACAGCATTAATCTTGATGAGAAGAAAATGGAATTCACCTACTATGGTCGCCAACGTATCGAACGTAGAACAAATATTCTTACCCGTGAGTTGGTAACAGCTGGTAAGTTGAAACGTGTACCAAGAACCGACAACAACCCTCATGGTCTCTTGATTGTGAACTGGAGAACGCTTCTCAATAAGGATATCGAACAGAAAACCAAAGCAAACTACTAATCTATGGGCTGGAAGAAATTGATATTCGGGGAAAAAATGCCTGATAAGGATGACCCTAAGTACAAAGACCGTTATGAGAAGGAAGTGGAAACCGGAAAGAAGTTTGCCAGAATAACGAGAATCGACAAGGTGGCTGCCTCATTACAACGCTTTGCCAATGAACACAGAAATCTGTTTCTCGCCATCGTATTTGGCATAGTCATCTGCTGTTTCACTTTCAATATCTATCGTATCGCACTGGTTTGTAATGCTTCGAGCAAGCAAGAACAAACCACAGCAACGCAAAGGCAGGAAAAAGCCATGGATAAGCTGCATGGTAAAGACCGTAAGATAAAGGAGTTGGAAATGAAATACGAGAAGCTTTTGAAAGAAAAGGCAGAACAAGAGAAAGAAACAAGTACAAACAACAAATCAAACACAAGTAACAATGAATCTCAAAAACATTAACTGGAAACAGCCGAAGTATGTGCTTCCCGCCATCCTCTATCCGTTGTTGATGGGTTGTGGCTACTTTATCATAGACATCTTTGATACGAAATTAGCCGAAGCACCTACCAACATGCAGACGACCGAATATCTAAACCCGAATTTACCCAAGGCACAGATTACGAATGATGGTATCGGTGGTAAGTATGACAACATGCAGAAATCCTTTGGTAGAATCCAGGACTTCTCAGCCGTTGGAAATATAGAAAGAGATAATGACGAAAAGCAGACCGAAGAATATGACTCTAAATACACACAAGAAGACATCGCATTCCTGGACGCAGACGCAGCACAAAGGACTGAGGAAATGGAAAACGCCAGCCTCATGCAAGAGAGATTGCGTCAAAGTGCCGAAAAAGGTAAAGGCATGATGAATGACAGCTCAAGTATAAACTTGAGTGAAGCCGACAGATTAGCCCGAAGCAAACAACGAGAACAGGAAGTGATGGATGAACTGAATAAGGCATTGGCAGAAGCGCGACTGAAAGGACGAAAAGGTCTGAATGAAGTTCCGGCAGAAACCAAAGACACCATTGCTACTGGCACTCAATTGAAAGGGAAAATAGAAATCACTCAGAAAGGTGTATCAGAATTGGATGATGATTCTAAATCACAAGCTGTAGTCAAGAAGGTGAAAACGACATCTGACTATTTCAATACGCTAGCCGAGAATGAAAAAGAACCTCATTTGATAAAAGCCATCATCGATGAGAATATCAAGGCGGTGGATGGATCCAGAGTTCGACTTCGCCTATTGGACGATGTGGAAATCAACGAAACCATCGTGAAGAAAGGATCCTATATCTATGCAATCATGAGTGGCTTTGGCAGTCAGCGAGTAAAAGGAAATATCAACAGCCTGATGGTTGGTGATGAATTGGTAAAGGTAAGCCTATCTGTATATGATACCGATGGTTTGGAAGGTTTATATGTCCCAAGCAGTTCTTTTAGAGAAACCAGTAAGGATGTTGCTTCCAGTGCCATGAACGGCAATATGTCCATGAACAACGGCAATCAAGGCAGTAGTTTTACCCAATGGGGAATGCAAGCAGTACAGAATGCCTATACCCGAACCAGTAATGCTATTAGCAAAGCCATCAAGAAAAACAGTGTCAAACTCAAATACGGCTCGTTTGTGTATCTCGTGAATGGTCGTGAGAAAAAAGATAAGTAACAATCAGTAAATCAAGAAAAATGAACATACGAAAGATGTTTACCGCTATTGCGGTATTTGCAGCCTCTATCAATGGAGTCTTTGCACAGCAGACCTACGAAGAGATGGAACGTCTCACGGTCAATGAACAAGTAACTACAGTTATCACAGCTACCGAACCTATCCGTTTCGTGGATATTTCTACGGACAAGATTGCAGGAGATCAACCTATCAATAACACCATCCGATTGAAGCCCAAGGAAGGAGCACATGAAGATGGAGAAGTATTGGCTATTGTCACTATTGTAACCGAACGCTATCGTACTCAGTACGCCTTGCTTTACACAACTCGTTTGCAGGAAGCAGTTACAGACAAAGTCGTTCAACGCATGGAACAAACGGCTTACCATAACCCAGCTGTCAGTCTTTCAACCGAGGATATGTATCGTATAGCCCGTAATATTTGGTCATCACCGGCTAAGTGGCGTGATGTAAAGACGAAGAAGCATCGCATGGAAATGCGACTGAACAACATCTATGCTGTAGGTGATTATTTCTTCATTGATTATAGCGTAGAGAACAAAACCAACATACGCTTTGACATTGATGAGATGCGATTGAAACTCGCAGATAAGAAAATATCGAAAGCAACGAACAATCAGGTCATCGAGCTTACTCCAGAAATGCAACTGGAACAGACCCAGTCGTTCAAGTATGGCTATAGAAATATTCTCGTAGTGAAGAAACTTACCTTTCCGAATGATAAGATTCTGACTATTGAAATGAGTGAAAAGCAGATATCAGGACGCACCATCAGTCTGAACATTGACTATGAAGATGTGTTGTGTGCCGATAGTTTCAACAAAGTATTACTGGAGGAAGAGTAATGAAGAAGCATCTATTAGCCTTGGTTGCAGTCATCAGTATGGCGACAACCACCTTTGCCCAAAATAACAACCATGTATCATTAGGCGTTGGTCTTCTCTATGAAAACAGTGCTGACCTGACTTTAAGTTACGAGCATGAAACCAAGTATCATAATGCTTGGGAATACTTTGCCAACGGGTGTATCAAATGGAAAGAATGTGAATCATGTGGTCATATCTGCCCTGAATCCTTTTGGAGGAACTACCGTACATGGGGCTTGGGTGTAGCCTACAAGCCCTGTGTGATCCGAACAAGAAATAGTCATGGCAATCTGCGTATCGGAGCTTCGGCTGGATCAGATACAGATGATTTCTTAGGTGGAATCCATGTCGGTTATGAGCAAAATTTTTCACTGAAAGGTGGATGGAAACTCTACTGGCAGGTAAAGAGCGATTGTCTGATTAAGGGTCAGGACTTGTTTCGTACCGGAATTGTCATCGGTGTAAAACTCCCATGTGGTAACTAAATCTAAAAGAAATGAAGAATCAAATTAAAAACATAGCAACTTGTTGGATGGCAGCAATAAGTATTCTGCTCAGTTCCTGTGATGCCCACAAGGATTTCCCCGATACAGCCATGAAAGTCGGACATATTCTGTGTACCGATGGAAATGTGCACTCCATTGAAGAAGTGAAAGCCAAGAAGAAAGAACCCATTGCTGTGGTATTCTATATCAATCAGTCGGAAGATGTTGAAGGAAATGGCTATGCCGTTTACCTGAAAGATGTAAGTCCAACGTCTTTTGCTGATAGTTTAGGAATTATTCAAGGTACTTCTACCAGTGTGACAGCATTAGATGGCAATGCCAATACCTACAGCATCTATAGTACAAAAGATACCTCCTCACCGTTGGCAGAAGAAGTCTTTCAGCTATGGCGATATGGACAAAGTGCCTATATCCCTTCCGTTGCACAGATGAGATTACTATACTCAATGAAGACTGTCATCAATCCCTACATCATTGCTTGCGGAGGAACACCATTACCCGACGAAGCCAATGAATGTTGGTATTGGACATCCACCGAAGTTAAGGGACAAGCCAGCGTCAAAGCATGGCTCTATTCTCTTGAAAGCGGTGGAATGTTGGAAACACCTAAGATTCAAGCACACAAAGCAAGACCTATTGTAACACTAAACAACTAACTAAAAATGAGAAAGAAAAATATGATGATTTTTATCCTGTTTCTATTGTTGGCAGCCTATATCACCGCTGTTATTTGTTATCCACATGAAACGGTCATCTTTACCGTTATTGCAACCATGATATTCTCGACCATCTTCTTAGTGGGTGGCATTATCAACTGCTGTGATAAGCCCTGCAAGTCGAATATCCACTTCAATAAAAAGGTAGAAGTAGATGAAAATAAATACTATGTCATGTCAGCAGAATACAAGACTGCGATGGATAGCTTACTCGATTATAATCAAAAGCTGATTGATTGTAATCTGAAACTAAAGGATCAGCTTGATACAATTTATAGTTGTAATACTGAATATAAAAATATGGTAGCTAAGATGAGTGAACGACAAGAGAAACAAATTGAAGAACAACAAGCAAGAGAGAAGGCGTACCTTCGTCAAATCGAAGAGTTGAAGACTGTGAACGCTGAGTTGCGTGAACTCTTGAAGGAGAAAGAACAACAGGATACCATTCTTCCACCAGTGTTGGTTTATGAAAATGACTCAATGGATGGTTGGATTGAATACGAACTACTTGGGAGCAATCTTTATCAGACAGGACTATCTCTCAAAACCGTAGAAATATTGCAGAACGTAGGCATTGTGAAGGTCGGTGAACTTATTTGCCACACAAAAATGCAGATTGCTAGCATCAATGGCATCGGCGAACAAAAGCTGAAAAAGATTGGAGACTTCATGGCTAATACGAAGCTAAATTATGGCACAGAGGTGAGGGAGCGCAATGGCAGGTGGTACGTCAAAGCAGTAACAGAGTAATAGAAACATAACACAATTATTATGGCAATGGAAGAAAGCAAAGAGTTACAGACCGCCTATAAGATATTTAGATCACTCATATACGTTTCCTTGATGTTGGAATTCTTTATGTACGCCATCGACCCTGCAATATTGGACAACTGGAACGGAATTATCTGTGATATTCATGACCGCATGAAAAGATGGCTTATCTACAACGATAACAATTTGGTTTATAGCAAGGTGGCTACTTTTCTATTGGTTTGCATTACCTGCATTGGTACTCGAAACAAGAAGCATTTGGAGTTCAATGCTCGCAATCAAGTATTATATCCCTTGGTATCAGGCGTTCTTCTGATTGCCGGTTCTGTTATTCTGTATAATATGGGACATGGCGAAGGTGATGGATTAATGGCAAACCGTCTATATGGTATCCGTCTGAACATCATCTTCTACATGATACTCACCATCATAGGTACGATACTAGTTCATGTAGCCTTAGATAATATCAGCAAGTTCTTGAAGGAGGGTTTACTGAAAGACCGCTTCAATTTAGAAAATGAGAGCTTTGAACAATGCGATAAACTCATTGAGAACAAATACTCGGTAAATATCCCGATGCGCTACTACTATAAAGGTAAGTTCCGTAAAGGTTGGGCAAATATCACCAATCCGTTCCGAGGTTGTTGGGTGGTTGGTACTCCTGGTTCCGGTAAGACATTCTCCATTATTGAACCCTACATCCGTCAACACTCTGCAAAGGGCTTCTCTATGGTCGTATATGATTATAAATTCCCTACTTTAGCACAGAAGCTATATTATCATTACAAAATCAATCAGAAACAAGGCAATACACCCAAGGGCTGTAAATTCAATATCATCAACTTTGTAGATGTAGAATATAGCCGACGAGTGAATCCTATTCAGAAGAAATACATTCAGAATTTGGCAGCAGCCAGTGAAACCGCTGAAACCCTACTTGAATCCCTACAAAAGGGAAAGAAAGAAGGTGGTGGCGGTAGTGACCAGTTCTTTCAAACATCAGCTGTCAACTTCTTGGCAGCTTGTATCTACTATTTTGTGAACTATGAACGAGAGCCATACGACAAGGATGGCAAAAAACTCTATGCAGAGAAAGCTCAAGATAAGGATACCAAGTTTTGGAGACCTACAGGTGTTGTGCGTGATAAAGAAGGGGGAGAAATTGTTGAACCAGCCTATTGGTTGGGAAAATATTCCGATATGCCCCACATCTTATCGTTCTTAAATGAAAGTTATCAGACAATCTTTGAAGTACTTGAAACCGACAATGAAGTAGCTCCGTTACTTGGCCCATTCCAGACCGCATTGAAGAACAAAGCGATGGAACAGTTGGAGGGTATGATTGGTACACTGCGTGTATATACCAGCCGATTAGCTACAAAAGAATCGTATTGGGTGTTCCACAAGGACGGTGATGATTTTGACTTGAAAGTGAGTGACCCTAAGAGCCCAAGTTATCTGCTGATTGCTAATGATCCAGAAATGGAAAGCATAATCGGAGCTTTGAATGCTTTGATTTTGAACCGTCTCGTTACTCGTGTAAATACCGGCCAAGGAAAGAATATCCCTGTAAGTATTATTGTGGATGAATTGCCAACCCTCTACTTTCATAAGATAGACCGATTAATAGGTACTGCCCGAAGCAACAAAGTGTCTGTAGCATTAGGTTTTCAGGAACTTCCTCAGTTGGAAGCTGACTATGGAAAAGTAGGTATGCAGAAGATTATCACTACCGTAGGTAATGTGGTATCAGGCTCAGCTCGAAGTAAAGAAACCTTGGAATGGCTTTCCAACGATATCTTTGGTAAAGTTGTTCAACTCAAGAAAGGTGTTACCATCGATAGAGATAAGACTAGTATCAACTTAAATGAAAACCTCGACAACTTGGTGCCTGCTTCAAAAATCAGTGATATGGCAACTGGTTGGATTTGTGGACAAACAGCTCGTGATTTTGTGAAGACCAAAACGGGCATGAGAGATAACATGAACATCCAGGAAGCCGAAGAATTCAAGACTTCCAAATTCTTCTGCAAGACAGACTTCGATATGGATGAAATCAAGAAAGAAGAAGATGATTACGGCAACTATCCATTGCCCAAATTCTATGTATTCAAGTCCAAGGAAGAGAAGGAACGCATACTTTACAAGAATTTTTTAACCGTTGGACAAGAGGTTAAGGATATGATAGCAGATGTTCAGCGCAAGAAAAAGGGAATTTAATTATAAAAGAATTAGGGGGAATAAAAATACCCCCTAATTCTTTTATAATTAAATACTATATGATTAAACCATCATTATACATAGAGTTTAAAATATGGAAAAAGCTATCGTAGAATTGTTTTACAAAATTTGGAGACTGTAAAGTAAACTGTGTCAAATGAAGTAAAAAAAATATTACATTTACACAGAAATTAGCTTTATGGAAAATTTTGATTACAAGGCCATGGAAGCCTTAGCGCTGGAACAATTAAAATCCGGCAAACCGTTATTAGGCAAAGGCGGAGCTTTTGCTCCCCTGTTGGAGAAACTCCTTAATGCCGCTCTGGAAGGAGAAATGGACGCCCATATGGATTCAGAAGAACGCTCATTGGGCAATCGTCGCAACGGTTACACGAGCAAACAGGTTCAAACCGGGATGGGCGAAGTAACCGTACACACGCCTCGCGACCGGGATTCGCGATTCGAGCCCGAGTTCATAAAAAAACGTGAGCGTATTTTGGCGGACAGTGTTTCCGACCGCATCATCGGCTTATACGCCTTGGGCAACAGTACACGGGAGATAAGTGACTGGATGGAGGAGAACCTGGGTAATCGGGTTTCAGCCGATACAATCAGCGCCATTACCGACAGGGTGCTGCCTGAACTTCAATCCTGGCGTACCCGTCCCCTTGATTCAGTCTATCCCATAGTATGGATGGATGCCATCCACTACAAGGTCATGGATGATAAAAACCGACCGGTTACCCGCGCCATTTACAATGTGCTCGGCGTTGACCGCAACGGGCATAAGGATCTGCTGGGAATGTATATTTCCAGGAGTGAAGGTGCCAATTTCTGGCTCTCGGTACTGACTGATTTACAAACACGGGGAGTACGGGATATTTTAATAGCCAGTGTGGATAATCTGGCCGGTTTCTCCGATGCGATCAATAGTGTGTTCCCGGAAACCATCGTTCAGAGCTGCATTGTGCATCAGGTGCGCAACTCCCTTAAATATGTTGCCAGCAAGTATCAAAAAGCCTTCATGAAGGATCTCAAGCCCGTTTATCAGGCTGTAAGCAAGGAACAGGCAGAAGTGGAGCTGGACAATCTGGAGTTGAACTGGGGCGAACAATATCCACTGGTGATAAAATCCTGGCGGGACAACTGGCATAAACTATCAGCCTATTTCCAATATACTGACGCCATCCGGCGACTGATCTATACCACCAACACGGTGGAGGGATACCATCGTCAGATTCGCAAGGTGACAAAAAACAAAGGGGTTTTCACAAACGACACGGCGTTGGAGAAACTGGTTTATCTGGCCTACCGTAATATACGTAAAAAGTGGACTATGCCCTTGAAAGATTGGGGACAGACAGCCCAGCAACTGGCTATCCTTTTTCCGGATAGATTTAAACTTTTCGATTAATTTATTGACAATAACAGGAATTCAATATTTTTCATTAGTTTTGTGGTGACCAACAAAACGATGGCGATGCTTTGCACCATTGGAACATAAAAACGATTAGGGGGTCGACCCCTAACCGTTTTTGACCAACTAAAACTCAGGTCTCAGCATTACCCATTAGAAAAAAGGTGCCCAATTAACTATAAAAATAAAACCTGACACAGTTTAATTTACACAACCACAAAATGTATGTATCCGAGAAATTGTAATAGCTGCCACAAAACAACTCAGCTAAATTATATTATCGATAGAAATAGTGCCTATATATTCTTTGGATATATAAGCACTGTTTTTTATTTAAAGTCCATTTAGTCTTCATCTTCAGCATTAAACAACTCCTCATAGAACTTTCTATTTTCCTCGCCCCATTGGTCCAATGCGTCTAGAATAGGAAATGCGGAACGACCTAAATCAGTCAGAAAATACTCAGTACGAGGTGGTTGTTCTGCATAAATTTTTCTATCTATAATCTTATACTCCAACAATTCTTTAAGTTGTTGATTTATTACACGTTCTGTTGCATCAGGCACCTCCTTGAATATCAGACTTGGGCGTAGTGGCTTATCTCGAAGTGCTTCTATGATGCAAATTTTCCACTTTCCGCCAAGCACCTGCATAGCAATGCTATAACCACATTCTAGATATATAGGGATTTTTCTTTCAGACATAATTGTATAGTTAATTTGTAGGAACAAGATACAAAAATAGTGCGAGAATGCATTCTTTGATTATTTTGCTTATCATTCTCTTATCCTAATTCCTTCTCAAACATATACATCAATTTATCTTTTTCATTCAGTTCTACACTTCTGCTTACCTTTTTATTGGTGATTTGATAGCCCGAAAATCGAGTAACAAAAATGCCCAAGCCTTGAGTGTAGGAGCTGACTTCTGCTGAGTATTCTTTACTAGTATCTAAAGGAATTTCACCCAAAATAGTAGTCCAATCACCATCTGAAGTAATAGTAGATATTTCGCCTTGCATCTTGTTGATGTCTGTAATAGCCCTAGCATTCACAGCTATTGGAATTTTCAATTTAAAATCTAAGATTGGCTCCAACAACTCAACATCAGCTTGTTGTAAAGCCAATCGAAAAACATAGGGAGCTAAACTTCTAAAGTCGGCAGGTGTGCTCACTGGACTATAATAGATTCCGTGAGAAAAAGTGACTTTAAGGTCGGTTACTTCCCAGCCATACAAACCCGATTCACAGGCTTTCTTGACTCCATCGAATACTGCATTCTGAAAAGATTGATTCAAGTAGCCCAATGAAATATCGCTCTCTATCGTAAGTCCCGCACCGATTGGCAAAGGTTCTATAATCAAGCCAATAGATGCCCAATAAGGATTAGGTGGCACTTCGATATGAATGGTGTATTCCGATTTCGTTTTCAGACGTTCCTTATAAATCGTTTTCACCTCTTCAAAGTAAGCATCTACCGAAAATCGCTCCTCCAACAAAGTCAAAATAACTTCCCGTTGAGTTGCTCCATAAAGAGAAACTTCTAGCTCATTATTATCAGCATTGATACCAAACGTTAAAGATGGATCTTCTACCGATAATACATTCATAGCAGAAATTAATTTACTCCTATCCTCTACTTTGGCAGGATGTATAGATGATTTGAGAGCAGGACTAGGAATATTCAATTTATCAAATAAACTTGGCATTGTTCCTAAATAATCACCTACCATCAGACTTTCGGCATGGTCTAAAATTGCAATATCGTTTGTAGAAACTTCATCTACATCTATTTCGTTTCCAGCGTAAAAGGTCTTTAAACTTCTTATTTTCAGATTCTCATCTGAGCCATTGAGGTTGTATGATTTTCTTGTTCTAAGGCTTCCCCCTATAATCTTTAGATAGGCTCGTTTCTGTTCCTTCTTATTATGCTCAATTTTATAGACATAGGCAGATAAATCGTTCTCTTGAGGTAGAGATGTTTCAATAAAAGTAGTGATTGAGTTTAGCAAATCTTCGATACCAATGCCATACATTGCTGAGCCATGGTAGATAGGATGTAGTTTAGCGAATTGAACAAGATGAATCATTGAACTCCAATAGTCTGAATTTGAGAGTTGCGTATCGCTTAAGTATTTTTCAAGCAAAGAATCATCTTTCTCCAAAATTGTTTCTCTGTCCTTTTCTGATATGTTGTGTATTGTACAGCTAGAAGTTAAAATCTTGCCATCAACGGATTGCATAAGAAGAATATCTTTTGAAAGGCTATTTTGTATTTCGAAATAAAGCTGATTTAGATTTACTCCCTCTCTATCTATTTTGTTGATAAATAGAATGGCTGGAATTTCTAGTTGTTGCAAGACATTGAACAACAATCTCGTTTGAGCTTGAATACCCTCTTTAGCAGACACCACAAGAATAGCACCATCTAGCATTCTAAAAGTGCGTTCCACTTCTGCTAGAAAGTCCATGTGTCCAGGAGTGTCGATAATATTAATCTTTGTATCGTTCCATTGAATAGACGTTGTAGAAGCTCTAACGGTGATACCTCTTCGTTTTTCAATATCCATCGAATCGGTTGTGGTATTACCTTTGTCCACACTTCCACGTACCTCAGTTGCTCCACTAGCAAATAGCAAGTTCTCAGTAATGGAGGTTTTTCCTGCATCAATATGTGCAAGAATACCTATATTTATAGTTTTCATTTGATTTTGTAAATAATATAGCGGATGCTTTGTAGAAATGCATCACATAAAAAATACATCCTTGATGGTAGAATGTACCACAAGAACTTGAATTCGTATTTCTAATTATATTATTTACTGCCGCATAGTGTGACAAAGGTAGAAAATAAATTTTAAAATCAACTGTATTAGCCCGTAATAACCGAGCACATTAATTGTATTTAATCTTTTTTATTACTTTTGTATCGGACAAGCTGATCCGATGGTGATATATTATACCGAAGGATTTATTGAAGGGGTGTTACTGTAAGTAATTGCCCCTTTTATCATTGACTGAAGAGCTATTTCATTTCTTCGTGGCATTGAGCCACTTGAAATGAGGACAAGCTGAACCTCAGGATCCTTATTGCCCGATGGTATGTCATCATTTTCTTTTCGCTGGCTTTCGGCGTACTTTTCCCTGTATTCTACAGGAGAACAGTATTCCAGTCTATGAAATATCCAATCCGTGTTGTAGTCATTAATAAATTGATTAATACTGTTATAAGCTTCCTCAAAGGAAGAAAATGTTTCTGTTTGCAACACCTGTTCTTCCAGGGTGCGGTGAAACCGCTCTATTATCCCGTTGCATTGCGGTGACCGTACAAACGCTTTGGACACCTCCAATCCCAGGAATTTCATTTCATTCATAAAATCAGCAGAGTCATACTGCGAGCCATGGTCGCTTCTTAATTGCAACTTCATTCCTTTACACACATCCTTACCTACCGAACCGAAAGTCTTCCGTACAGCGGCCCTAACAGGCTCCATGGCGGCAAACCGGTTGCCTTTCCTTGCAATATGCCATGAGATAATCTCATCGTTAAAGTGATCGATCACACCAAAGAACCAATGCCAACCTGACCCATCAATCCAAAACCTCTTCCCGTCAGTGGCCCACATTACATTGGGTGCATCCGTGATTATAGTACCATCATGTTCGCGCTTATTCGTCTTCCCGGGCCTTCTGTAGGGGCTCAGCAGGTTGTTTTCCCGCATGATGCGGTTCACACGTGCCTTGCCGGCTACCAGAGCGTTTATCTTCCTTTTACCCATGCGCTTCTTCACTTTCAGATAACCTTCAGCGTTGAATGTACTCTTCTTAATTTCTTCCTTAATCTCCTGTAAAACCTCTTCATCGCTATGCTTGGGTTTTCTGCCCCGTTTCCCTGTTTTGGGAGTAGGGTTTTCATACCAGGTGCTGCTGCTGTAGCCGACTACCTTGAATATCAAACGCTTCGGATATGGTTTCCCGGTTAATGGATAATGTTCCTCTATCAGCATGGAGATTATTTCCTTTTTAGTTTTGCTGCCAATTCGTTCTTTTTTTTTGTGAGTTCGAGCTCCATCTGCAGTTGCCCGATCTTACGCTCGGCAGCACCCAGCCTCGAATCGTCGGGTTTACGTTTGAACCCGTCGGTACCACTCTCGATAAATTGATCCCGCCAAAGGTTGATATCAGCCAGAGTAACTCCGTATTCACGGCTAAGCAGCTCCGGATCCTCTCCACGCAACAAGGATAAAACTAATTCAGCCTTGATTTTCGATGTAAAATTTTTCCTCTTTTCCATAGCAGTTGTAAAAATAACTTTTATTTTTTACTGCTCGGTTTATTTGAGGGCTAATATAAATTTTAAAATCAACTATCCTAAATCGTTATCTTAGAAAATCCGTTCATACCTATTCCTGATGAACTAAACACCGAACAAGAAGATGACATAGTGGGATTGTGGAGCTGGGATGGGAAAGGAAAAGTTGTTGTAAATTGTACATTTCATAATAAATGATTGCTAAATTAGATACACCATATGAATCAACTAATAAACTATATCAAAACCTATGTCGCATTATCAGATGAAGAGTGCGAAGTGCTCATGTCTTTATTTGAAATAAGGAAACTGCGAAATAATGAGGTGTTTTTTGAAGAAGGGCAAATAGCAAATGAACTCTATTTTGTAACGAAAGGCTGTATCCGATTATTTTACAAAGTGGATGTGGATGAGAAAACAGCTTTTTTCTATTCGCAAGGGCAATTTATATGTGCTGGAGAAAGCTATAATCTAGGTATTGCTGCTAAAGAGAATTATCAGTCTATGGGTCAATCTGAGATAGTTATATTGGATAAGAAGAAGGTAGAAACTTTGCTCCAAAAAGATTCCAAGTTTGAAGCAATAGGACGTATAGCTACCGAAAATGAATTGATTGCCAGTCAAAAGATAATTGCATCTTTTGTTACTCAAACAGCCGAAGAGCGATACCTTGAATTATTAGAAAGCAATAGCGAACTTTTTCAGAATGTGCCTCAACAATATATTGCATCTTTCCTCGGTGTATCACCTGAAACATTGAGCCGCATCAAAAGTCGCATTCTGAAACGATGATTTCTTGACAATCGTCAAGTACAATAGCTAATTCATCACCCTATCTTTACAGCAAAAAGGACATGAAAAAAGTATTAGTTGCTGGAGCTACTGGTTATTTAGGGAAACACATTGTCAATGAGCTAAAAAGTAGAGGATACTGGGTAAGAGTATTAATCAGAAAAGAAAGCCAAAAGAAATTGTTCAAAGATGTGGACGACTTTTTTGTAGGAGAAATAACCATGCCCAAAACACTTGTTAGTATTGCAGAAAATATAGATTGGGTGTTTTCTACCATTGGCATCACAAGGCAAAAAGAGGACTTGACTTACATGGATGTAGATTATCAAGGAAATGTGAACTTGTTATACGAAGCTAAAAAATCAGGAGTAGAGAAATTTGAATATATTTCTGCCATTAATGGAGATAAACAAAGACACTTAAAGATTTTTGAGGCAAAAGAACGTTTTGTAAATGAATTGAAATCGTCAGGTTTGGACTATTGCATTATGCGTCCTAATGGTTTTTTCTCAGATATGAAGGACTTTTTAGAAATGGCTAAGAAGGGGCGAGTTTACTTGTTTGGTGATGGACAGTTTAAGCTCAACCCTATAGATGGTAAAGATCTAGCAGTTGTTTGCGTTGACAAAATGATTGCTGGCAACAGAGAGGAAACTGCTGGAGGACAAGAGATACTGACACAAGAGGATATTGCCAAAATAGCATTGCGAGTTTTGAATAAACCTCTCAAGATTACTTTTCTGCCAGATTGGACTCGCAAACTCTCTATTTGGGTGTTGCGAACATTCACATCTTCCAAAGCATATGGTCCATTTGAATTTTTCCTTTCAGCTATGGCTCAGGATAATATTGCAAATCAATATGGCAAGTTAAAGTTGGAGGATTTTTATATGACGATTTTGAAGGAATAATTATTGCCAAATAGAATCTATCAAGAATAAAAATATTCTTTCCTACCTTTGCTCCATGAATAAAACAAACCTCAAAATACATCCATCCGACCAAAGTCTAGAACTCTCTTTGCCCTATGCAGATGGAGGAATCAAGGCTGGGTTTCCTAGTCCAGCGCAAGACTATATTGAAAGTGCTATCGACTTGAATAAGGAGTTGATAAAACATCCTGCATCCACTTTCTATGGACGTGTAAAGGGTGATAGCATGATAGATGCTAATGTGCATGATGGCGATATTCTAGTGATTGACAAATCGCTAGAGCTTCAGAACGGTGATATGGCCGTTTGCTTTATTGATGGTGAGTTCACTATCAAATACATCAAACTAGAAAAAGATGTTATTTGGCTAGAACCAGCCAACGAGAATTATGAACCAATAAAAGTGACAATCGAAAATGATTTCTTAATTTGGGGAATTGTAACGTATTGTATTCAAAATAAGAGGAGGAGATGAAAGAAGAAACAATAGAAACATACATCCAAAAGTTTCCTGAAAATATTCAAGAGATTTTAAAGAGAGTGCGAGAAATAATTTTGTCGTGCAACACTGAATTAGAAGAAACTATAAAGTACGGAATACCAACTTTTATATTACATGGTAATTTGGTGCACTTTGCTGCATATAAGAAACATCTAGGCTTTTATCCAGATCCGTCAGGTGTTGAAGCTTTTAAAGATAAATTAGAAGGATATACCATATCTAAAGGAGGTATACAATTTCTATACACTGAATCCATTCCTTACGACCTTATTGCTGAAATTACACTATTTCGTGTAAAAGAGAATATAGAAAAAGCACAAAAGAAGTCTGTTTAATATGATAGGACTCATCGACTGTAATAATTTCTTCGCATCATGTGAGCGAGTTTTCAATCCAAATTTGGATGGAAAACCTATTGTTGTGCTTTCGAATAATGATGGAGCAATAATTGCAAGAAGTGAAGAGGCTAAGAGGTTAGGTGTGAAGATGGGTGTGCCATTCTATCAAATCAAAGACTTAATAAGACAACAAAATATCAATGTATTCTCTTCAAATTATACACTTTATGGAGATTTATCAAGGCGAGTGATGTCCATTTTAGCTGAGCAAGTTCCCGAAATAGATGTGTATTCTATTGATGAAGCATTCTTGGACTTGGCTGGTATCGAAAACTTTTCAGAATTTGGACAGAAACTAGTGAGAACAACTTGTCGAAGTTCTGGTATACCTGTCTCACTTGGTATTGCTCCAACACGCACTTTAGCCAAATTGGCTAATAGCTTTGCCAAACGATATCCTGCTTATAACAAAGTTTGTATAATGGATTCTGATGAAAAAAGAATTAAAGCTTTACAGAAGACTCCAGTAGGATACATTTGGGGCATAGGGAGGCAAACGACCAAGACTTTAGAATATTATGGAATCAAAACAGCTTACGATTTAACTCAAAAATCTCGTTCATGGGTGCGTAGCAAGATGACTGTTGTAGGTGAACGTACTTGGTTAGAACTACATGGAGAGCCTTGCATCACTTCTGATTCTGTAGTTGAAAAACAACAAATTTGCACCTCTCGCAGTTTTGGTGAAATGGTTACAGACTTCGATTCTTTACGAGAATCTATTGCTAACTTTGCATCAGCTTGTGCTGCGAAGTTGAGAAAACAAAATTCATTAACACAGGGCATGATTGTTTTTGCTTATACCAATCGCCACAGAGAAGATTTACAACAATATTTTCCATCTAAGGCAATGCAATTTTCTTTCCCTACTGCTGATACAATGGAGATAATCAAGCATGCTAGTTGTGCTCTGAAAGAGATTTACAGAGAGGGTTATGAATACAAAAAAGCTGGAGTTATACTTACGCATATCATCAGCGAAACCAATTATATGCACGACCTTTTTGACCCAAGAGATAGAGAAAAGCAAAAACGCATTTCGCAAATGATAGATTCCATCAATCAGAAGAATGGCACAAACTGCATTAAACTAGCTGCTCAAGGCGTTGGAAAGGCTGATTGGAATCTGCGAAGAGATTTTCTATCAAAGTGTCCTAGTACGAAGATTGGGGATATAATAGAGATAAGAGGATAGAAAATGGAACAAAGATCAAGATTACTAGACTATAAGCAAGATATAAGTAGAGGGTGTGTATTTCGCTGTAAAGCAAAATATCCCTATGAGGAGGTCGTAGACTTTATGGTTGCCGAGTCTTTTGATAATGGAGAATTACGTTATGTCTTGTATGTTATATCTGGATATAAAGCAGGTTCTCTATTGGTAAGATTACCTAAAGATGCACTATCCACTAATTTCGGTCTAAATTGGAAGTGGGTTGTTGAGAACTGGAATGATTGGATTTACTTAGATTGTGGAGTTGAGGATGTTTGGGTAGTAGAAAAATCAGTTCCTACTCTTGATTAAAGGAGACTGTAAAGTAAACTGTGTCAAATAATAAATTCATTTTTTTATTACTTTTACACAATAGTTTACATTATGGAAGATTTTGATTACAAGTCCTTTCAAGCCAAGGCGCTGGAGCAGCTAAAAGCCGGCAAGCCTCTTTTAGGAAAAGACGGTGCATTTGCGCCATTACTGGAGAACCTTCTGAATGCAGCATTGGAGGGTGAGATGGATGTTCACATGGATGAAGAGGAACGCTTATCGGGTAATCGCCGCAATGGATATAATCGCAAGCAAGTTCAGACTTCCCTGGGTGAGGTTACAGTTCACACGCCACGAGACAGGGATTCCCGGTTTGAACCGGAGTTTATCAAAAAGCGGGAGCGTATATTGGCCGAAGGTGTAGCTGACCGCATCATTGGCTTATACGCGTTAGGCAACAGTACGCGGGAGATCAGCGACTGGATGGAGGAGAACCTGGGTAATCGGGTTTCAGCCGATACAATCAGCGCCATTACCGACAGGGTGCTGCCTGAACTTCAATCCTGGCGTACCCGTCCCCTTGATTCAGTCTATCCCATAGTATGGATGGATGCCATCCACTACAAGGTCATGGATGATAAAAACCGACCGGTTACCCGCGCCATTTACAATGTGCTCGGCGTTGACCGCAACGGGCATAAGGATCTGCTGGGAATGTATATTTCCAGGAGTGAAGGTGCCAATTTCTGGCTCTCGGTACTGACTGATTTACAAACACGGGGAGTACGGGATATTTTAATAGCCAGTGTGGATAATCTGGCCGGTTTCTCCGATGCGATCAATAGTGTGTTCCCGGAAACCATCGTTCAGAGCTGCATTGTGCATCAGGTGCGCAACTCCCTTAAATATGTTGCCAGCAAGTATCAAAAAGCCTTCATGAAGGATCTCAAGCCCGTTTATCAGGCTGTAAGCAAGGAACAGGCAGAAGTGGAGCTGGACAATCTGGAGTTGAACTGGGGCGAACAATATCCACTGGTGATAAAATCCTGGCGGGACAACTGGCATAAACTATCAGCCTATTTCCAATATACTGACGCCATCCGGCGACTGATCTATACCACCAACACGGTGGAGGGATACCATCGTCAGATTCGCAAGGTGACAAAAAACAAAGGGGTTTTCACAAACGACACGGCGTTGGAGAAACTGGTTTATCTGGCCTACCGTAATATACGTAAAAAGTGGACTATGCCCTTGAAAGATTGGGGACAGACAGCCCAGCAACTGGCTATCCTTTTTCCGGATAGATTTAAACTTTTCGATTAATTTATTGACAATAACAGGAATTCAATATTTTTCATTAGTTTTGTGGTGACCAACAAAACGATGGCGATGCTTTGCACCATTGGAACATAAAAACGATTAGGGGGTCGACCCCTAACCGTTTTTGACCAACTAAAACTCAGGTCTCAGCATTACCCATTAGAAAAAAGGTGCCCAATTAACTATAAAAATAAAACCTGACACAGTTTAATTTACACAACCAAAATTTGCACTTTTAAAATATTCATCTTCTATCTTTTCTGTATAAATAGGACCTTCAATAGTTAGTGACGTGTAGTTCTTTTCTTCTTTAATCCATTGATATTCTTTTCCCATTATATGATTTGCCTTTCGGAAAATATTCTCTATTAAACAATCTGATAAGTTTTGTGTCTTGTGGCCTAATCGACAATACCAATTTCCACCACTATTATTCCAATCATACCAAAGGTCTATATAATATCCTGTGTTTTTATCGGCTACCTGAGTGTCAAGTCCATTTTCTGATAATTTAAAGTTGACTACACAGAAGTTGTGTTCCCACATCCAACTATTTGCTATTTGCTTATGTAAATATTGGACACATAGTTCTCTTGCCTTGAATTTCGAGGCTTGCTTATCTTGTAAAAGAATAATTCGAAGTTGTTGCTTTTCATCCCAGAGATAAAACTTTTGCTTCATATATCCTAAGTTTCTTCCTAACTCTTTAATGATTGGATTTACAGTCTTGTTATCATTGTTCCCATCTAGATATGATGCAATGCATTTTGCATGAATATCTGAATCCTTTCCATTCATATATTCATTCCAATATGTATCGTCATGATCCGAACCAAGCAAACACCAACGTTCCATCCAATTTGGACCGATATTATTGCTGCCACCATTATCATAGACCGAAATATCACCAAATTCCATAAGATTTCTTCTAAGTTGATCTGTATAACGACATTTAAAAACATTTTCTATAAATCTATTCAATAATTCATCAGGAACTAACGAACTACTCTGCAATACTTTAATAATAAAATCGTGATTTCCACGCAAAAAACGATTAAGTTCTTTGTCGTTTGTAATTCGCCCGAAAAAATTTTCCCAATTCCCGAGCGAGTCAGAGAGAGGATTAACACTCTGACAATTTTGCCAATCTATTTGATAATACCCCCAACGTAAATCATCTGTTCGTAATACATATTTGTCATTCAAACCATCGTTTTCATGAACGGCATATTTTCCTAATAATCTTACGTCTGCATTTTCATTCTCAGCCATCCATTTGATTAATTTTATGCATCTAATAACAGCACGGTCAGGATTACGACGCAATGTATATTCCGATTTCAAATTTTTGAGATACAATGCAATACGTAGAATGTTTATCTCCTTGACTTCTTTATCTTTGAAAGCAATAATATAGTATAGTAGTCCCAATAGAGAGGTGTACTCGATTGTATTTGTTTCATTTGTCACATTAAACCAAGGATAAACATGAAAGTCATTTTCTAAAAAAAATGATTTGCCTAGTAGGGAATGTAACAATTCAACAGCAGATTCCACACGTTCAAGCCATTCGAAAGAAAAATTCTCATTCACGGATATATATGAACAAATCCAATCCGCTTGCAATGCTCTTATAGAAACATCTTTTTCTATTCGAATGTAGTCCTCAATTTCTTCAATACGGCTCTTTGTTTTGTCACTATTTAAAGTTGTTTTTATTTTAGTGTCTGGATTGATACACATATGAATTATAGCAGCCCATTTTAGAAACTCAAAAAATCCACGGTCTGCATTCTTGTCTTTTGGTGATTTGTTTTTCCAAAAGAAATTCTGCCAATCTTCCCATTTTTTTCCGGCTACTAGCTTGTTGCTATTACGCCCAATAATAACAGATTTTATGCGTTCTTGAGTAGAAAGAGATTCTCCACGGCTGTTCATATATAAATACAGTTTTTCTCCCTGTTCACTCATATTTGTATCGAAATAATTGAATTCAATATAGTTTTCAACATAATTTATTAACAGCTCTACATCATTATACGATGATAGTTTACTAACAATCACATTGTAATAGTTAGTATAGATAGATCGAGCTGTTATGTCCTTGTCGTATTCAATATAATATCGACTACTCTTCTTAAATGTATCTTTTTCATCTTTCTTCGTCAATTCGAATTTTATAAAATCGACTAAGAAACTATGTGCCACATCACGTACCTTATAGTCTATTTTGGGAATGGAATCAATGAAATATAATTTCCTAAACACATCTGGATTTTCTGATCGGCGATACAACGCCAAAAGAATAAGATAAATCGTTGTAATGCGTTGCTGACCGTCTATCAGATAATACTGACCTGAAAGTGTTCTGTCATGATAAGCATATATAAAACCAACTCTGGTATTATAACGTAAACGCATATATTCCTCATTAAGATAGTTGATAATATCACTTTCTATATTGATGCCTAAACTACTCTTGATTTCTAATGTCTGCTCAATCTTTGATTTATAATTATCAAGGATTGATGATAGTAATCCAGTTACATTACGTTCTCCCCAAACATAATCTCGTTGTAATTCAGGAATAACTATTTGTTCAACATCTGGAGATGTTAGCAACTGCGCTATATTATATCGACCTGTTTTCATGCTTTTGCTTTATTTTTTAACCATTCAATAATGTTCTCATTCTCCTTGTTCATCCATTGAATATGAGCATCAATATCTTTTTGGCTCCATATAAATGTTTCTGCTGTGAAGGCCTTATCAATAGAAGGAGATACAAGAATTTTATTAAAGACCTCATATGTGTGATTGGGAATGAAGGCTCCATTCCCTTTCCTACTTTGTATGATTAACTTTTTAATCATGAATGGATTGTTATTATTAGCACTATTGTCTTCTCTCGTTAACAGAGCCATATTCCCTAAAGAGTGTTCATCAACATTAGAGTCGAATAAAAATTCTATATTATTCGCATCAATTTTGTTCCCATTTTGAACATCTTGTTTTAGTTTCTCTAGCCGGTCCTTTTCTTCGTCACTAGAGTCATCCAACAATTTATCAATCTCCTTTATGACATACAACTTTGCATAATTTGGAATAGTCAATGTCCCCTTTGGATTTTGTGGTGAAATATGCTCAAAACTCCACCTCGCATTTTCATACTCATAAAACCGAAATCTATAATCTTTTGATTCTAGCATAGGTAAGAATACACTATAAGAAAGAAGAAGATTTGTAAGTTTGTCATTCTTTGATTTATAGCGCATAGATGCATAATTGTCTTTTCCTTCATTTTTGAGAATAGGAATACTACTTAAAGAGCTATTTATCAATGAATTTTTTAGTTCAATATCAGCCATATCTAAGCAAGAATAGATGTCTATACCTTTGTCGTTACCTTTACTAAACTGTACATATCCCCAAAGATTATATAAAGGTCCTTCATATACTGTAACCAACTTTCGAAAAATATGTCGGATAGCCTCGATTATTTCTAGCGTTTCACGAGCAGATTTAACTGTGCTATTGTACATATTGAATAGGACAAGATGGTTTTGACTGTAATCACCAACAACTTTTCCACGTTCACCTTTGTATTTATATAAATATGCGAGCTCCAAAAAATATTCCATACTGTATTTCGGATTATAATTAGAGCCCATTTCTGAGTGCTTAAAAAAGAAGTGACTATGATCAATTTGGGTAATCCATGTTTGTATTTCATCCCAAATACGACCAAGATTTTTTCGTTTTTCCTGTATCTCTGTATATTCTAAACTGCGACCATAAGCATTAGTTCTATTTACTGCATTGGTAATGAGCAAGCCTTTAATTAAATATGCATCTGTAAGAGGTACATGATTGTCATTCAGATTAGCAAAAATATCTTCAGACTGCACGAAATTACTTTCTATATTAACTATTATCTTTACACTACTAAGCAAATATTTTATTATTTCTTCAAGTTTACCATTCTTGTTCCAAATTTCAATTTTTGACTCTATACATTTTGATGCCGCAGCCATATAATACATATCCTGCGTATCAAAATCAGTATCAAGAATAGTATCATGAGTATCGCAATACTCACGAACGTTCTCGAAAATATTACCGTTACAATATCTAGAGTAAATTAATTTCTCTTTAGCGATATTATTTTTGTCTTCAAACTTTTCCAACTGATAAAAAAACAAGGACAATGTCGTAAGACGTTGTTGCCCATCAATAACCTCTAACCATCTATTGGTACTATCTGCTTTGACAGTAATATATTGCAAAAAATACTCTGATTCATAATCTTTATTCCAGGCATCATATATATCATTGAGTAATTGGGGCACTTGATCAAATTTTCCCTCAGATTTCCATTTATAACTTCTTTGATATGGGCCAATGTAGAACTTCTTCATTTTCGTAGTGGATAGAACAGATTCTACATCGTCAGAAAAGATATTCTGGATATTATATATAAATTCGTTTTTCATTGTCTATTTTCAAAATCGTTTATTTCTTTCAAAAAAAGTCTTGCACACATCTCAGCATCATCACCCGCTCTGTGGTGAGTACCTTCAGGAATGCCTAGTTGGTCACAAAGATAGCCGAGGCTGTTGCATCCAAAATCATAAACTTGTCGAGCTGTTTTGAGAGAACATTGCCAATGTAGTTCTGGAAGATGTATGTGATAAAGTTCGGCTGAATGTTCCAAACAACTACGATCGAAAAGTGCGTTGTGAGCCACGAAAGTGTTAAACTCATCAAGATATAATCGCTCTATCTCTTCCCATACTTTAGGGAATGATGGGGAGTTCTCGGTATCTTCGGGTTGTATGCCATGACATTTGATATTCCAATATGAATAGGCATTGTCTTCAGGCTGTACCAACCAAGAACGTGTTTCTACTATCTCGCAATTGCACACCACACAGATACCTACTTCGCAGATGGAAGTACGTTTTGGGGTGGCCGTTTCAAAGTCAATTGCAATAAAGTTTAATTCTTCTTTCATATTGAATCATTATTATGTACCTTTTGGTATGAGTCATACAAGTATTTTACCATTTCTTCCATATTAGTTCCTAAAAACCTGTAACGAGAAGGATGTGTTGACCAAATGATTTTGGTTTTATAATTTTTTATACTGAATACGGATCTGAAACTTTCTTCGTAGTATTTTTCTTCAAATAAACGTTCTAATCCTTCAAAGACTTCATCTTTGTCGCTCCATGTAAGTATAAATATATAGTCTGGTTCGTAAGAATCTAATAGAGTTTTAATTGATGTAAACGAGTTTGCAAGTATAGATGCCTTGTTATAAGATTCATTAGCGCAAGATTCACCTTCTCTTTTGTTAAATGTTTTTGGCAATTCTAATGAGTTAAGATTAGAATATCCGACTTCCTTAATGATTTCTTCTTCTTTCTTTGAAATGTTTGTAATGTCCTCATAATACTTGCCTGTTCTAATCATCAATTGTAACCTAGCTACTGTTCCCCAAAAGCTACATGTATTGCCCCAATCGAACACTTTATCAGCATTCATTGCATCTTTGTTAATTGTAAGATAAACATCTATCTTGTCCTCGTCAATAGCATTCTTAAGGTCTTCAAGATGTGTCCAATAATATGTGTCGATACCGCAATACACAATTTTTACAGGCGCTTTTTCATAGTTTTCAAAGACATATGGAATAAAGGGTCCTTGGTCATACCCACTTTTTATGAGTAATTCCATACCTCCATTTTTTACAAAATCTTCCAAAATGGGAAGATAATTATTGCTTATCTTTGATTTGCTCATATTTAGTAAATTTTTAAATTTTGTAATAAGAGGTAAGTGTATTAGCTAAATTCTTCATATGATTCCGCAAGGAGGCTGGTTCGAGTATTTCCACTTGGTCGCCTTGTTGCATGACGAGTTGAATAAAATCATACGTCGGTCTTACCTCAAATGAAAAAATCGCAGATTCTTCGTCTTTACTTATTTCCTTTTGGGAAGGATGCCAGGGAAGAGTACGCAAATAGTCGGGTGCTTTATCATAAGCTCTGACTACGACATGTTCCATTGGAATATCCGTATTTAGGATGATACCACAACAACCATTGAAATAATCATCAATGGAAAAATTCTCTTCCATTTTGAATACCTTATCAGTTATTGACACCATTGATATTCTGTCAAGTCCATATACTCGAAAGATAGGTCGGTCATAGGTTTTTCCTTCCTTCTCAGCTTCCTTTTTCTTCCAAGCATAATAAGGATTTCTACCTATTACATACCATCTCTGCTTGAATATACGCAGATAGTATGGTTCAATCTCGAATGTGTTTTCGTAATTCTTTCCGAATCCTTGATGAGTGATTTCAACCAGATGTCCATTACGCATAGCCTGGGCAAATGTAGTCAGCCAAATGTTGCCAGATGGAACATTTTCAAAAATGATACGTCCTTCTAATTTTTTATCGGCTTGTATTTGATTGAGCGTAGCGTATGAGTCGATTAACCAACTCCGAAGGCTATCTCCCTCCAATCTTTCCGGTTCATCAATATAGTATTTATACCCACCTTTGACATCACACTCAATATAGACGTCAAAGATATCTTTAATTGCCTTGCGGTGATTATGGAAGGTTCTCAATGGGAGTTCATCGCCTTCTCCATAACTCAAACCGCTTTCTATCCAAAGATTATTGATTTCCTCAAAAGTCAAGCGTTTGTGTCGCCTGAGGGTATCAATGAGCCAAATATATCGTCCAAAGATATTTGATGCCATAGTAATCACTTTTAAAGGTTTAATACTGCTGCAAAGGTACTTACAATCTATGTAAAATCATGGCATAGGAATCTAAAAGATTCATTTACAGCCATTAAATCTCCATTTTTGCGTAAAAACTATGCTGCTCAACATCTGTATTTACTATTTTTTGGCTAAAAGATTGTTTGCAATTCCAATAAACCATGTGATTCCATCTTCTTTCAGTTGCCCATGATAAGCAAATTCGATTTCCTTTAGCGTATTCGTATCAATGCCATACAACAATTGAAGCATATCATATTTTGATATAATACAGGGTATCATTGTAGCCAAATTAAGACTTAGAGGTTCTTACTTATGATGTAAAGCGTAATCCGTCACAGCACAAAAGCCTGCTTTTCTTTTAAAATTGTATTTACCAATCAAAATATGGTGATTATCTACAAACCTAACAGCTACACAGCTATACACTCATTACCATTTAGCCTTTTATAGAAGTATTTTTGAAATGGAGTATTGCACTTATAGCATAAGCATTCTCGTTTGGTGTATGTATGCGTATTCCACTTGCAACAAAAATTGAATGATAATTTCTGCGCCATAATCTATTTCTTTTGAACGTTGGATGCAATTATCAGGGCTTGAACTTCAGAATTCTCAGAATTGTTTTCGCTAATTCCCCATATAAATGAAGTGGAGGAAGGAAACATTTCAGCAAACTGAGTTATTGAATCTGTTTCAACAATCATAAGTGGGTTATTCTGTGGATATATCAGTTTTAATATAACCTTTTCTGCCGAAAAAAGATTGTAGTCCGATGCTACGCTGCATGTGTGCATAATTGCATCTTCTATTGCATTGCTAATTCGATTACTTCCCATACCAATACCAACTAGTATAATCGTATTTTCTGAACCAGAAATAACCTGATGTAAATCTTCAACTCCTACATTTACGATACCATTGCAGACATTGAACATGTGTTCAACCTCTACAATGATATCATCTGTAGGATGAGTATAGAATCTATTTCTCATAATTGTTTGATTTTAGCGTTTTCGTAAAATCCAGCTTTGACCATCATTGGTTGAAAAGAACAATCCTTTGTTTGTAGTACCTAGGATTTCTTTACCATTATCCATTAAATCACTAAATTGTCCAGTGTTTGAATTTCCATTAAAACATATAACCCAACTTCGTCCACTGTTTGTTGAAAACTCAATTTTTGCTGGATTGCTTGGACAAATACGAATCAATTCTTTACTGCGACTAATCATTGTAGGCATAATACTTTATTTTTTGATTATAATTGCTGCCTCCGTATAACGGTCTTTGGCTTCTCCGAGAATTAAATTCCACCGCAAAGATATAGTATAGGCTATGCCATATTGCTTCATATCATTTCACCAGACTTTAAAATAGTTATATGCCTGCAAATAAAATATCAATTTCAAAAGTCTTAGAACAATAATAATTAGGTTTGGGCGATATTGTAATTTTTGTACAAGTTTGTTCAGAAAATTTTTGAAAAAAGTCATAAATAGAGTTTAATTCATTTGCAAATGCATCGTCTTCTATATCTGTCGGGAAACGTCTTATATTAACAATAAGATTGCTGCATTCAAATACATTAATATTTCTTTGTTTGGCTTTATCAAGTGCATCTTTTATTGCATCTTTCAAATGACAATTATTATATGCATTTGAAATTCCTGACACCGCTGCAATTCTTTTATTACCTTTTATTGTAAAAACTATATCATTAAAATCAAAACCTATACGCGAAGGGACATTTATAAGCCTATCAAACATATCAATAACATCATCAATTATATCTATTCCATCTTCTGGAGATTTGTATAGTGGAATATCATATGCATCTTTATTTATTGTTTCATTGAGAATGACATCGAGTCTTACATCCTCCCCATTAATACTTACATTAATTGATGCATAGTCATTTAATGAGTAAAATCTTACATTACGCTTGTCTTCTAAGTATTTTTCTATCTTTGTTTTTAGAATGGATGAGAATTCTGAATTATTTTGTAAATAAGGTAGGAAATTCTGATATACACCTATTTCTACTTGTTCATTAATATCCTTGCCATCAAATATTCGATAGTAAGGACGTGAAGAATAAAAATTATTTCGTTCAGCATCAACAATTATATGAGTTGCAATAACAAGTGGAGGAATCTCATATTTACTCAATGAAATCAAAAAATACTGGTTAATTGCTCTCAATACACCTATTCTTATGGATTCCAAAGAAAAGTTATCATCATTCGTTATTTCATCGTTGATAATTGTTAGAAAATGTTCATTATCATCATTTGATAAGGTTAATGCAACTTCCAAATCGTCATTCTTGAAATTTAAAAAGCTATATGGATTATATATTGATACAAAGTTTGAAATTCCACTCGGCGATGCTATTTTTTCTTTATTGCACAGGAATTCTACATTAGGATATATGTAAGTGTATTCTTTTATCATCTGTTTCATTTTTCTGATGCTAAAAGATGACATATATTCTTCAATACGAAAAGACACACTCACTTCTTCTTTTTTTAATTGTTGAATCTGCTTATCTATTATCAATTTGCGATTCTGAAATTCTAATTGTCTTCCATCAGAAATAATCTCAAATATATAACTCAAAGAATTTACACCGACAAGACCACAGTGACGAAGTTCTACTTTTTTATGATCATATATTCTTTCAAGAATTGTAACACTGTCTAGCAATTTATCATTAACAAATGATTTACAAAAAACTTTTACAGTGATTTTTTGAGTTGAATCGACGTTAATTTCAATTGTCTGTTTCGATGATATTGAGGTATCTATCATTACCTCTAATATAGCTTGAATCAATTCATATTGGACTGTATTCAACCAAAAGCTATTAAAAATCGACCATGAACTATCAAGATGATACTTGTTGTTATTATAGAAATCTTCTAGTGTTTGATATGTTTGTTCCATATATTATTTTTATTGACAAGATAGATGATAAGATATGCCAAAATATGACATAGATATTAAAAAGCAAGAAGTATATTAGGTACAAATACATGATAGCAGATGTCCAGCGCAAGAAAAAGAGAGTCTGAAAATTATTACTACCTTTGCAGCAACATGCTCACCCCGCTTTCCATAAGAACAGTGTGCTCAGAGTAAGCGTTTTTTCAAAACATAAAGCTTTAGATAATGATTTCAGCATTCGAAGTTCTTGCATAAAGCATTTCTGTGTTAAAATCGAACTTTAGAAGCTTCATTCGGTGAATAGTCTCTAAAAACAAGCATAATACTCAGCAAAAATGTGTATCTTTGCAACGCTAATAATGTCAATATAAACAAGGTCAATTATGAATAAGAATGAGATAACAAACAAGATAGAATATGTGGTTTGTTGTGTTGGTGCATTCGCTGCTAAGTTCAGCTTAACCAATGCGCAAGCTTATGCCTATTTGCGTCGTTTCAGCGGAATTGATTTTCTAATTGATTGTTATGCTGCTGAGCATACTTTGTCTATTGACGATGCCGTCAATGACTTGACAGCTGTCTGTTCAAAGAAAGGAGGGAAATTAGCATGATTACTTTATATCATGGTTCCAATGTTGATATTCAGGAAATAGATCTTTGCCGCTCTAAACGAGGCAAAGATTTTGGATGTGGCTTCTATCTGAATGCTAACAAGCAACAAGCTTTCGATATGGCTTTGCGTACTACACGAATGTTAATGAAAGGCGAACCGATTATCAATACCTACCTATTTGATGATACTATTCTTCAGAGTAATACCGATTTGAATATAAAAGTATTTGACGACTATAGCCCTGAGTGGGCAGAGTTTGTGTTGATGAATCGTAACAATAATACAGATACGCCGACTCATCCATACGATATTGTAATTGGGCCAATTGCTGACGATACCGTTGGTGTCCAAATTCGGCGTTTCGTTAATGGCTATATTCCAATGAATACGCTTATCGAGGAACTTCGATTTCGTGGCAATCATGCAATACAATATTTTTTCGGTACAGAAAGAGCAATACAATTTCTTAAGAAACAATAACCATGAACAACGACGTACAATTTTTAGTAGAATGTCTCTCCACAGAACTTGTTTCCATGCTAATGGATACCTATGGTTGGGATATGAAGCGTGCACTTGACGAGTTGTATGCTTCTGAAACATACAAGAAGCTCTCAGACCCCGAATGTGGTTTGTACTATCAAGGTGCTGTATATGTATTTTCTTTTCTTAAGAATGAAATCGAAAATGGTATTATAAAATAGAGCAAATAACGGTATTAAAGCCGATATTATTCAATTATCGGTAAAGACCAAAGATAAATGTGAGATACAAAATTAAACCGTTCGATTGTGGTGATGCCAATCTGGACGGTTTTTTTGTTGACTGTTACCACTTACCTGCAAATTCAGCCAGTTTAGACCTTCCCTTTCGGATGATATATTCAAACTGAATATGATGCAATTCATAATTGATTTAATTCGTATAAAACTCTGGTTATCAGCTATGATAGTTATGAATTTATTTGGCTATATCGTTGAAAATGAGTATATTTGTATTAGAATTAACGATATTATTATGGACGGACTAATACTTATCATACTTGGAATCTACATCTTTTCTAAGATGTTTGGTGGTGGCGATAAAAAGAAAAAGAGACGTAAAAGAAAATCGACCTTTTGGGGTGACACTTCTACGTACTCTGATTATGACGCATGGAACAGATCACATGGGTCGGACAATAAATTGTTCTGATTGCACTACACCACAATCGACTTCAACTGTGCCAAACATTCAGCTTGTGTCTCTTTTACGTAATCCAGCAAAATAGAAGGATTGACGTACTTGCCTTTATACTTGCAGGTCAAATGAAGATGTTCACCGGTACTACGACCTGTGGAGCCCGATATTCCAACTACATCACCTGCATTCACACTGTCACCTTTCTGAACCAATGCTTTGGAGAGATGGCAATAAGAAACTGTATAGTTACCGTATTCAAGCACCACATAGTTCCCTGAACGCTTATCTCTGCCGACCTTTTTCACTCTTCCCTGCATCATGCTATAGACTTCATCGTCTTTTGCTTGTAAGTCAATTCCATTATGCTTGGTTGGCTTTCCTGTAAATGGGTCTTTTCGAACACCATAGTTGGAATTCAAACGTATATTCTTCAAAGGATAGGACACACTGATGTACTGAGCTATAAGCTGCTCACGAACTTCATCCTTATCAGACACAGCATTACAAACTTCCCTCTCATTAGAGGGTTCAATAATAGCAGTAGCCAATTTACCACTAGGTACTTCGGCTACTGTTTCTATTTTATAAAGGTTTGAGCCATTGCTCACCGTATGGAACTGAGCCTTACAAAGTGAACATTGTAAGGCCAGTATAAAAAAGAATACTTTCGCTTTCATACTTGCAAAAGTACATCCTCTTTGCAATCCAATCTTGAAAACGTAACAATATCATCAAGAATCAGCCAGAATTAAACACCTATTAAACCATCAAATTCAGATTTCATACTCAAAGCAGTATTATCCATCAAAAGATAATCTTTATCTAGGTTGAAAAACAACACTTTGATAGTATAACCATTCAGAGGACATCTACAAACAACTGTTTTGAGTATGATTACAAAGTATAATAATTTCATTTCGATTAATTATTCTGAAAACAAAGGCTGTTCCGTCTCACTAAATCGTTCACAACACTTTACCACTCTAATTTTGTGTCCAGATTACAACGTAAACACAAAAATATATGAGTGAAACAACATTTTCAGAACAGGAGATGCCTTATGAGATTCTCCAACAGTTTGGTTTAACCGAAGAAATAATTACCGACCTACCCGAACATGCCCTGAAAGGAATCTTTGCAGGCAGACGTTCACCGGTATTGCCAGTAAAAGTAACCAATGAACAAGGTGAAGTCATCACTTGTCGTACTCGCTTCTGTCTGATGAGAAACGAAGAGGATAAAGTGGATGTCATCTTCATTCCTCAGTTAATCGAAACAGACTTAACCCAGTTTCCAAAAGACAAGCAGAAACTTTTGGAAGCCGGTCATGCCATTACAGAGCAGATGACCACCTCAGAAGGTCGTGAAGTGATGGCTTTTCATCAAATTGATTTTGAAACAGGACAGGTTCTCTCTGTTCCTACCCCAGTCATTGGGCGAAACCTACAGCTCATCTGCGATCATTTCCACTTGAGTAATGCCGAACTTTCATGTCTTAGCAATGGAAAGCCACTCACGGTAAGCATTGACGACGAACCTGTAACAATGGGAATCGATTTGGATGACCTTACAGGTATCCGTGTTTCCAAGGGGGACGAACAGCAATGGCGTTCACAGCCCAAGAAAGAATGGGAGAAATACAATTTCGGTATCTATGGATGCTGGATTATGGACGAAGATGGCAATCTGGACTATACTCCGGAAGAGGAATATACCGATGAGATGTGGAATGAGCTCAACAAGAAGAGCGAAACACGCAAACAACAAGCAACACACAAAATGTAACGACACATGGCAAAAGAGAAATTCTACACAGAAGAAGAGCTCGTCGAGAAAATGCAAAACGGCGAGTATGGTTGGCTGGATTATGTCAACCACCATTCAAAGGAATGGAAAGAAGATTATAAACACTATTGTGAAAGCCGTGGCAAAGCCATCAACCATGACAGTGCAGCCGAGTTCGTAGAATTCAAGCAAGCACAACTGGAGACAGCAATGGAAGATGGTGATGCCTAATCATTCCAACAACTATGTCAATCAGAAAAAATACAAACCCACGCTCGTTGGATCTGCAACCAGAGCTCCAAGACATCCTACTGAGAAATGGTATGCAGGCACATATCCATGCCAGTAGTAATGGCTTTCTGTTGGTAGTACATGGACATGATTCCCCTGTACTCAACTATCCCATCAGTGAGAGACAGTTACAAGCACTAACCGATTGGGGCACTAATTCAGCCAATAAGAAAGCCTATAACACTTTCACAAATCTGGTAGCCAACGACTTTGACATGCCCAAGAACTTTGTTCATGCACGTAATGCCAATGGTCGAGTGGCTATGGGATTGCACGGCTATCGTATTGGTGTAGGTGAATATGGTCGTAACCCAGCACCATCTTTACGACAAGGTTGGAGAGCTATGGGAATGCACGGTCCAGTGCCGTTCTTGGGATGGACACCTCGTCAACAAGACGGTTATCATCTGAGACGCATCAATGGAGGGCTTTTTTACCCAGCAGGTGCACCTATTGTTCCTAATCGTCCCGATGGTCGCATGAAACCCGGAGAACTTCAAAACGGTGGTTATGGCTTTTACTATAAAGGACATCCATCACCCGTAAAACAAGATATCCTACAAGATTTGCAAGCCGTAATTCAACCTATACAAGCACGTCCAAGAACGACTCAGCCAGCAGAACCTTACAAAGAGGTCATCACTTCACCTGTGTATTTCACCAATGAGAAGTGGCAAGAGATATTGGCTTCTCATGGTCTGATTATCGACCCAACTACCAAGACACTGACCGTTCAGTCAGCCAGTTCACCTGCTGACCTGCAATACGACTTAAAACCCGAAGAACTAAAGATACTTACCAGCAATTCGTTGAAGGAAATACCGCTTGAGCAGAGATTGGGAACGCTCAATGGCATCATAAAAGAAGACTTTGCAGGAAGCATTACGATGGATGTACTCAACAGCAAAGAAAACATCAATATACCATTGACCGATAAAGCGAAGGCCGAAATCGATCAACAGTTGTGTATTGGACTAGAGCAACAACAAGGACAAGTGATAGATGACGGACAGAATCAGTTCATCAATCAAGAACAACAGCAAAACATTCATCCTGAATTAGCCCCTTTACAGGAAGGCAGTGTGCAGATGAATGGAAACGACTTACAGTATATAGATGAAAACAAAGGATGGTATCGTGAAGGCCGGCATGGTCGTGAAGTATCAGTGGATGAAATTCGTGTCGAGCCTATTACCAATAGACCCGCCGAGCAAACCGCAAATAAAGAAAAGGAAGGCCAACAGACCGAGGGGAAATATCGCATGACCGCCATCATCGATGGAAAGGTAGTCAGCCACGAGATAACACAAAAGCAATATGATAAGTTTATGGCTATCGATGACTACCACCGCATGAAACTCTTCTCCAAAGTCTTTCCCGAAGTCGAAATGAAAGGTCGTGGAGATGGTGTTGGTTTGGGAGTAAAAATCGGAGCCGCTTTGCTTGCCGGAGCTACTGTGTTGGGCGAATTAGGAAGAGGATTACATCACCATGGGCCACCTGAAATCTATATGGAACATCATCATGGGCCGGAGCCAAGAGCCTACTTTAAGCCTGGCGTTGATACGCCCATGGATGTGGCAGCTCGTAATTTTGAAGCAGCAGCAAACACTGAAATGATGCATAGAGAACTGCATCATGGCATGTAATAACAAATGTAATAAACAGATATTAAGCAGATACTACTTTAATAGTATTACTACATATAGCGAATACATTTCATAGTATCTGCGTAATTACACCAAAACTAAAATAGAGCATGAGAGCAAAAACAGCTTATTGGTTTGAGGTGACAGTGTGCTATCTCAAACAGATGGAAGACGGCACCGAGAAGAAAGCCAATGAAATATATACCACAGATGCCATGAGTTTTGGAGAGGCTGAAAGCAGAGCTTTGAAAGAACTAAAGACACGAGTGTGTGGTGGAATCGAAATCAAGAATATCAATCCTGCACCCTATAAAGAAGTATTCTTTAGCGATGATGAAGATGATGACAAATGGTTCAAAGTAAAACTATCCTTTATCACCTTGGATGAAGAGACAGGTTCTGAGAAACGCACGAATGTAACCTATCTGGTACAGGCTGCCAACTTGGAAGTAGCCCTTAGCAATGTGAATGATGTGATGGACAAAAGCATGGAGGAATTTACCATGGCCAACATTGCTGAAACCAAGGTTATGGAAGTATTCGAATACTAAACACAAAAGCTTATGGCAGAATTAACCTACGACGATTTTAAGAACCGTATCAACATACAGGATTTACTGGTAGATGCAGGCTATCAGCTCAACAGACGTGACGGCTTGCGCTACCCATCGTATGTTCGTATGGATAGCAACGGGAAACGTGTCCGTGGTGATAAGTTTATCGTCACAGGCAATGGGCTATGCTGCTTTCAACCGCCAGAAGTCAAGAACTATAATGTAATCAGCTTCATCAAGGAGCATCCCCATTTGTTCAGTGAGTATACCCCTGGCATGAATGCAGACAGACTGGTCAATTTGGTATGCAATAGACTTCTGAATAATCCGATACCCGAACGTCCATCCATCGTTGCTGATAGAGAACGAGCACAACGAGTCTTCGATATCAACGACTATGACAGGTTGAATTTCCGACTGAACGATTGGGATTCTCAGAAAGCATTCTATCCCTATTTTAAATCCAGAGGTATCAAACTTGATACCCAACGAGATTTTCACAATAATTTCTTCATCGCCATACGAGAAGGAAAGAATGGGAAACAGTATGCCAACCTCTCTTTCCCGATGCAAAAGCCCAGCAATTTAGGCACATACGTCGGTTTGGAAGAACGCAGTCGTGCCAATGCCGAGGGGAAAACGCTCTATAAAGGTATGGCCGCAGGAACCAATGCAACCGAGGGCATGTGGATAGCCAATCTATCGGGTGAACCTTTGGATCAAGCCAAACATGTTTATTGGTTTGAAAGTGCATTTGATGCAATGGCATATTATCAGATTCAGAAAGAACAGTTGGTTGATACCATTGGGGGCTATGAGGACATGCAGAGCGAAGGCTCGTACAAAGGAGCCGAAGAAATTCGCGAATTTAAACAAGAACTCTATGATTTGGAGAATGCCGTCTTTGTAAGCACAGGAGGCAATCCAAGTATTCATCAGTTCAAGGGGATGTTTGCAGAGACCAATCATGCCAAGCATTATATCGGCTTTGACAGAGACCTTGCCGGCAGAACCTTTGCCATCAATTTCGCTTTGACAAGGGCCGATAAATCCTTTTACTCACATATCGGTGAGAATGGGAAATTGATTGTGGTGGATGCACAGAACAGCAAGAATAACCAAGAGATAGATTTGCATGATTTTCGTTTTGAAGATGCTTTAAAGAAACTCGGCATTGAATCTGTTGGAGAGCGTCCAGCCATAACTGACTACATGAAAACGTTACGTAATCCAGATGATATTTTCTCTGGAGATACCGACTATCTTCCTTATTCCATCTCATCCATCTATGGCAAATATGAGACCCTTTCAGAAGAGTATCATGTAGCTACGACAAGTGGCTATAGGTTGTGCGAAGAAGACTTGAAAACTATCAAGGAGAATGCACAAAGTCAGTTCGATAAATATCGTGAGGAATTGACCAAAGCCGCCAATGAATATCGTGAAAGACCTGGTCAGATAGTCTATAGTCCCTGTGATGAAAGCTATAAAGACTGGAATGACCAACTGTTGGATAAAAAGATGTACACCAACGAGGACATCATTGAGACAGCCATTGACGGGACTGATGGTGAATACAGAGAGATAAAAGATGACTTCGAAGACAATCAGAAGAAAGAAAAATCCGAAGAAGACAGCGAAGAACATAAATATCACTTCAGAAGATAGACCATGACACAACCACCGATACAACGATACAGAACCATCATTCTGCAACCACACTGGATGCAGTTTGTCATCAATGAATTGCCCATGCTCATCATCACCTCGGTAGCTTTCATTGCCGGTGGTATGGATGAAATGCCATTGGCAAATCTATGTCTGATAATTGCAGGGTTATTAGCCGTCCGATTGCTCTACACCTTTATCTATCTCAGACGGATTGAATGTAGAATCAACGAGGAGCAGCTCATCATGAATCATGGAGTGTTTACCCGTAAGAGTGACTATCTGGAGTTGTATCGTATTGTCGATTTCAATGGGCATAGAACACTCATGCAGCAAATCTGTGGATTGAAAACAGTAACCATCTATTCTGGAGACCGCAGTACCCCCAAGTTAGACATCATCGGTGTGAAGAATGATTTGGACTTGGTGTCATTGGTCAGAGAAAGAGTAGAACTAAACCGAAGAAGAAAGGGAATCTATGAAATTGCGAATAGATAAAAGAATATTGGCAGTGGGACTGCTATGTCTTTCAGTACTACCTATCCGAGCCGAATGGGTTGTGATGAATCCAGGAGAATGGTTGGCGTTGGCTGAAGGCAACGAACTTATCAACAAACAAATTCAAAGCCAAACCAAAGGACAAACCAATACCGCTATCCTGCAAAACACCATGGCTGCCGAGTATAACAAGATAAAGGAATGGGAAGGCAAATACAGTGGTTATCTGAAAACAGTAAACGGCTATGCTTCAACCCTCAAGGCAGGAACATCGCTTTACCATGATGGTGTTCATATCTTCATCACCCTGGGTCAAATGAAGAAGGCCATTGAAAATAATCCGCAAGGACTTGTGGCTTCCATGTCTATGAACAACCTGTATATAGAAACGGCCTCTGAACTGATTTCTGTTTTTACCTTACTACGTGAAGGTATCTCAACGGGTGGAGAAATGAATATGCTGACCGGGGCTGAACGTTCTCAGATGCTATGGGCATTGGAAGACAGACTATCCTCTTTCAATAAAAAGCTACGGAAGCTCTATCTCAGTGTTCGTTATTACACCATGACTGATGTCTGGAATAATGCAACGGCAGGCATGATTGACCGAGACAATAGTGAAGTGGCAGCAATGGCTATCGAACGTTGGCGCAGGTCTGCAAGAGTTGTTTCACAATACTAAGAATGAGCATGAAGAAACTAATGATGTTCCTATTCATATGTACACTGGGAATAAAATCCCATGCTCAGGTTGACCCCACTCTGACTGGGATGATTTATGCCTATACTCAAAAGGCAGAGGATGAACTGAAATCCCAAAAGAGAGCGATGCTGTTGGAGACAACCGGTCATTTATGGCTCAAAGAGGAAGTTGAAGGTACAACGGACATTCAAAAGAAGTTCAATAACTACCTCAATAGCTTCCGTTCCATAGTCACCTATGCCGCAGAAATCTATGGTTTCTATCATGAGATTGACCGCATGGCAGTGAACCTCGGCGAGTTTTCCGACCAGTTAAGCAATGCACCGAGCAACGCACTGGCGGTTGCCCTTTCTTCGAGACGGAATGCCATTTATCGGGAATTGATTCTGAACAGTGTAGAGATTGTCAATGATATTCGGCAAGTATGTTTGAGCAATAATAAGATGACTGAGAAAGAACGGATGGAGATCGTATTTGCTATCCGTCCCAAACTCAAGATCATGAATAAGAAGCTCAAACAACTAACCAGAGCCGTCAAATACACCTCCATGACGGATATATGGGACGATATTTATGATGGAGCAAGAGACCCTGCCGATAAAAAGAAAATAGTGAAAGAAGCGATGGAACGTTGGAAACGCAATGGACACCGTGGATTTTAATGTAACACAAAAACAGATAATAATATGGGAATATGGAGTTCAATAGCATCAGCAGCTAAGAACCAAGCCGTTAGAAAAGTCGGACGTTTCGTTACCTATCCGATTGTCCACCCCGGAAGAACTTTGCAAGGTGCAGGAGCAGCAACTAAAACGGCTGTTGTGGGTGGCGGTATGGGATACCTTGCCTGGGAAAGCATTACAAATGATAAACCAGTGGTGAAAACTGCCACAGAAGTATTGGTTGGCGAAGAAACAGCTGAAAAGGTGGGCAATGTCGTTGGAGCAACCGTGGATGGTGTAGAGAAAACAGTCCATTCAGCAGGTCAAGTCATTGAGAGCACAGGAAATATGTTATCAGGAGCCAATAATTCAACAGGCGGTCTTGGTAATTTCTTTCAAGGGCTATTCAGTGGTAACGGACTGGGTATGATTGGCGATTTCTTCAAGAACATCGGCAATGGTAAAGTCTCAGGACTGGGCTTAGCAGGATTGATTGGTGCAGCCTTCTTATGCTTCGGCAGGTTCGGTTGGCTGGGAAAGATAGCCGGTGCCATATTAGGTATGATGGTCATCGGAAACAACTTCAATATGAATAAGATAATGGGCGGTCAGACACAGCAGAACGAGAATACAGAAGGACGTTCCACTGCTCAACAGTCGGAACAAAATCCCGTTGCACAAACCGAAGAAGCATCCAGCCCGACAGTTCGTCGAGGCAGATAATTACTAAAAAGAGTACAATATGAACTATACACAAGACATGAACCTGCTATCCACCAGTGGATACTGTATGCCTTTTGAAGAAAAAGACAGAGATGTACAGCTGACCCTCCGTTATGGAAAGCAGAAACATCCGAAAACAGGAGAATCATTTTTTCATCATGGAATTGACTTTAAAACCAACAACTACTTTTTGGCTGCCGTAGCTGACGGAGTGGTTTCTGGAATCGGTATCGACAGAAAGCAGTATGGACTCTATGTTGTCATCAAATACAGCAAATATGAAGTAACCTATTCCCACATGAGCAATGTGTTCATGCAGTTTGGGCAACAGGTCAAAGCAGGATTGGCCGTAGGTGTCAGTTCGGATCTACTTCACATGGAAGTGAAATACGATGGCGAAGAGATTGACCCGGTAGAGTTTATTACCATGCTCTATGGTAATGCAAAGACATGGTCGGAGAAAGGAAAGGCACAACCAGAGTTTGTCGCTATCGATATGGATGTACATACCGATTACGACAACGACAAAGATGAGATTGAGAAACTGATGATGCGCTTCTTTGCCAACTACATGAATGACCTGCATGAAGGTCTATACAATTGTCCGCAACGCACCGAGCAATCCTTGCGCCATTTGTTCTCAGCAGCAGCCATGAAGGACTACTTCTACGAATCCATGCCCTCGATGGTCAATCCATTGGGCATTGGAAGAAGATCTGTTCCTCTAGTGAGTAAGGTTCAGAATCTGCTTATCGGCGATTTTCTGAACTACATGGCACTTCGTCATCAGATATTTCTGTCCACAATGACTTCGCTCGAAAAAAAAAAGCTGAAGAGCAAGCCTTATCCGACGGAATACTGATTGACCCATTGGCTGGATTAGACATCGACATTCAGAGTTTTGATATACCCAGAATCGTAAGTGTCTATCACGACCAGGCAGGATTGAGATGGTGGACAAAAAGTTGGTTTAACAACAGTGAGGACGGAGAAGCCGCTATCGAGATTGAACGAGAACAGGCTATCCGTTTCCTCTTGAATCAGATAGACAAAGAAGAATGGTTGGAAGAATACTTTCCCAAGCAGATGGAGATGTATCACAATGCCATTGACCAAACCAAAGAACAACTACTACAACAAAGCATCTAACGTATGGCTATAAAGAATTCAAAACGATTTGCAGAAGTGGAATACTGCTTACAACGGTATTTCGATACTTCGTTTGCCCCTGTAATGCGCAATGTTCAATCGGACTTGAGCAACAAACAGGTAAAGGAATATGCAGATTATCAAATGGGCTTTGGTGGAATCTTGCGTTCAATGGCCAATAGCATGAATAACATGCCCGATGATTCCATGCAGTATGTAAAACTCACCGGCAAATGGAACAGCAAGACCACAGAAGACTACCTTGAGATGTGTCAAAAGCAGATAGCAGGGAATAAAGACTTTCAGAATGACTTGTTGAAACTATCCTCTGAATGGCGCAATGCAGTCGTAAAAGAATTAGGCCGAGAAAGATATGATACCATGAGCGAGAAACTGGGTATGGATATGGCCTACGCCTATGTGGATTACCGAGTGCAGCAGATGATGATAGACAAACTGGTCAAAGACCGTATGCCCAAATCATCCATGGAGTACATTGTTCGGAAAGCAGGAGAAGGCAGTCTATTCGGCATATCAACCATTCTGTCAAGGTCAGCACTTGACCATCACATCGCTGAACGTGGTGAAAAAGCCTATAACCCAAGTATTCTTGAAAAAGGAACAGCAAAGGTCAGCTCCATTGGCATTGATGCACTAACAACTGGCGGTGTTGGTTCTTGGGCCAGCTTAGGACGGTTTGTCGGGTTTGAAGTAGCATTCAGCGGTATCGATTATTTAAGCAGTAAAAACAATAAAAGTGCAAAGACCATCACAGTAGAAGACTGTATCAGCCAAGGTCTATTTGGAAGTAAAGCCAATGTCTTTACAGACTTTCGCAAGAAAGGCAGTCAAATCAAGTCCTGGGAGAATCCGTATGTATTATCCGTCAATCAAACACTTAATAAGAAAATGGGAATAGCTACAGAAAAACCTTTCTACGAAGACCTCTTCAAACCAGCTACCAAACAACCTTGGGAGTTGGACTTATCTACTGTAACGAATCAACGTAAGAAAGAATATGCCAATGTCCCGATGGTGGTAGCTCCGGGACATGAAGAAGAATACTTGGCAGCACAACGTGAGGTAAAAGCCAATCAAGAAGCAGCCAAGAAAGAAAAAACGCAAAGTAATGCGACGGTGGATGTGGAACCAGCATCGGCAAAAGAAGCCTATGAGCAAAAGCAACAAGAAAGTCAAGCGACAACCACACCGACAACTGTACCGACAACCGACAATACAGATGGTTGGTCAGGATTGTTGAACAACATTGGATTAGATGGCATTGGAGATGTAACACACAATCTGGGCTATGTTATCTCTATGCTACCAGATGTATTGTTAGGATTGTTCACTGGTAAGACAGAAACTTTTGGAAAGAAAGACACCTTGCTACCCATTGCCAGTATTCTGGCAGGTATGTTTATCAAGAACCCAATTTTGAAAATGACATTGATAGGTCTTGGTGGTGCTAACCTAATCAATAAAGCAGGAAAGGAAGCCTTAACAGGACACAGAGATTATGGCGATAACGTAACGAAATCAGTTTATAAAACCTATACCGATGAAGCATTGAATCCAAGAATTCAAAATCCAACATTACAAGGAAGCTGTCTGATTGCCAATATTGACAAAGTGCCTTGTACCATTCAATTACCTCAGAACGTAGTAGCCGCTTATCAAGCAGGAGCATTACCACTGAATACACTGGCCAATGCCATTCTAGCCAAGAATGACCAGATGACGCAGATGGCTCAAAATAATTATCGTACTGTGGAAGGACAGAGCGAAGACAGAGACCGCATGGTCACACTCAAATAGAATATATATATAAACACAGCATATACATGAAAGAAAAGACTATAGCTGAACAGAACGCAGCTAACCGACAGGTTGAGTTGCTGACAAATGCACTGGAAGCGGCAAAGACCAACGATGGCTATTGGCTGAATACCGGTCAGCGAATGGCTCCCAGATTTTATCCGAAAGGTGTATCTGTCAGCGCATTCAATTCCCTCACATTGGGATTGCATAGTGAACAAGGTGGTTATAAAAGTGCTTTATACACCACCTTTAACGAAGCCAAGAATCGTGGCGCAGCCGTATTGGCAAAACAACAATCTGCACCATTTCATTGGTATAATTGGAAAGAGTATGTGAACCATAACAATCCTGACGATATCATCACTCGTGAACAGTATAAACAATTGTCTACTAAAGATAAGGAACTGTACAAAGGTATTCATAACCGAGAAATTATGAACCTGTTCAATTTGGATCAGACCACCTTGCCCATGGTAGATAAAGAACGCTACCAAAGATTGTTGGAGAAAGATGGTGATAATGAATCCCGTCTGCATACCAGGAATGAAGAAACCAAACTGCATATTGCCGTCAATGACTTCGCCTTGCAGATACGTGATAATTTAGTCAATATCCGTAGAGATCCAAGTGGAATGCCTCGTTACGATTCAGCCAAGGACTGTATCTATATGCCCGACCAAAAACACTTTATGCACTATACCGACTATGTACAGGAGTTGATGCGTCAAGTGGTAACGGCTACCGGTCACCAGCAACGACTGGCTCGTGAAGGCATGGTGATGAAAGGGGCTCAATCACCCTCCGAAAATGCAGAGAAGTACGAAAGTCTGATATCCGAACTAGCCGCTGGTGTGAAGATGCAGGAATTGGGATTACCAGCCAAGTTATCTTACGATAGCATGAAGAATATCGAATTCTGGCAGAGAGAACTGGCTGAGAACAAATGTTTGATTGATGCCATTGAAAGTGATGTCAACACCGCTATTGACACCATTCATAAAGCAGAGAGAGGTGAAGCCGTGAGATATCGTACCGATGAGAATCAAGATATCATTATGGAAGAGCGAACCAAGCAACTTCCAAGAGTTGATTCACGAGAATGCGCCATTATGATTGACATCATTCGTCAGGGCGGTATGCGCATAGATGACCGAAATTTTGCCACACCCGAAGAACGTTCGATTTTCAAGCAAAAGTTCAACTTGGACTATTATGAGAAAGAATTGAATTATGGCTTATCCAAAACCGATAGTGATGACCCAGAAATTGTGGAAGTAGCCTATACCAAAGCTGTAGGTGAAGGCACTCGAATTGCCAGTGTGCTTTCTGAATATATGCCTTCGGAGTGGAATGTCAGAAATGGGAATTATGTGATAGCAGAAGCTCTCCATGATATACCTGATAAGAAGACCAAAGAGATTGTGGTAGTCAAAGACACACAGACAGGGATAACAGATGTTGTGTTGCCTGCTTGCGCCGCTACAGGTGGTGTTGTTCAATTAACAAACGGAGAGAAACGCTCGTTCTACTTAACGCCTGATGAAGTGATGTCAGAAGCTGAGCGCAACCAGAGGAATGCCAAAGTTATCAAGAATGACTTGCCGGGTTTCAGTAAAGAACGCATAGAAAATGCGTTGCTTAAACGAGGTAGTACGTATGTCCGCTTTTTCAATAATGATGGAGCACTCGGCTATAAGCCCGACGATACCTATTTTGAGAATAAGCAAGTAACCATTGAGAAGCTCAAAGGTTGGGACTTGAAGGAGGAATCTAAAATAGATGTTTCAGAAGCGGTAAGCCGTTCCTTGTCACCCATCTTCGAACATATTCAGATGATGAAGGATGATCAGAACCGATGGGCTATGTACCTCAAGCCACAGAACGAAGATGGTTTCTGTATATATCCAGAGAAGACCGACTTAAATCAATTCTTTGCAACAATCAAGCAAAACCAGATTGAAGAAAGCCAACAACTCAGGCAGGAGCTGGCTATGAAGTATTATGTAAAGTCTCAGAATAAACCAGACTTGAAGTTTGACCTATTTGACAATGGTGTCAGCAAAGAAGATACCGATAAGATTGTGCATGTGAGCATCTTCCGAACTCGTGATGATAAATTGCTTTGCCTGCCTACCATTGAAGGAACTGAAAAGTTGAAACCTCGTGAAATTACCCAACAGCAATGGCAACGTATGTGGATAGCCCAGGATATGTCATTGTACAAAAATCGGTTGGCTGCCAAGCTCTTTGCAGATGTGCTTCACCCTGAACTAAAACAAGAGAATGCCGTCAAGGAACAAGTAGAATCCAAAATGATTTCAATCCCTAACCTCAAGCAATATGAAGAACTCAAAGCCAAGCATCCTGATGCCGTGCTGTTATTCAGAGTTGGAGATACTTATCAGAGCTATGCCGAAGATGCCAAACTTGTTTCAAAAGTTTTAGACTTACCAAGGATGAAAGGCGAAGATTCCAAAAACCAGAAGCAGGCAGACGTAACCTCTTTCCGCTATGGACAACTTGATACATATCTACCCAAGTTGATTCGTGATGGAAATAGAGTGGCTATCTGTGATATGTTGGAGGCTCCGAGACAATCCGTGCAAGAAGATCCAAAACAAGAAATAAAACAGGAGGCCAAGCCTGATGAGAAAGAGGAAATGCGAATGGGCCGCCACATGTAAATGGAATAATCATGAGTAAAAATCAACAATACGTAGAACAGTACAAAGAAGCGGCTATGGAGCAAATGCGTCGCTATGGCATACCCGCTTCCGTAACACTAGCCCAGGGAATCTTGGAGAGTAGTAATGGACAAAGTCAGTTGGCTCGAAATGAGAACAACCACTTTGGCATCAAAGCTACTTCTTCCTGGATTGCCAATGGAGGAAAATACGGACTGTACACAGATGACAAACCAAATGAGAAATTCTGTAGTTATGCCAGTGTGGGTGATTCGTATGAACACCATAGTCAATTCTTGAGAAACAACAAACGCTATGCAGCTTGTTTCAGTCTTTCTCCCGACAACTACAAAGGATGGGCACAGGGGTTAGACCGAGCAGGATATGCTACGGCTGGAACGTATGCTCCGAACCTGATTAAAATCATTGAACGTAACGACCTCGCTAAATACGACCTCATGGTTTTGGAGGAAATGAAAGCCCAAGGAAAGCAGATTGGTGTGGAACAGAATCCACGAACTACTGATAGTAGTATAGCTAATACTAATGATAGTAATCATTCAGTATCAATGAATACTACTGATAGTAATTACTCCTTTCCTCTAAAACGTAATGAATTCATATTGGTTACTTCACCTTTTGGAATGCGTAGTGATCCAACAGATTCTTCCAAGCAACAGATGCACAAAGGCATTGATATCCGAACCAAACAGGACGATATCTTGGCAACAGAAGATAAGGGAAAAGTAGTGGCTGTAAATCAAAATGCCAACACTGCAGGAGGCAAATCGGTAACGGTGGAATATCAGCGTGAGAATGGTGATAAAGTTCAGCTCAGCTATCTGCATTTGAGTAGTCTTAACGTAAAAGCCGGTGATGAAGTGAACGCAGGACAAAGGTTGGGCGTAACTGGTAATACAGGTATACACACCACTGGGGAACATCTTCATTTGAGCGTAAAACAAATCGCTGCAGATGGAACGACAAGAGATTTAGATCCGGCTGCATACTTGGCTGAGATTGCCGAAAAGGGAAACATCCAGTTGAAAGCCTTATACAATGGTGAAGACCTGTTGGCAAAATACAAAACCAATAATACTCCTGAGATAGACACTACTCTATCACCGGATGATTGGATGAAGAAAATCCTCTCGTCAGAAGATTCAGGTGAACATATGAGTATGGGTGACCCAATTGTAGAAATGGCAATGACCCTGTTTACCTCGCTTATGGCATTGGCTGTACAGATAGATAACAAATCTGAGAGTGAGAAGATGCAGACTGCCACTGATGCGGCACTTAATAAGCGTATCGACTTGTCCTCCTTATTGCCCGGCATGAAAGGAAGTGCCTTGGTCTTAAAAGAAGATGGTAAAACAGTATTGGAAATCAATAATGGCAAACAGCAATTCTCGCATGAACTGACACCTTCTGAACTAAATAGGTTATCACAAGTGCTGAATAATGCAGAACTGAGTGATGACGTGAAACGCCAAAGACTATCAGGTATCGTAAACTCAATCGTGGTGGCAGGGCAAGTATCACAGAACTATGAGCAACAACAGAATCAAACAGAAAACCAGAATGAAGTAATTCGAAGATAACACAAAAACAATATGACACACAAAACAAGAAAGTTAGCAAGTATTTCGACATTGGCAACAGCAGTGTTCCTTTGGGACTTTGGAGTCTATCTTCTCTTTAATGAGTTCGTGGCTAAGCTATTCTTAGTCATTATCCTCATATCAGGAACATGGACATACTACGAACTAAGAAGAGCAATAGAAATGCCACCTGATTATAACTCAGGTGAAGAAGATGAAAAACAACATACAAACAACAATAAAATAGACAAACTATGATTAAAGCAGAAGCAACAGTAAATGGTATCATCAGTCGCTCAGCGATGATGAAGACAGGTAAAGATGGGAAACCCTTCACAGCCATGACAGTGAAAGTAGATGTAACAGACCGTAATGGTAGTGGTATCTCAGTAGAAATTAGTGTAGGTAAAGACGGCTATGACACAAACGAAGCAGCCAAGTTGACCATCGGCCAGCGTGTTGAAATTGTGGGCACGATGAATTTCAAGAAACGCACAGAACACTTGTACGTAAATCTCAGTGCTAAACAGATTACATTGAATCCAGCCTCACAGACCGATTCGGTAACTGGTGATTTGGAGTTCAAGGGAACTATAGGCAAGCAGATTGACCGTAAAACCGATAAGAATGGTGGAAACTACCAAATCTTCTCAGGTTTCAGTACAGAGAAAGTGGCAGAGACCTTTGAGTTCACATGGGTGCGTTTTGTTAGATTCTCGAATGATGAGTGCAAAGCTCTTGTTCCCAGTGGAAAGGTAGAAATTAAGGGAGAATTGGAACTAGGCTGTTATCAGGAGAAACTCAACCTCTCTTGCCGTGTGAATGAAATCTCGGAGTGGGTCAAACAGCAAATTCCTAATATGAACCAAAACGCATAACTATGGCCGGAAAGAAATTCTATAATAGCGATGGTCCAAGTGCTGAAGACAGAGCATTGGAACGTTTCGCCGATATGCTCATTGAGAAGATGGAAACACTACAAAGTGACTGGAAGAAGCCTTGGTTTACCGAGGGCTCAATGATATGGCCGAAGAATATGAATGGGCGTGAGTATAATGGGATGAACGCCTTGATGTTGATGCTTCAATGTGAGAAGAATGGCTATAAAATACCTGTATTCTGTACCTTCGACCGTGTAGCTGCCCTTAATTTAGATAAGAATAAACAAGGAGATCGCAAGCCAATGGTAGATGAGAATGGTGACAAGCTACCATTGGTCTCTATCAATAAAGGTGAGAAGAGTTTTCCTGTTTTCATCACGACATTTACCTGCATCGATAAGGATAGTCATGAGAAGATTAAGTACGACGACTATAAGCAAATGTCCAACGAGGAAAAGAAAAACATAGCCGTTTATCCTAAATTACAAATCTATAATGTATTCAATGTCGCTCAAACCAATTTGCAGGAGGCTCGTCCAGAGCTTTATGCTAAGCTTGAAGAAGCTAATAAAGTCGCTACTGTAGAGATGAAAGGTGATGGCAAGATGATAGATTTCCCTGCTATTGATGCCATGATTGAGAAAAATGGTTGGGTATGTCCAATCTATCCGAAACATCAGGATAATGCCTACTTTTCCATCAGTAAAGATGAGATTGTTGTACCAGAAAAGTCACAATTTATCAATGGTGAAAGCTTCTATAGTAACCTTCTCCATGAAATGACACATAGCACCGGCACGGAAGAACGACTGAATAGATTTAAGCAAGGAAATGGATTTGGATCTGCCGAATATTCTCGCGAAGAGTTAGTTGCAGAGCTTAGTGCCGCCCTGATTGCTAGTCGTTATGGTATGGAGAAAAACGTAAAAGAAGATTCTTGTGCATACCTCAAATCTTGGTTAGGAAGTCTGAAAGAATCGCCAGAGTTTCTCAAAACAACTCTGTTGGATGTAAAACGAGCATCTTCTATGATTACTCAACGCATTGATGCCATCAATGAACGTATTGAACAAGGGTTGGATCCTATTCTACCCAAAGAGGAAGTTAAGGAAAAAAATAAAGAATCTGTCGCTAAAGAGCCTGTATTCTACTCAAGCATTCAATACCTTCAAATGTCTGATGATACTAATCGTTTGGATAAAATGGATGCCAATGGAATTTTGCAAGAAGCAAGGGAATATGATAATGGCGATGCAATAGATATGGATAAAACCTATGCCAAAGCCGTTAAATATCCAGGAGATACAGTTATTGCCGAAGATGACCATTATGCTGTTGTCAATAATAACCAAGTAGGTGGTACTTACGATATTATGCGTAAAGTATCTGAAAAGGAAGTACGAGACGCTATCAATCGTTATGGTTTGCCCAGTGATGCTACCGAAGATGTAAAGAACGTCGCTAAAGCTATGGTGGCAGAGGAATTCAGCAAAATGGCAACCAATCGTATGCCCATCTTTGAAATGAATAATGGCAGTGTGCTATATGTTCAATACAGTCAAGAAAAGGATACCATGGATGTCGGTACTGCAACAAATGTTGGAATGTCGGTACTCCATCAATTCCCATACGACCATGATTTTAACTTGGATGCTAATCTTGAAGGAGTAAATGAAAAGTTAACGGAAATGACGGTCTATCAAGCAGAAATCGATAGTGAACAAGAAACCGAGAATGTAGCTGAAGAGCAACATTACCATCGAGGTAGATAATCCATAACTAAACACATGGCGGCAAGATTGAGTACAATTAGTCTTGCCGTCTTTATTATAAGCACATGACAAACAAAACTAAGCAATACATAATCCTATTAATTCTATTCATAGCAAGCTTTATGACGATAAAGGCTCAGATGCTGCATCAACCACATTCATCATCCATTTATAGCTTGTCTGATTTTGATAAAGCAGTCGCCTGCATAAAATTCTATGAGGGACTTCACACAAAGAAAGACTACCCATACATAGGCTATGGCCATTGCATACAACCTGGAGAAAAACTAAACTGGAGTCTTACAAAGAAACAGGCTGATGCCTTATTGCGCTCAGATTTGAAGAAGCTTTGTGTCATATTCCGTAGATATGGTGCGGATTCTTTATTATTGGCCACACTATCTTATAATGTAGGTTGCGGTCATATATTGGGAAATGGTAAATACCCTAAAAGTCAACTGCTTCTAAAGATAGAGGCTGGCGACCGTAAGTTCCACAAAGAATACTTAGAATTCTGCAAGTATAGAGGAAAAAGAATAGCCTCAATTCAACGTAGAAGATACACTGAACTGAGGCTATTATATAACATGTAGTTGCTATCACTTCTCCATAGAAAATCTATTTAAACAAACGGTCTGATTGATAATCTCTATAACACAACAGAACAAGGATACATAGATATATCAACGACTGGTAATTTACTTCCTTTAGAAATGACTTGTTGTATAAACACATCACATTCCTGTTTAGTCATTACCTTACGAGTATAAGCATAATATAAAAAATCAAGCGTGGTAAGATATGTGATTTGATGAGATTCACAATAGTCTTTTATATCTCTAAGGTTACTACTGCCAAGAACATCTTGGTTGTCGAAACAATATATCATGCAGGCACTTTCACCTTTTCCGAGTGTTCGTAATAGAAGAGCATATTCCTTCATCATAGCTCCAGTAGGTATGAAATCAACCATCTTGATTTTTGAAGCCATAAACCTAGATATATTATCTATATAGGTTTTGGTTTGCGGGTTTTTTGATAATTCAGAATAAACAACATCCAAAATAAGAAATTGGTATTCGGGGAAAATATCAAATAGTAAAGGAAAACAATCACCTTTCATGAAATGGATGACAACATCCGAATCAAGTACAATCTTCGTCTTATTCATTGCCATCGTAATCCAGTTTATTCAAGAGCTCAATGTAATGTCCTTCTGATATTTTGCCTGCATCGAAAAGGATACGGGCTTTTTCTCCAAAGTCTCCGATAATCAGATTATTATTACCTGGTTTGTATAACGATGTATCATAGCCATATTCACGTGCTGATTGGGCTACTTGGATTTTTAATAATAGTTCTTTACTAGTCTTATTTATAAAGGACAAATCACTTAATCTGTTAAGAAGGGCTTGGCGTGACACTGAGTAATAATGTTCAATTCTTAGAACAGAGGCCAATGAAACCTCTCCTTTTTCAATTTCATTTTTTGAAAGCAATTGTAGAATTCCGTCTTCTGGCATTAATAAAATGGAAGCGAACATATCAGCTTGTTGCTCAACTGGATTTTTAATACCATTGCCCAACATACATTTGTGAGGTTTTGGATTCTCTTCAATGAAAAGGTGGAACAATTCATGAGCGATAGTGAAGTGCTGTCTTCCTTTTGATTGATTGGAGTTTATTAGCATGAAACGATGTGAGGATGAATCTCTTAAACTCATTCCACAGAAATCATCAGACAATGGACGAAAGATACTTACAACTTTCAATTTAAGGAGTAAACTCTTAATGTTGATAGCTTCGTTTCCTCCCAAACCCGCATCCTGACGGAATTTAACAACCATTTGTTCGATTACTCTTATTTGGCTAGTTCTCATAAAGCTGTTGCTAATTGATCCATTTTAATGTACGATTTCACTATATCTTTGAAATGGATAATCTCTTGCAAGTCGTTGCCGTTGAGATTATCAATACGGAATGCTGTGGCAAGAAACATGTCTTCAGAAAGATTTTCTTCAAAGAATACATATAGTTCACAGCCAAATAAATCGGCGGCTTTTTCCAACAAGTCGATAGGCATTTCTCGTTCTCCGCTCTCATAATTACTATAAGCGGAACGGTTAATACCGAGTGCAATGGCTACATCTTCTTGAGTAAAAGAAGAAATAGTTCTAATCTTCTTGAGATTATTTCCAATTATCTTGTTCATGATTTGATGTTGTTTATTACTCCATTATTCTGTGGCAAAGTTACGATAATATTTTTGTTTATGTTGTTTTTGCCACACAATTCATATTGATTTAACATTTATATGGGGAGTTTTACCCAAAAACTAGTTATCTTATAGCAATAATGCCACAGCAAACGCAAAATGAAGCCCCAATCCGATATCATTCGAACTGAGGCTATATAGCATTTTGAATATGGATTTCTTACTTGCTGACAATCTTCTTTCTCTTAAAGGTATAGCATAAACAATTAGTATAAGCGTTTCCTGAAGATAGATTTGAAGCTATTAGAGGAACAACAGCAACGAGTTCCCATCCCTGTTTGCCATACTTATCCAGTGTCTTATCCGGGTTTTCGTATGTTATCTCACCTTGCTTGGCAAACGTATGCGTGTTTCTGATGAATATCGATTTATATTCCCACTGTTCTGTGGCAACATAAGTTGAATCACTGTTACTCTGTGTTTGAGCGAAAGAGGATGCCGAGCAAAGAGCCAGCATAAGGACGAATAGATACTTCTTCATCTGTCTGATATTTAGTTATTTATTACATACAAATATACGATTTTTTCGGCAAATAACCAAGAAAACAAGGAGCTAATCACCTGAATAACAGACCATATAATACATTTCTTTCAAACCTATTATTGCCTACCTATATTCGACAAAATAGGCCGACCTTCACAGGCCAGTCTACTACATTCAAATTTTGTCAAAAAGATACATCTATTTTGGTTCAAAGAATAATTCAATTCTTGTAAACCGATTGCCATCGTTGGGAGAAAGTTCGCTAACCCCACCCACAGATACTTTGGCTATATATTTTTTGTTTAGACCACGAGCTACTAACTGTTCACAGATATATTGAGCACGATTACGGCTCAACTCACTGTTGCGCTCTTTACTGCCAGTAGCACTGTCTGCTGCACCCGTCACACGGATACGAAGGTCATATTTCTTGGCCACACGAGCAATCTCATCGAGATTGATCAGCTGTCTATGGTCACTCAACTGGTGTGTATCAATCTTGAAAAAGAAGTAAACAGGAGCACCTATGCAAGAACGGTTATTGCTCATATCGAGCAGATAAGCATTCCAAGCCTGCTCATCGGAGGGTAATGTATGTGCGCTATCACCTGCCAACATCATTGCCATCATCGACTGCCTTGTAAATTCACTTAGGGAATCACTTGAAAATCCGTCCTTACCGGTATTCATATTCCACTTACCTTTTCTCAATCGCTCCATCAACGAATTGAGCCCACTGTAGTCATTCTTAGGATAGAGTGAAACCGTCTGTGAGGTTCCATCGTCCGAAGAAAGGCTTTCCAGTTTGTTGCCATATTTTTTCAATAGCCCTTCTGTCTCCAAAATCTTACGCATCTCTGCGAGAGCTCTTGAGTCTGATTTGTGTCGAGCGTCCAACAGTTTGTTTTTGTTTGCCATCGATAACGAATATCCCAGCAACCAATCATTCTGCTGAATGTAGGGTTTGGCATCCACCACTTTTTTCCATCCACTCTTACCAAGGGTTACAGACAAACCTGCGGTCAGGCTCACCAGATTGTCGCCAAATTCACGGGAAGTACCACGGCCATCAAAGCCCTTAAATGTAGTAGTACCGTTAACCTCCATTGTGAGATGCAATCTGTGAGAAAGACGATATCTTCCCATCACGCCATAAGAGAATGCAAAAGGAGAGTTCCCATTGTCCTCGTTGTGGATCAAACCCAAACCTGCATAGGGAACAACGTCCCAGCGTGGCTCATCACGAGCCTTGTTAAAATACGAAGCCACATTCACCAGCAGGTCTGCGTGCATCAGCTTGTAGCGATTGTTCTGTAGTTCCGAGTTTTTCAACTCAAAGCCACGGAACGATACCCGTGTACCGATAGCTGGTGTAAACCATTTGCCCACCTGCAGGTGAAGCGTAGGCTTGATGCGACCAAACAAATCCTCACAACCGAGTGGCGTTCCGGCAAATGCAGAAGCACCGCCACCGATTCCAACGAACCAGTTGTCCTTCCAACCCGACGAGAGTGTTACATTTCTCAGATACGTCGGTTCCAATGACCGAAGCATCGTCTCACTGATGGAAGTCTGCTGACTCACCAGAGAATCCTCCACGAGAGTTTCCTCATTAGCTGCCTGTGCAGTGAGAGCCAAGCAGACAGCCGATAGTACTAAAAATTTCTTCAACATGCGATTCTATTTTGTGTTCATGTTATGTTCTGTATTAAAGAATGGACAGCAAGTCGGACGTAGAGGAACTGGTAAAAAAACACCACCAAGCACGTTAGATAGAGAAAGAACATGGTAAAAAAAAACACCAGTTAACCTCTGCTCCTGACCATTAGTCCATTCTTAAAAATTATCTCTTCATTCGTTTACCTCCTGACGGTTTCATCATACGATGCGCCTGCATCATGCAACGATAAGCCCATGCACGGTCATCCTCATCTTCCTTGCGACCCCATGGCAAATCACTTCCTCCTCCACCGCCACCATGACCTTTGGCGAAGTTGGTTGCATTGTCCAGCATACCCGTATAGAGATATAAGGCACAAGTCATTATCTCTTCACCATTGGCAGCCATATCTGCCAGTAACGTATTGTTGAAAGCTTCCATGTCACGGAACGTCATCTGTGGCAATACCGAACGGAAGTCAGAAAGCACAGTATCCGCAAAGGCATCCTTCAATCGGAAACGTATCTGGTCTTCCATTTCACCGGCAGCTGCATAAACCTGACGACGAAGCTCATCCCGGTTAGCCTTGAGCTGTTCTACATCTGCCAAAACCTTGTCACGCTGTTGAACAGCATCGTCCAACTTCGCTTTTTTGTCTGCCAGACCATCGATGACCGATTGAAGCTGTACATCCAGCTTTCGGATCTGCTCACAGATAGCATCCGCATTACCTCGACCTTGAGTAAGCTCATCTGTAAGACGCTTCTGTTCTGCTTCGATGGAAGCCTTCTTCTCTTCAAGATTATGTACCATCGTAGTAAGCCCCTTGACACGACGTTCAGCCATGACAATCTCCTGGTTAAGCAAACGAAGACGCTCGGTATTCACAGCCAGTTCCTTCTCCAAAGCCGTACACTGACTGCTGAGCGAACGCCTGTATTCTTCAGTAGAACGATGACGAGCACCTGTAAGCACGATATTGTCACCACGGTCAAGTCCCCACTTGGCATTCACTTTTGCTAGTGCATCATGAATGGCGGTCGTGCGAGCCTTGAACTCATACTTATCCTTGCCGGCAAACAACTTCTTGAAAGCAAACTTCTGATTCTTGTCTATTGGCAAAAGCGTGAGATGACAATGCGGATTTTGCTCATCGAGATGCACATAAAAGGCCACGATGTTTTCCTCACCCCATCTATCGGCAGCAAAGCGATACATATCTGAAGCCCATTGCTCAATATCCTTGCAGCGAGTGATGCCACTGTTATCCCCACCACGCTCAAAGTTCACTTTCTGGTCACCGAAAGCCAGCTCACGCATACGCTCACGACCACCACCCATAATCACATTTACCACCGTTCGGTAGTATGGCTCTTTCATCCCTTCATTCGGGTCTTTGATGCCACGAGCCTTTAGGTTCATGGCCATCAATTCAGGAATAGAGTGGCTCTTGTCAATAGGCTGAATCTTGCCACCACGCACCACCTCAAAGTTGAGCGCAGAACGTGTGCGGTCATAGTTCCCGGAGTGTGTGGCAGACTGCCATCCTTTCTCCGTCCAACGACGCTGATGTTCGTTGCTCTGAGCCACTGTAAAGCCCTTTCCCGGTCTAAAATCAAATACCTGTTTTGCCATTATCTTCTATTGTTATATCTATCTCACAGCTTGCTGTCTTGCTGGTCAGCCTCCCATCGTGGCTTGCCACCATGGGGTATTAGGCTACCAACTTTAATACATTCCTGAACAATCGGGCGAGCCCGACCAGCCTGACCTGGGGTCTATCGTAAACGCCCTTGTTAAGCGATATGCCACCTAAACTAAGGGAGAATGATGTGACCCGTCATCCTGTATCAACAACGCCACTGTGAGCGTGACTATGCGTTTATCTGTTACTCATTACCATCCTTCAGAAATTCTGTGCCGAAACGAATGAAGTACGACTCGACCTTGTCCGCTGTAGTGCGCATCGTTTCATTACCATAAATCGTCAAGCTGAGCGTGTTGTCCTTCGGCATACGACCAAGGTATTCCTGCCAACGCTTACGGTCTGCGCCACAGAGATTGTAGTAGGCCCTGAAGAGCGCATGTTCCACCTTGGGAGTGTATGCCCATTCTCTGATGGTTGCGCTCATGTCAGCGAATATTTCCTCATAGAGTTCGCGACAAACCATGCGCTGTGATTTTTCCAGCTCAGAGATTGGTTCCTCATTCAGCGGAGCGTTCTCATTACCAGTAACAGAACCATCAGCATCGCCACCTTCAGCATCTGTTGGAAATAAACCAGTCTCTTTAGCTGATGAGTGATCTTTGGCTTTCTTCTTATCCGATTGTTTCAGCAGTTCAATCGTAGCTTCCTCTTTAACCAGTTCCTCCTGAAGCCATCGAAACTTCAATGCCTCGAAGGTAATGGTCATTGTTTTGTATGAATCAGCCCTTGCCAACTGACCGATAGCGGATAATTCACTCAGAAAGTCACGGACAGTAGCCCGTTGCCAAGCCCAGTCACCAGCCAGTTCTGTTACCGTGGTGTCAAATTCACCCAGTAGCTCTGCTGATGCTGCCTTGGGCAATACCGAGAATGGCTTTTTGACCATGGCTCTACTCAGTAGGTCGAAATACGCCTCCAGTCGAGTAAAGCGTCCCTTAGGCTTTTGCTTGAGGAATTCAATCAAGCGTGGAGTGATCACGACATGACTGACCTCATAAGATAAGTTGTTGTTCATCTTCAATTGTTTTGGATGTTAATACTACTTGTTTGCGCTGACCCAAGGGAACCGGGAAGTTATGGTCAACTTGTTTTAATTCAAATGTTGTTTATATAAAGTTTTGTGTTGCTCAATAATAGTTGGCGACAAGTTGCCCCGGTATGGAAGTAAGAGAGAATATCTCATCGGGACTTTCCACCATGCTTCTAATCCTACGAGATGGATAGAATATGGAAGCCACCAGTAAAATTCCGAGTGCTACAGCCATAGAGAAGCAGTGAGGAATAAAGAGACCAACCAACACCAACGAACAGACCGATACCATTATCATACGTTTCTTTAGAGCGTATAATACCAACTCTGCCATGGAAAAGCGAATCAGCAGAGCCGTGATCAATAACGGTATAAAAGTATCGATGGCTGATATATGCGTCTGAATCTGTATGAACTGGAACAGGATAAGCAGAAGCATGACCAACTGCACATATAACCTTCTGGCAACATCATGAAAACACATTCTGCTATAAAAGGCATTCATCCACTTGCCATCCTTCTTGTAACAACGCAAAGCTGCCACGAGAATAAGGATAGGGAAAATCAATAGTAAACTATTCCAAATCATCTTTTAATGGTTGTTTATTGGTTCTTAAATTTTTATCATATACTTCTAACTCCAACTGAACGTAGCCCCACGATGCTTCCAAAACGATTGCTTCCACATCTTCGGGAGTTGGCTCCAGACACCGAATCCGACGGGCAAAACCAGTATCAGCATTACTCAACTTTCGGATGGCACGATTCATTTCATATTCAGAAATGCCAATCACCTGTCCACGGACCTTATTTCCTCTCGGCCACTTCACAATCAAATTGAATACCGGATTGGCATACCTTTTCAAAAGTCCACCAGATAGAAACAGAAACCAATCATCCCGATAAATACCTTGAACAGTAATCCATGTACGGTAACGGTCAATTAGGATAGCCATCTTCTTCCAAAGCACCCTGTTCATATCAAAAGAAATCGCCCATGACACTGGCCTCAGACTTCTCATAGAGATACTTGCCAATCGTCCGTTTGTTATGCAACTCTTTCAAAATCTCACCATACATATCGTCCAAAGAATCATAGATGGTCACATATACCTGCTCACAAAGACCATCCACATTGGTGGCAGCATTGATCTTGAACATGTGACCATACTTCGGATTGGAATAAGCACAACAGCTCAATCCAAACTTCATATCTTCTAACGCTCTGTGATAGTACAACAGAATGAATTCCATCTGGTCTTCCAGATAGTTGAGCATATCCTCAAACTCTATGGGACGAGGAAGCTCATACATCAGAATACCTTCATCCTCATGAATCTCCACGTCCTGTAGATTACTCATGGCAAATACTTCTGGCACCATCAATGGCGCAGAGATCTTGAACAATTCAATTCCATCTTCTATCAACATATTATATCTATGCATTAGTATGATTATTATTACGCTGTCATTCCGAATAATTGGCATAATTGAACTTATGAGCAATTTTCTGATGAATTACATCGCTTCATCGGTCATAATTTGCCATTAAAGTCTGTTCATGTCTCAAAGAACAACGCTGCAAAGTTAAGTGCAAAATTCCATCAAAACCAACTCTAACAAATTGTTATAGAGTTATTTAACCTTCATACTCAAAAGTATGAAAACGCTTTTTTAAGTCGTAACTTGCTGATAATTATCGGTTACAATAAGAGGATATTTGCAGATGTTATCCAAACCATTTTAAGCACAATCGAAAAAATTAGCCGTTTAAGCGAAAATAGGACTCGTACAAAAGCAAATAATCTGCTTTGAAATGCCATCCGAAGCTGATATATCTGTCGGCAGAACGATAAGAATGAGGTAAAATTCACTGGATTAAGCAACTTTAGTGCCAAGTATGATTTTCAATGAGAAATATGCCGTAAATTTGCAAGTACAAAATAATACTCTATGTATGGCACGAATAGGATATCTGTGGAATACTCCACACTATAAAAATTACGAGGAAGACAAACAGTGGATGTTGGACAATGATTGTGAGCAGATCATTGAAGAACAGAACATCCATGAGAAGCTTCGTCCTGAATGGCAACGACTCATCGAAACATTGACCACCAGTGACGAATTGGTCGTTGGCAAATTCAGCAATGCCGTGAGAGGAGCCAGGGAACTATCCATTCTCCTGGAGTTCTGCCGCAAGAACATGGTGCGAGTGATATCCATCCGTGACAGGATAGATTCAACAGGAGAAATGTTTAAAGATACCCGTTCCTCGGATATCCTTAATATGATGGCAACCTTACCACAAGAAGCCTTGGCGATGCGTAGAGCCAACAGCAGTACAAGCAAGCTGAAAAAGCCAATCAAGGCACACACTTCAGCAACCTTGCTTAAACTGGAACGCAACAAGATGGTGGTCAACATGTACAAGAGTGGTCATACCATCGATGACATCTGGCAACGAAGCGGATTCAAAAGTAGAAGTTCCCTGTTCCGCATCTTGAATGTGGCAGGTGTAGATTTGAATCGAGGCCATACAAAAGGACCATTGAAGAAACGTTCCAACTCAAAAGAAGACGACAATGAAAAGGATTAAGATTACAGTAATCAGGAGAGTGTATCATACAGACCTTTCAGCAAAATACGAGAACCCGATTGAACATACCTGCGATATGCAAGAAGAACAAACATTTATCTCCACTGATGCTAAGAAACCAGAGGATCTTTGTGAGAGTGCTTGGCAGTCTATGCAGTCTTTCGTGATGACGTTGGCACATGGTGGTGAAAACTTCTACGATGGTTGGATGAAGAACCCAAAATCAGCCATGATATCCTGCAACGATGGCTTTCGTCCTGTTAGTTTTTACATAGAAACGATAGAAGAATGAGTACAATAGAAAAGATAATCATTGGCTATGTGATAGTCATCAACGTCATTACCTTGATGATGTATGGCATTGACAAATGGAAAGCCAAACACAGCAAATGGCGTATTCCAGAAGCCACACTGCTCATCATGGCAGCTGTGGGAGGAAGCATTGGCGCATGGACGGGTATCAAACTCTTCCATCATAAGACCTTGCATAAGAAATTCAAATATGGAGTGCCGGCCATATTCCTCATTCAACTAGGAATAGTGGTATTCGTTTATCTCAAAACAAACAACCTTGTATGACCTCCAAAGAATCAGCACTACTAGCACAAATGCAAGACCTTGGCTATAGTCAGGGCATGATAGTAACTGCCATGCGAATACTCAGCCAGTCAAAGGCTGCTCAAGATGATGCACTACTCTATCTTTATGACGAGCATCCATCAGAAAGTCAGTTTATCGACTATATTTCCGAATTATGTTCAAGCCAAAAGATATGAATAATCAAAAATGTACTAAGGAATTGTCTGAGATGAGCCTTGAAGAACTTTGGCAACTATTTCCTATTGTTCTCACAAAGCCTAACGATCGTTGGGGTAATGATTATGCTGAAGAAAAGTCATTGCTATTTCATTTGTTATGCAATATGAATCTGGTACGTATATCACATATAGGTAGTACATCCATCCAAGCTATTTGGGCTAAACCGATAATAGATATATTGATAGAAATGAGTGACAACAGTAGCTTCAATGATATATATAAGATTTTGCTAGAACATGATTATATCTGCATGATAAAATCTGAAAGACGCATGGATTTCAACAAAGGCTACACAAAATTTGGCTTTGCCGATAAAGTCTTTCATATTCATGTGAGACTTTCAGGTGATAACGATGAATTATATTTTAGAGATTACTTAAATGAACATCCATCTATTGCCAAAGAATATGAAGCATTGAAACTTTCTCTTTGGAAACCATTTGAACATGACAGAGATGGATATACGAATGCTAAGACAGATTTCATAAATAAATATACCTACTTAGCTAAACAAACCTATGCTGGTAGATATGAAAATGATTATAAAGAGTAATGCCTATGAAATTTGGAATGAGAACGCCGTCTCTCAAAAAGAGTATAAGCGTACGTACAACAGGCAGACTAAACAGAGCCGTCAAGAAAGCCATCATCCCCGGATATGGAAGAAAGGGAATGGGAATATTACATCCCAAGAAAGCACTGTACAATCAAGTCTATCGAAGAACCACATTCAGCATCTTCGACTTGGCAAAGGCAGCCTCTGGTAGTAAAAGAGGGAGTGCTAGTAATAGTGGATGCTGCTTCACCCTATTGATATTGGTAGCATTAGCGACATCGATATTTATGATTTATTGAAAAGTCGAAAAAAGGATGGTTCCGCGAAGTATAGTAATTTAAAGAGAGGATGGGAAGCCAACTTACTTGTCAGCTTCTCATTTCTCTTCGAAGGCACTGTCCTTAATATTGTGTAAATGTAAAACTGCAGGTTATATTACTTGCAGTTTTTTTATTTATGTATAACTTTGATAAAAGCTTTATTATGGACATTCCCAAAGAATTTTTAAGTAAAGAGTTCGTCAGTCAGTTCAAGAACGCTGACGATGTTGATGGCTTCCTTCGTGACCTTCATTCCCGTTTGTACGAACAAATGCTTGAAGGCGAGCTTGATGCTCACTTAGGTTATGAGAAGCATTCTGCTTCCGGTAATAATAGTGGTAATTCCCGTAACGGTAAATATCCCAAGAAGATTCAGACTGAACACGGTGAGTCTGTGATTGATATTCCCCGTGATCGTGAAGGCAGCTTTGAACCTGTGATTATACCTAAACACCAAAGTCGTGGCATGTCAATTGAGCGTCTGGTTATCTCCTTATATGCCAAGGGTATGAGCGTGTCTGACATTGAGTCTGAGATGGCTGAGATTTATAAGATTAGCCTCTCTGCTTCTGCCATCTCTGTGATTACAGGCAAGGTTTCTCAAGCCGCTTTAGAGTGGCAAAACCGTCCTTTAGAGAGTCTTTATATGATTGTCTGGATGGACGGGATTGTTTTCAAAGTCTGTGAGAATGGTAAAGTGATTAATAAAACAGTTTACCTATGTGTGGGTTTAAATAAGGACGGTTTGAAAGAAGTTCTGGGCATGTGGGTCGGTAAAGCCGAAAGTGCTTCCTTCTGGATGGGTGTTCTAACTGATTTAAAAGCTCGCGGAGTAGAAGATATTCTCATAACTGTAACCGATAATCTGAATGGATTTACGGATACTATAAAAAGCGTCTTCCCTGAATCTACTACACAAATTTGTGTTGTTCATCAAATCAGGAACTCTTGCCGCTATGTGGTATGGAAGGAGAAAAAGGAGTTCTCTGCGGACCTGAAGAGTATCTACAACGCTCCCACCAAAGAAGCCGCTGGTGCGGAACTTGACCTCTTCGAGAAAAAATGGGGGGCAAAATATCCTTATGCTATACGTTCGTGGAGAAACAATTGGGATGAATTAACCTCTTTCTATGATTTTCCTATAGAAATCAGGAAGATAATTTATACTACCAATTTGATTGAAAATCTGAATGGTAAAATTAGAAAATACACCAAAACAAACTTTCTTTCCCTAATGACGATGCGCTGAGAAAGTCTGTCTACCTAGCTATAGCAGAGATTGAAAAGAAATGGTATCAACCAATTTGGAACTGGGGAATGATATTTAATCAGTTTTTGACTATATTTGAAAATCGGATTAAGGTATAAACCCTAATCCGATTACCTGTAAGTTTTAACGTTTACACAAAATATGGGAGAGTCCCTCTTCGAACAAGATTTTTTAGATATTCAATTTCTTTTTTAAATATTCGGCAGCACTTTGAATTACATCGATATCATTTTCAATTGCCAATGTACCACATTCTATTTCTTTTCCATCACTAGAATAAATCTTAAATATCCATCCATGATCAGTTATTTGTAAAAAGATTCTTTCTTCTTCTAAATAAAGTCCTCCTCTATCCCGGTTTTCACCAGAATCATAGACTTTTTTCATGTGAGGGTATTTCATTTGAGCAAGTTCAACTGCTACTGCACAAGCATAAGGTTCAATATGGTAACCTCTTACAGGGCTACTACTGAACCGGGGCAGAGCCATTACCTCATAATCGCTTTTTTTTGCAAAGAAGTGAGATGAGTGTATTATGCAAAGATTATCTTTCATCTCAAAATGAACGTCATTATTATCTTTCTTGTTATAAGCCCAAACGAAAGCGTTATTGCAGAAACTATCGTATTTCAACATGTAATATTCAAATGAATATGATTTCAGAGATTCAAGTTCATGGAGTCTATTGTTGATGATATCAGATATTTTATTTCCATCATTTAAATTCTTCACCAAACCACTAATAACGGGTTGCAATTTTTTTGCTGTTTCAGCATGTCTAAATAGTAAATCCCATCGCTCGTTGCTTCCGAAGAATATTCTATCGCCATGCGCACAATAACCAAAATTTGCACCTTTAAAGCCTAATGCGATTAAAACCCTAACCTTATCTATTTCTTTAGCATCCCTGAATGCAATATAAGCTTTATACATATTGATATCATCAGAAAGTACATTCTCAAATGCTCCTAAATATCCGTGAAAATATCCAGAATTTTCTACTGCCATAATTTCTTGAGAAGGCAGTTGTAACGACTCAAACGATGTCGTCTTTTTTATATATTCTTTTATTTCTGACAAGCGGACATTACTATGCATCTTTACATCACTCATAAGGCGCTGATTATCGTTCTCAAGAAGATTTCGACATTTACGAGCATAGCCTTTCAATTGATCAGATACACTATAGCATTTATTCTCAAGGCAATATTTTATGATGATATACAAGAGTACCTGTTCATCTACACTAGCAGTATCTTCAAGTACACTGTGAAAAATGTCAGCACGTTTTGAAGCGAACAATTTTATTTTTGTTTTTGCATCTTCTGCATATCGTTCCATCTGGCTTTTATCATCAGAAGTGGTGTGTACATAGAAAATGCTATTGAAGAACGACTTAATGCCATCTTTTTTATTAGACCTAATCAGTACAAACAAATCCAATACCTGAAAAACAAAATCCAAATTGTCACTTTTTGTCAAATCTAATTCCTTGACTTCATTGCTATCATTTTCCTTATCTATGAATTCGAAAGATTTCATTTTGCAAATATACCTAAAGAAATTCAAGAATAAATCATCGATTAAAGGAGGAGAAACTGTTACATCTTTTTCTTTGTTTGCAATTTTTATTTCATACGCATCTACGGCATAATTCCAAAACAGATCTGTCCATTCGTGTTCAATAGATTGTGAAAAGTATTGTTTATAAGTATTCTTATCAACTCTTTCAGGCTGAGCTCCGTCGAATTTTCGATCAACATACTCCTCCTCAATAAGCTGAATGAACCTCGCTTTCCAGTTTTCAAATGTCGTTAATTGTTTTCCGCGTGCATTCATTTTGACGTAAAGTGAATCATTGAGATTATATTTTCCCATGTCTAACTTGTCAAAATTAATGGAAGATGTATGCAGCAGGCGGTCCAGCATATTCATTAAATCACAGTTTAGAATATTAATTTTGTTCTCTATAGTTAGTAGCATAGACAACATAGCCTTTATACTTGGGTCTTTCATCCAATCATTGTCGTCAAACCATGAATGTTCTTTAATTTGTTCTATAACATCCAGAAGAGATATCTTCGAAATCGTTTTTAGTCGTTCACAGAATATAGAAGAACTTATTCGGGTATTATAACCAAATTTTTTATCATTTGCGAACCAAGACGTTCCTTTCAATAGGGCCATTGTTTTGTCGGCGTCAATATTCATACATCTACCGATTATATACCAATGTAAAAGAAAGAGAGTTGTTAATCTTTGTTGACCATCAAGAGGAAGAAAAGCACCATGTACCGACGTACCGTAAATAAAATCTAAATCGGCTCTTTCTGTTTCGTTAGTCAAAGCAGAGAGTAATGTATCCACAAACTTATCCCTTTTATTTTTTTGAGAATCACTTCCTTGAACATAATCACGTTGTATAAGAGGAATCTCTATATTGTTGTTGTTGAAAAACTGTATAAAATTGGTATTTATGTTTTCGTCAACAGTTGCATTTAATAATATTTCTTTATCTGCCATACCTTTATCATTTTACGAAGTAATTATATGCTTCTTCAATTTTCTTAAAATATGCATTACGATCATTCAACATCCAAAATTTCATGCTAGTAACATCTTTAGTAAAATGTTTGTTAAATACAAAATTTGTTCCGATTGGGACATATATGCCATTATTGTTCTCTCTATCAATGAGAGTCTTACGTTTCGCATCCATAAGTTTGTTGCTTAGGGCTGCATTTGTGTCTTTGTCTATTAGTGCCATGTTGTAAAGAGTGTGCATATGCCCATCATCAATACCCGCCTCTTTATCCAGGAAACTCTCTACTTTGTCAACAATATTTCTACAGTCTTCAACATGATTCTTATAAATTTTTTCGTCTTGAAGAAACTTCTCAAGAGTATTTAAATCTGAAAGTGTTTGTTCGTTAAATTCAGCACGATGTTCTTTTTGAACCTCCAACCACTGTTGCACATCTGTTATTTTTGCTTTCTCAAAGTCTAAATGTTGGGGATGTATATGCTCTAGACTTGTTACTTTGTTATTTTTGAACTTACTGAAACTAAATTTAGTGTATATTCCTCGTTCTACTAGATGTAAGTAAACATTAAACGCTTCAAGAATTTTTATCATCCGGCTTTGATGTCCCATGTCGTATGAGAGTTCTTTAAGTTTAAGAATTTCTCCATCAATATTATCATCTGTGTTTTTCTCGGTTATCTTTATAGCCTTTCCTATAGCTGACTTTAAATCATTCTTAAATTCTTTCTTTGTTTTGTTTTCTGCATTATAAGTGTCAAATAGCTCTTGTGTCTTGTGGAAAATATTACCAGAACCGCATAGTAAATAATATAGGCCTACAAGGTGATATAACTCAGCAGAACTATACCAATTGTTTAGAATCGTGAATGCATCTCTAACCTGCGACCATATTTCATCAACTTTTTGTGAATAATATTTTGCCTTGTATTTTACACTGTCTGTATTATTACTACTTTCATTAACTGGAACTCTTAGGTATTCAGATATAATATAAAATAGTCGATGGTATGTATCAGTTATCTTATAATCGTTTTCTTTCTGAATTTTGTTGGCAACAAGAGTAAGCAGAAATTCCATGTGACTCAAAGGATTGTAATCTGTACCAACAATCATACTCCACATATCTGGTCTTTGTAAGGCTTTCTCCATTTTGTCCCATTCGGTTGCCAAATGAAACAGATGCTCTTTCATGAAACCTCGTCCATATATTTCATTTTGATTATCTGGATAGATATCACTTTGCAGCAGTAAAGCTTTAATAAGTTCTGTATCGGTAAGACCTATTTTTCCCTCATTCAAACGAGTAAACACATTAATGGAAGATGACTGTTTTTTCGCATCTTCTTCAATATCTTTATTTTTATCAAATTCATACCATATCACCCTAACTATATCTTTTTCCACTGCGTTTAATAATTCTATTTGGTTTCCTTCCCACTTCTCAATAGACTGCAGAGCCTGTGTAAGGTAAAACAAATCAATGTTATCATAAGAGATGCTATCTTTTTTCAGTGCTGTCTCCAATAAATTATCTCGGCTCTCAAATTGCAGATCAAAGCATTTTGGCAAATTTTTATGAAGCTTTTGCCAAAAGGGTTTTATGCTATTAGAATTTAAAATGAGCCAAAGTGTTGTAAGACGTTGTTGCCCATCAAGCAAATCATATACCGTGTTGTCGTCTTTTGATAATTCTAGGTTCTTTTTTACAACAACGGGTTGGAGGCAATAAAATGTACCATCTTGATGATTCTGGTGAAAATCCACAATATCATTCAATAATTTTTCAACATTGTCAGGCTCCCAACGATAACCGCGTTGAAAATTTGGAATATTGAAATGGTAATTCAATAGTTCCTTAATCGATTTAATTACTAATTCCATCGTTATAATTATATTTTATAAATTACACTATTCTGAAGTTATTTTATATTGAGTGCTTCTTTCAGCTACCATTCCAAAATCATCTTCTTGCGGCATCAATGGATAAGTGGTGGAAACATTTAAATCTTTTGCTACAGCCAATAAAGGATTGAGTCGTTCCTTGAGTTTGGTGTTGCGTTTCAGAACAGTCATGTTGTGAATGGCATAAGCCAACGCTTTAGTGGAACCTATCAGCACACAGATTTTCTTGGCACGGGTGATACCGGTATAAATGAGGTTGCGTTGCAGCATCACATAGTGATTCATCAGCACGGGCATCACTACAATAGGATATTCTGAACCTTGGGATTTATGAATGGTGGTCGCATAAGCCAGCGTCAACTCATCCAGCTCGCTCACCTCATACTCTACCAGTGTTCCGTCAAAATCCAACATTAAGGTGCGCTCTTCCATATCTACCGCCTGAATATACCCCAAGTCACCATTGAACACATTCTTATCGTAGTTATTACGTATCTGCATCACACGATCACCTTGACGGAAAGAATAACCGCCACGGTTCAAACCTATCTTACTTGGATTGATAGCCTCTTGTAACACGATATTCAGATTCGATGCACCCACCACACCCCGTTGCATGGGAGTCAGCACCTGTATCTTGTTAGTCGGCATACTGTAAGCCTTGGGTAAACGATTCTTCACCAACTGCACAATGTTTTCAGCTACCTGTTCCGCATCATCATTTTTGATGAAGAAGAAATCGGTCTCCTTGCCATTGCTCAAATCAGGGAATACACCCCGATTGATGGCATGGGCACTCATCACAATCCTACTCGATTGCGCTTGACGGAAGATGCGTGTCAAGCGTATAACGGGTATCTTTTGTGAATCAATGATGTCACGAAGCACATTGCCCGCACCCACACTCGGCAACTGGTCAATATCGCCCACAAATACCAAACGCATACCTAATGGAATTGCCTTCATAAGGTTGTTCATCAGAATGATGTCTATCATTGAACATTCATCCACTATCAGCGCATCACCTTCCAACGGATTCTCATCATTGCGTTTGTAGCCATCAGCAGGATTGAACTCCAATAAACGATGAATCGTCTTGGCTTCCATACCTGTAGCTTCACTCATACGTTTGGCAGCACGACCTGTTGGAGCAGCCAATAGAATCTGCAATCCGGCAGTTTTCAAAGCTGCAATGATACCTTGCGTGGTGGTTGTTTTACCTGTACCGGGACCGCCCGTGAGCACCATCGCTTTACTATCTACCGCTTGACGAATGGCCGCTATCTGCACTTCGTCATATTCTATGCCGGTTTCTTTTTCAATGGCTTTCAAGTCAAACTTAGGATGCTTCCCATTGTCAGATGCATTCATTAGGGTCAATAATCGTTTGGCAGTACCACATTCAGAGTGATAAAAAGGAGGGAGATAAATAGCCTCTTGTTCCATCATCAACTTCTCCTCCCGAATCATATCAGTCATTGCCTGACGAATATTCTCTTCATCAGCCTCCAACAAAGCAATGGCAGCCTTGACCAACTGCTCTTCCTCGGCATACACATGACCCTCGTTGCTGAGTTGGTTGAGCGTATAAAGCAGTCCACTACAACAACGGCGAAGGTCGTTCTTCTCATAACCCATCTTATTGGCAATGCCATCAGCCGTCTTAAAACCGATGCCCCAAATATCATCGGCTAATCGATAAGGATTGCCTTTTACCTTGTCGATGCTTTCCTTGCCATACTGACGATAAATCTTGGCAGCATAAGCCGTACTCACCCCATAGCCTTGCAGGAAAAGCATCACATTCTTGATATCTTTCTGCTTCTCCCAGCTCTCACGAATCTTCTCCACACGAACTTTACCGATACCAGCCACCTCATGCAGTCGCTCAATATCCGTTTCAATCACATCGATGGTCTCCAACCCAAATTTCGAAACAATCAGTTTGGCAAACTTAGGGCCGATACCTTTCACCAATCCGCTACCTAAATACTTTTCAATGCCATAGATGGTAGCCGGCATGACCTCTTCCCAGGATTGCACAACAAACTGACTACCGTATTTCTTATCTACTTTCCAATCGCCATCGCATAACAACACACTTCCCACAGGCACATCTAATAGACTGCCCACAAGGGTAACAAGGTCTTTGTAACCCTTTACATTGACCTTCATAATCGAATAACCGTTCTCGGCATTCTGATAAGTGATATGTTCTACTACACAACGGATTTTTAGCATAAGCAGATGGTTAGAGGATTATCGTTCGTGTTTATCCAAGTACTCTTCCATGGCCTCGTTCACAATGTCTTTCAAAGACTTATTCAAGTCGATAGCAAGATACTTCATACGTTTATGAATACTCTTGTTGATGATGAAGTTACAATGTACTGCCGATTCCTTTTCAGGTGCAGCTACCGATTTAGAAGAGGATGTTGATTTCTCTTCCTTTACAGAAGTGGTAGATGAAATCAATCCATTCAATCCACCCTTCATGCTGTCTTTTAATAAATCACCTTTACTCATGATTTTTATTATTTTAGTTTAAGCACTTCCTTAGCCAACTCCATGTAGTCTTTGGCTCCGTTGCTATTCTTGTTATACTCATAGATGTTCTGTCCCTTGATAGGAGCTTCTGCCAAAGCTACATTATCACGAATGAATGTTTTGAACACTTGGTCGCAGAACGAATCCCTGATAAGTTCACTCACACTCTTGTTCAACGTTTTTCTCTGGTCAAATTGGGTGACGACAATACCACCGACTTTCAAGTTAGGATTCAAGCGTTCCTGTACAATCTGTATCACATTCATAATCTTAGCCATACCACGCATTGCAAGGAATTGAGCTTGCACCGGAATGATCAGATAATCAGATGCAGTCAAAGCATTCAAGGTAAGCAAACCTAATGAGGGAGGACAATCAATGAGGACATAATCAAACTTGTCGATATTAGGAACCTTGGCTATCAAACCACGTAAAATCATTTCACGTCCGGGCTCATTGATAAGCTCTGATTCTGCTGCTGATAAATCCAGACAAGAAGGAACAAGGGTGATGCCACTCTCTGTTTCTATAAGAGGAAGAGCATATTCTCCTTTAAGTGCTCCATATACAGTTTTCTCTTCTTCAATAGAATAACCGAAAGATTCTGTTAGGTTTGCCTGACCATCTAAGTCGATGACCATAACACGCTTTTTTTTCTGTTGAAAAGCAGCTGCAAGATTGATGGTAGTGGTCGTTTTTCCAACACCACCTTTATGGTTAAGAATGGCTATAATTTTTGTCATTGTATTAAACTTTAAATTGCGTTACAAAGATACGATGAATAATTAGTATAAACGTATAATAGTGAATATATCTAAAACTATTTAAATATATTTAGTTCTTACTATGTGTAGTATATGCTCATACACAATAAAATAATAAATTTTAAAATGAATAATTATAAAAGTATTTACTACTTTCCTATCTCCGATAGTAGATAAAATGCTTACCATCGGAGATAAAGAAAAGAGTCAAATCAAGAGAAATTACCGGTAAGAAGTTTCTTCCATTGCTCCTGGCAAAAGGCTTCATACTCGGCAGGATTTTCACCACGCTCCACCGCAATATCGATAAGCCGTCCAAAATCCTCGAAACATACATCGGTTGCAAGATGACGAATGCCATCTTCATTCCTTAGAAAAATCTCATAATAATCTGCACCTTCATTGAGAGCCACCAACACAAAGCCGGTGAACAATCTACCTGACACATGAAACATCAAGGTTGGCATATCCTTGAAATTGGTTGCGATAAACCCCGAAACGCCCCACGACATAATGGTATTGATAGGGGTTGTTCCTAATAACTGACTCTTAATGATTCCTACTACTTCCAACAAATACTCTTTGTCCATATCAGTATATTTTTAATGTGAATAATTTATTAACTATCGAAACAGATTGATTATTGGCATACTGCTTTCACTTGCTTTAAGAATGGTGTAGAAAGTACCGCCTTTGGGTTTACCATCATAGAAGGCAATCAATCCACTTGCATGAGCCAACATATAGTCATTGCGTCTCAACAGACAACCATTGCTATATTTCTCACGCAACACAATCACTTCATCGGCATTCTGCAAAGCGTATTGGTAGCGTTTCTGCTCATACTCACTGAACTTCTCACTTTGATTACGATACGGCACAACGGCAATCAACTTTACATCCGAAAACCTACGTTTCAATGCTATCACGGCAGATGCAGCCAATAAATCGAACCCCATTGCCATGCCATTGATAAAATTACGATAACCACTTTGATAGAGTTCTATGAGGGCATTATCAACTGCTACTCTTAACTCTGGTCGCTTGTTACCAATGATGTTGCGATGTCCTGTGAATGCAACAGACTGACTTTTATTCAAAAATAATTTGTCCATACTCATGATACTTTATATGATGTTTTACCTAAAAAGAAACCGCCTAAGACATTGGCTCCAAAAGCTTCTAATTTATTGGCGAATGTTCCAAAACTGATACCTCTTGTTATTACATCGTCAAATACTAAGCAAGACTTGTTAGCAAAGAATGGTTCATCAAAATCTACCACTTGAACCTTGGTGATACTCTTTTCAGTGTTATGCTCATGCACCGCCAAACGTTCGCCTTGCACACTGATATGCGGATAGCCATTAATTGCTTCCGATAGTTCACAAACAATACGAGAAAACTCCTTGTAACGGATTTCATTCTTCTCTGCTGAAGATGCCGGAACACAACAAAACACAATCTCAGTGACCTTCTCACCAAACTGTGACTTTAGTTCGGCTGCCACTCTGACGGCAACCTGCTCAAAGTTCTTACCATCCTTGAAGTCCCAAACCATCTGACGAGCCAATTTCTGCTCAATGCCGATGTTCTTCTTTACCCGTACCGGATAGTATTTGAGGAAACAAACCTTCAATTTCCTAAGCTGCTTCAAAATGCTTTCATCTGTTATTGCCATATTCAAAATGAATTAGTTAAATGATTCATTTCCCTTACATTCAAGCTTTTCATCCTGACGAGGGACTATTTTTCTGCTGGCAAAGTGAGTGGCGGCAATAAGGCAAAACTGAGATAGAAAATACGCTCTATAGCTTTAGCTACAGAGGAAGATTTTTGATCATCAAGCCATGGCGTGTTTTGACGTTTGACAAAGACACTCGATAACTTTGCAGAGAAATACTCCATCGCTCTGGTGAACAAGATGATAGTCTTATCAGCTAAAAATATGGAATCAAGAAGGATGTAAAAAAGGACAAAGCGAAGCCAAGTATAAAAGCATATAAGAAGTAGCCTTGCGGATAGCAGTGTAAAGGACAATTATAAAAGTAACCTGCGCCCTGAAAGCAGAAAGCCCCAACTACCTAAGTAATCGGGGTTCTCTGTATGGATAAGCAAAATAATTAGAAGTCACTCAAAGAAACATATTCAATCTCGTGGATAGCAATCTTCTCATCCAACTCACAATCTTCAATCAGCTTTTCGGCTTGTTTAAAATCATAGACGATTTTGCCTGTGAGTTTCTCAAGAATCTCGGCTACTTCGTCAAAGGTGGAATAATACTCCATACCTTCATCAAAATCATCCACAATGTAACGGGATGTGAGGTAACGTCCGTCTTCATCATTGCCTTGGAAAATACCACATCCAAGTTCTTCCGCAATGAAGAATATCTGAACGTCATATTTCTCCATCAACGTGAAGAATAATTTTCGGCAGTCTGACCAAGCCGTCTCTGTCATAAGTTGGAAAGATGCAGTATCGTTGGCTTCATCAATGTCCGGTTCCTCTTGTAACCACTCGATTGTACCTCTGCAAGGCATTACTTCCGTTTCTGGGTCAATCTCTAGTATGTCTTTAACAACATATCCAAGCCAACTTGAATTTGGCAAAAAGGTTGTACCATCTTTCTCGTAACTGCGGTCTGTAGCAATCACTTGTTTGAACTTATTGTAGAGATTTTGAACTTCAGTTCTTTTCCCTACGATCTGATAATCTGTAGAAGCCCAATTTGGCATAGCGTAAAAAATATTAAGTTAGACAATAAAAGGTTTAATAAAAAGCCTTCGTTTTACACTGCCACAAAAGGTGCGCTGAAAATTCTCAAGCCAAGGGTTCATCGTTGTTATTTGCCTGAAAGGATCACAAATAACCACCATGGTTCATTGGCAGGAATGTAGCGTACATACCTTTGCTGTGAGAAAACAGAGAGGCTTGATAAACATTTATTGTAATCTAATAGCGCAGTGCCAAATGGTATTCATTAGTAATCACAGAGCACATATAGAAAAGGATATTCTCATAAAAATGTATAACAGCTTATTTCTTTCGGGTGGGAAGGAATATCCGTAATAGCCAAGCCAAACATAAGAGAATGGTCTTTCGTAAAGCAGACTATTGAGGCATAATAATGACGTAGTCACTATTGCCCCTATAGGCAAAGTGCGAAAGACGATTCTGTTTGGCTCTTTGCAGCATAGTGTCGAAACCATGCAATAGTGGAGATTCTATGCGCAAACTATTTCAGATATTCCGGTGTGGGTGAAAGTCTATAAAAGAATTGATGCGAAGCTGGTATAACAGTATTCTTCAGAAGAAAACAAGTAGTATAAAAATGGATCCACCGGGGCATGAATAATTCAAGCGACCCGAAAGTCGCCTGAATCTAATCTTGATATTTAGAGTCTGCCCTCGTCGGCATAGCTGTAGAAACTTTCATCACTCACAATAACATGGTCCAAGAGACGGATATTACAAGTTTTGAAAGCCTCCTTTATTTTGTTGGTCATATTATCATCATCCATACTGGGGCGTGTGTTACCACTTGGATGATTATGGCATATGGCGGCACAAGTAGCATTACAGAGAAATGCAGCCTTCAATATCAAGCGAACATCTACCAATGTAGCTGTCAAACCACCTTTACTCAAACGTTCCACCTTAATCGGCTTGCTACCTTGATTCATGTAGATAACCCAAAACTCTTCGTGGTCTAATCCATACACCTTTGGTTTCATTAAACTATAGATAGAATTTGAACAAGTGATAGTAGTATGTTCACTCTTTTTCTCCACATTTCTTCTGAAAAGTTCAATTACATTCAGAGCCAATTTCTTCTTGGATGGTGTAAGCGAATTGATAAACTCCTCGAAAGATGGTTGCTCATTCTCCACCTGCTTATTAGAAATATTGTAAATCAACTCATTGTCTGATAGACTGCGTAAGTCATTGTCGTAAATTGTAGTCATACACTTGCTGTTTAATAATTTATTCTTGATTCTTGAGCCAAGGAAGAAGAGCCTTTAAAAGAAACATTTCTCCCCGTAGGCAGTTTTTTTTCATTCCGTCATCTGTCGCCAGTAGATCGTTTCGCCTTTATGTTGCCCCAGAAGGTATCCTGAGAAGTATCACAGCAAGGTTTTCCATGAAAATACTACCTGCAAGGTGGAGATTTGCATAGAAACTACGTCCGACCTTGCGGTACATCCCAGGATAAATACCTTTGCAACGATAAAGAGAAATGTACTTACGGCATCAACGACATGAAATCGGCTGACGACGGGAATCAGAGAAATGCCATGCTGTGAACAAACATTGAGAGCAGCATGTATAAGAGTAAGACAAAGAATAGGTATAACAGAATCGAATAACAATACAACAGTAACCGAAAGCGAACAAGAAAAAAGCGACCCGAAAGCCGCTTTATCTATGGAAGAAACCAAGAACTATTTCTTGGCCTTTGAAGTCTTTGCTTCCTGTCCGGCAGGTTCTTCTTTTTCCTCGGCAGGACCGAATGAGGTGGCTACCATGATGATGCGGTTATGCTTGACACCATCCTTATCGGACCATTCTTCGGGCTTGAAGAATCCACGGCAAGTAACCATCTGACCTTTCTTCAAGAGGTCGAAGGAGGCACTCTCATTTTTGCGCCAGGTCTCAACGGCTATAAAAGCTGATACTCTGGTGGTATCATCACCTGTTTTCTCTGTGCGGCTAACTGCCAAAGAGAATCTTGCAACACTTGCGGTAGTGAACTGACGGATCTCTGCATCCTTACCAACGAAACCTGTAACTGCGAACGAATTTTCAATCTTCTTCATATCTGTAAATTTTTAGAAGTTATACAATCAATTTTTATATTGCTAGAAGATATTGCAGTCATAGGGCAACACCAAGGATAGCGGTGCAATACTCTGTTTATTCCGAGCATCAGAAAAAAAAGGAAGATTGTGCCAGCTACGCCATTGGTCAGAATGAAATGTCCCGTAACAGCCCAAGCTGTGCTGCATTATAGCTTTGCAATGAGAAAAATGATGTGACTTCGCCCAAAAATTGGATATGAAGCAGAGCCGAAATATCGCAGGTGGTTTTGTTAAGGAGGCTATCCGTCCACGATAGCATGTGAGGCACTCCTGGCAGTGGCATAGAGAAGATAGGGAAATAAAGATACCAATGGTTCAGCTTAGCCATTGAAACTGCAAAAGTAGAAGAGCCCGACCACAAAGAAAGGTCAGAACTTGTCGGATGCCAAGGCTACCCGAAGAACCAATAAAGATGAATAAGTGACAAGCACGTAACTCATAGTAGCCGTTCGTACCTACGATGATAAAAAAAAGAAGAAAGGAAGCCAAGACCAAAGGCAGAAACACTGTTTCGACTATAAAGCCGCGCCGGTCGCAAAACAGCGAGCGTGAACAATGAAAGATATAAAAGGGTAGGGACACCCTATATGTGTGGTCATAAAAAAGGAAGCCTCGAAGAGTTAAATCAAGTCCAGAACTAAATCCGGACTTGATTCATTTGAGCATAGCCACTAACCTACTTCACTACTGAAATGATTTTCTTGTCAGGGTGGCAACTAAAATTCCAGTCAATCACGTCATCTTCCAGTGTGGTCTGAATGCCACTATGTAGCACCATGCCACAATTATCCTGTACCATCTGACGGGCTTCTACTCTACTCGATGCCTTGACTTCAAAGACACCTTCAAAAACAAAACGTGTCTTTACCTTATATACTTTTTCCATATTCTTTAGTATTTATATTTATTAGTTGAAACGTACAAGAGTAATATAGTATTCACTTGTACACAATGACTTCATCACGATAAGCAACTATTTCCTTGCCATTGGTAAGCCGAACAACCAACTCATTTCCATAGTCACCAACTACAGTTCCTTCGGTATAACCTCTGTATGGCACAATCAAAGAACAATATGCACCAATAACCTCTGTGAGCTCTTCATATTCATACATGACCATCACTATTTAAGTTCCACAATCTGCTCTACTCTACCAAACAAGATGCTACGCAATGCAGTCTTGTCCACTGCAAAATATTCGGCTATCTGTCCATATTGCTTCACCCAATAATGATGCAATGCATCGGCAAAAGAAAATCGCCAACCTTGAAGCGGAACGCTCTGCTTGAAATATGCATTGCGGTTCACTGCCTCAGTCAACCAATTCTTTTCACTGCGTTCCAGTTTTTCTCCTCGATTCAACTTTTCACGAAGCTGGTACACCTTACTACACTCAAGGGATGCCAATGCAGGCACTTCCCATTCTACAAATTTGCTTGCTATATCCATATCCAAAATGTTATTTTCTCCCTTTCGTAGGATGAATCTACTTGGGGCTTGTTAATTATTTTGGTGCGATAAAAGGCGTTACGGCTGTTCTTACAAGGTTTTCCTCTGAAATACTACCGCCGTAAGTGGCTGGAGATTTCAAAGGAAATGAGTATCACACCGACCTTGAAAGGATAAGGACGGAACAGATACCTTTGCAGCGAAATGATGACAAAGCCGCAAGTAAGGAGCGTATGATTCTTTTGGTTACAAAGGATACGTAAGCAATAACTATAAGAGGTATAATCATTGATAGAAAAGCGGAAAGGAGCCAATTTTGCCTCGTAATAAGAAAAAAATGATAAAAAAGCAACTTGTTTTGATGAATTTTGAAGATTTCTTCTATATGTACCGAGTTATGAGACAAGATTTGTGTATCTTTGCAATATGAGTATATACCCATGCCTGATAAAAGACCTCGAATCAAGCCATGCAAAGTGATAGTCACTGAATATGGTAAATAAAAATATAAGAGAAACCCCCTCACATCTAAATAGGCTTTGGTCGGCCGTCAGGAGATGTTGAGAGGGTTTTCTTGCTTAAAGACAACGGATATGAATATTATAGATATCTATGGTAAGCTTAAAAGTAGCTACAAAGACTATATCGGAAGTTTTGTCACTATAAAAGATAAAAGAATTGAACAAGAGGTAGCCGAAGCAATCAAAGAAGAAAAATTATGGCCTAAAGCTCTTATTCAGTTCAATCCAAATTTTGCGCAAGGTATCGGTGTAGCAGAAATGATTGAAAAAGGCTTCCCAATTCATCCAGATTTGGAAAGGTTCTTCTCTACTCCATTCTATAAGCATCAACAAGAAGCAATTGAATTAGGATGTCGTGATAAAGAATTTATCGTTACGTCTGGAACTGGCTCTGGTAAATCTCGAACTTTTATGGCAACTATATTCAATTATGTCCTATACCGTAAATACGAATGCCAAAATAAGACTATTGCAATTATAGTATATCCTATGAATGCCCTTATCAACTCACAAGCAGAAGAGTTGGAGCGTTACAAGCAACAATATGAAGCATCTACAAGTGAAACCTGTCCTTTTACTTTTGGTAAATACACAGGACAGGAGAATTCTCAGGCACGCGAGAAGATGCAACAGAACCCACCGAATATTATACTAACCAACTATATGATGTTGGAACTTCTCATGACACGAGCCGGTGATGAACAACGTCTTCGTAGCTGTTTTCTTGAGAACTTACATTATCTTGTCTTTGACGAGTTGCATACTTATCGTGGAATGCAAGGAAGCGATGTGTCTTTTTTGATTCGTCGTATTAAAGCTCAAGCTAAGGATAATGTGCTTTGCTTTGGAACTTCAGCCACTATGGTTTCTGATGATAAGATTACATATTCTGAACAACGTAAAAAAGTTGCAGAAGTTGCTTCTTGTATCTTTGGTAGTACATACGACAAAGATCAAGTTATTGACGAAACACTTAGGGTTGGTCTATCAAAACCAAACTATACACGCAGTGAGATTATTGCAGCTATTAATTCTCCTGTGCCAAATAAGCTCGATCCAAGTTTAGTACGTTATTATCCTACCGCAAATTGGATAGAGCAAAATATAGCTCTTCGTTATGACAATAATGAGAAGAAACACTTTCGTGGAATACCTTGCTCGATGGAAGACATTGCGACTAAGCTTAATGAATTTGTTGGCGCTGATATTTCTTTTGAAGAATGCTATAATCACATCATCAATGTGCTAAATTGGTGTAACGATGTTAATATATCGCAGAAAACAAATCTCTTACCATACAAGATACACCAATTTATTCCACAAACAGGTAATGTATATGCTACTATTGGTAATCCAGAAGATCGATATATCACTGTCGAAGAAAAATTATATTGTGAAAAGTTATCAGACAACGATAACAAAGTACAATTCTTTCCAATCATGTTTAGTCGTCTCAGTGGACATGAGTTTTACACTGTGAAACAAGCAACTGATGGCAAGCTTTCTCCTAGAAACTTTGATGAAAAGAATGATATTAATGAAGAAGATAATGATGCTCCTTTAACAAATGGCTATTTAATTGTGCCTCATTCAGACGAGTCTATTGACGACTTTTTATTAGATTCTGAGTCCGATGAAATACCTGAAGACTGGTATAATTACGATAAAAGAGGTAATCGCAAAATCAAGAAGACATACATTGACAGATTCCCAAGAAAAATCTATGTCAACGTGTATGGCTCCATATCTGATAGCAAAGATGTACTCGGCGAGGCTATTGAGGTAATTTATGTACCTTGCCCATTGAAATACGACCCAACAGCAAAAGCTATATATTCTGGTTCTAACAAAGAATGGTCAAAACTAGCAAAAATAGGCAGTGAAGGCCGAAGTACTGCTACAACTATACTTTCTTATGAAAATATCACAGAAATGAAGGATGCAGGTGTTAATCCATCTGACCGCAAACTTATGACTTTTGTGGATGCTCGACAGGATGCGGCACTTCAAGCAGGCCACTTCAATGATTTTATCAGAATTGGTAAGATTCGCTCAGCAATCTGGAACGCAGTAAAGGATACAGATGAGCCTATTGCTAGCGACAAGATTTCAAGATTGGTCTTTACCCATCTAAATCTATCTCATGACGAATACTTTACTCGTCCTCTAAATGGCGGACGTGCGAGAGAAGTTGAACGCATCATGGAAAAATACCTTGGTACGATTATCTTTGATGATCTGGCAGGCAACTGGCAAGTTAGTATGCCAAACCTTGAAGACTGTGCTCTTCTGAAGATTAACTATAAATACCTTCATGAAGAGATTACCGGATGTGATGGAAGCGATAGACTTTATGATATTCCGCAATTAGAAGGTTTATCTGACGATAATAAAGAAAAGTTTATCCTCCAGATACTTGACTATATGCGTCATAAACTATGTATTTACTCTGCAGAGCGCACTATTGATCAAGTTAAGGACATAGAAAAGCAGGTACGTTTCAATCTAAAGAAACCTTGGACACTCGATGAGAATGACCGAATTGAGTCTGGACATTCACTATGTTTTGTTAAGCCCAAAAGTAAGAAGCAAGCTTATGGTAAAGAGATAGTCGGATATCGCTCGAAACTTGCTATTTTCGTCCGCGATTTCTTGACGGCTAATGGTGCAACAACACTTATCAATAATGCAGATGAATTCATTATTTATATGAAGGGGCTTTTTAAAGCACTGAATAACTATATTATAGAATCTGATGGTTTCTATCAATTAGACTACGATTCTATTCTTTGGGAGCAAGGTGATGAGAAAACTATCCGCACAGACCTGATAAAAATTCGCACCATTGGGGAGGAAATTGTATACAAGCCTAACAAATACTTCCAAGATTTCTACAAGAACATACCCTTGAAAGATGTTATTCTTGAAGCTAAAGACCATACAGGACAAGTTCCAAAAACTGATCGTGAGGAACGAGAACAGCAATTCCGTAATGGAGAATTTCCTATTCTCTACTGTTCTCCCACTATGGAACTTGGTATAGATATAAAGGACTTGTCAATTGTAGGTATGCGTAATGTACCACCTACACCTGCAAACTACACTCAGCGTGCTGGTCGTGCAGGTCGTAGTGGTCAGGCTGCTTTGATATACACTTATTGCCGCCCTCGCAACTCGCATGAGAACTACTATCTCCGTCATCCAGAAAAGATGGTAAGCGGTGAGGTAAAGGCACCTCGTATGGAATTGGTTAACGGAGAGCTCTTCTCGACACACTTCCATTCAACTATTTTATCAGTATGTCCTATACCACAACTCTCAAATGGTATCTCGGAGTTGGTTGACTATAGCAATGCCAACGACATAAAGCTAAAACCTGAGGTTGTTCATTACCTCCTATTGTCCGATGAACGCAAAAAGGAAATCAAAGCTGTATTCAAACAAGTTATATCAGATAAGTTTTTAGATAAAAAACTACACTTAGAAGATCCATATTGGTTCACCGACACATGGATGGATGGTATCTTGAATAGTTATAATAAAGACTTTGATAAAGCTTTGAACCGTTGGCGTAGCCTCTTTAAACTTGCACAACAGCAGATAGAAGATGCCCAAACTATCATCCGCAATAATGTATATGGAGAAAACTCTACTGAGAAGAAAGAAGCTCTTTTAAAGGAACGTCGTGGTACAGAATTACGTGATATGCTTCTTGGTCAAAATCAAGGAAAGAACGCAGAAGAAAACGAATTCTATCCATATCGGTACTTTGCTAGTGAAGGATTCTTGCCTGGCTATAACTTCACAAAGTTGCCACAACGCGCTTTGCTTCAATACAAGAATAGTGACAAAATTGAGTATCTGAGCCGTGCCAAGTCACTTGCATTAACCGAGTTCGGTCCACAAAACATTATATACAATAACGGAGGCAAGTTCCGTATCACTCGAATGATGCTTACAGGTGATGTTATTCCTCACAAGTTTTTCTATAATCCCAAGACTGGCGTTATCTACAAAGACCAAGAGAATGCATCCCATCATGTTGACATTATCACCGGTGAGAGTCTTGATGGAGTTTCAAAACTCATCACTGGTACTTGTATCCAGTCTCAAGACATGATAGCTCAAGAAATGGAGAAGATTACTTGTCAGGAAGAAGAGCGTGCTCGCAAGTTCTATCAGACTAAGACCTACTTTTCTTCTGATGATACTCGTGCAATGTCTCTTTGCGACCTCAAGACAGAGAATGGTATGCATTTAGCAAACATTCGCTATATTCCTTCATGTCGTATCACTTACTTCTTGGAATCAAAAAACGATAGTCATGCAAACGGCTTTGCTTTCGATATGAAAACAGGTGATTGGATTAGTAACGAACGTATTAATGAAATCAGTAAAGTTCAAGACGAGCATCCAGATGAAGCTAACAGAGCCAAGTATGTCAAGCTCTTTACTGAAACCACTGCAAATGCTATATACATCCAGCCGCTTGAAGCTCTTGGCCTAAGTGACAATGGCGCTGTACGTACATTTCTTTACGCATTTAAACAAGCCATCGAGGACTTCTTCCAGATAGAAGGTGCTGAAATTGGTGCAGATGTTATGGGCGAAGAGAAAATTCCAAATATTCTCATTTTTGAGAATGCAGAAGGTTCTTTAGGTGTATTGGGGCGTTTGGTTCAAGAACCAGACTCATATCGCCAAGTGGTTAAGCGTGCATATGAGATTTGCTATAACAAAATTGGTCCTCTTACAGAGGAAGAACGTGAAAAGCTTGTTCCTGCTGATTATACTAATTTGCTGAATTACTATAATCAACCATATCATCAACAAATTGATATCCGCAAGATTTACAATACCCTTTGGACTATGATGGATGCACAGATTGAAGTTCGTCAAGCAGGTCAACATCAAAGTTACGATCAGCAATATGCCGAACTCGAAGCTGCTCGTGACCACAATAGTAGCACTGAATATGAGTTTTTAAAATATCTCTATGAGAATAAGCTTCGATTACCAGACAAAGCTCAGCCTATGTTCCCCAAAGAGTATTACGTAAAGCCAGACTTTATGTACGATGACCGCACGGTAATATTTTGTGATGGCACTCCTCATGACCTTCCTGAAATACAAGAAGATGATCGAAATAAAAGAGAAGTTCTAGAAGATGCAGGCTATATTATACTTGCTTGGCATTACAAAACTCCAATAGAGGACTTCGTTGCAGATTATCCTCATATATTTACCCCTATAAGCTAAAAGTAAATGGAATATAAAACAGGTAATTTAGTTGAGTTTCGCTCACGTCCGTGGATTGTTCAACAATCATCAGATAAAGACCTCCTAGTCATTAAACCTCTTGGAGGTACAGATGCAGAAACTATCGGGCTATTTAAGCCGTTATATAATGCATCACTTGATGACATTGTTAAATCATATACTTTCCAAAAACCATCATCTGTAGATGTTGGTCAGAATAGTTATCCAGAGGCTGCACGTATTCTTTATAATGCGTGTCGATTATCATTTCGTGATATTGCGGGTCCATTTCAGTGCTTAGGTCGTCTCTCTTTTGAGCCACGTCCATACCAAATGGTACCTCTTATTTTAGCTCTCAAACAAAAGACAATTCGCTTGCTTATATCAGATGATGTTGGTATTGGTAAAACTTTGGAGTCTTTGTTAATTGCAAAAGAATTGCTTGATAGAAAGGAAATTCAGCGTTTTGCAGTTATCTGCTTGCCTCACCTTTGTGAGCAATGGCAGAATGAAATTAGAGATAAGTTTGGTCTTGAAGCGGAGATAATTCGTTCAAGTACCATTAGTCGTTTGGAGAAGAATATGCGTGCAAATCAGAATATATTCCGCGATATTCCTTTCCAGATTATTTCTATTGATTATATCAAGTCATCAGATAGAAAACCGATGTTCTTGCAGCACTGTCCAGAATTCATCATTGTAGATGAAGCTCATACCTGTGCTCGTCCAAAAGGTGCTAACAAAGGTCAACAACTAAGGCATTCCCTGCTTTCGGACTTGGCTGTAACTGAGCGTCACATTGTGTTGCTTACTGCTACACCTCATAGCGGTCATATAGAGGAGTTCCAATCTGTGATAGGACTTCTAAATCCTAAGTTTAGTACTTATACATTGAGTGATCCAAAACAAAGAGAAGAACTTTCTAATTATTTCATTCAGCGACGCCGCGCCGATGTAAAACCCTATGTGGGGAACGATACAATATTTCCAGAACGTGTTCAATTCGATGCTCAGTACCGTTTATCCCCTCAATATCATGCGCTTCTTATGGATATTATAGATTATGTCCGTGAGGGTGTGAAGTACGCCAAATCTTTGGGAAAGATAAAACAAAGATATATATATTGGGACTTATTGGCTCTTATACGAGGTGTTATGTCTAGCCCGGATGCAGGTATAAGTATGCTACAAAACAAAATTGCAAAGCGTACAAATGAATCGGATGACATGGTTGAAGATAATGATAAGACTTATAAATTCAACGATTCTTTGAAAGATGGTTTTGTTAATGATGATGTTATTCCAGAGTCTTACGAAGAATCTACTACAAATGAAAAAAATAAGTTCCGCTCATTCATTGCAACTCTGAGTGATATAAAGGAAAAGCAACAAGATTCGAAAGTCAAAGAGTTAGCTAAGCATATTGAGTTCGCACTCAATTCTGGCTATAATCCAATTGTCTTTTGCCAATACATACAGACAGCAGAGTATTGCAAAAAAGAGCTTGAAAAATATCTTTCTTCAAATAAAAAGCTGAAAGATGTCTCAATAGAGGTCATCACAAGTAAGCTTACGGACGAAGACCGTAAAATGAAAATAGATGAATTATCCAAAACTCCTCGTCATGTACTTGTTTGTACAGATTGTCTTTCTGAAGGCGTGAATTTACAGAATGGATTCAATAGCATTATCCATTATGATTTGCCATGGAATCCTAATCGTGTAGAACAGCGTAACGGGCGTATTGACCGATTCGGTCAGACAGAAAAGGAAGTAAGCATATTCACTCTGTTTGATGAGGAAAATAATCCTGTAGATAAGATTATTATGAAGGTTCTTTATCGTAAGCAGGATCAGATTCGTAAACAGTTGGGCATTTATATTCCAATTGCAGACAATGACTCTTCTTTGATGGAAAATATCATGGAACAGATTATTGTACTTGACACGAAAAAAGAATTGATTAAGCAGCCCTCTCTTTTTGATTTTGAAGAATTTGCAGAAACAACCGAAGAACATGATTTGCGCATTCAGCGTGCAGTAGAGATAGAAAAGAAATCTCATACTTATTTTGCTCACAACAATAAGGCTATGGATCCTACTCGTTTAATTGCTAGTTTGGATGAAGCCAAAATAGTTATAGGTGATGTTCTCGACACACGTGACTTTGTTATTATCGAATTACGCCACGCCGGTATTAACGTAAAAGCTACAGATAAGCCTTTAAGTTATTCTTTCCAGTTTATAGAATTAGAAGATAACTTGAAACCCTATTTCCAACGTGCTACAGACAAAAAGGGGAATGTATACATATCGTTTGCCTCACCTACTCCAAAGGGATATATGTATATCGGACGTAATCATACATTTGTAGAAGACCTTTCTCGTGGCGTTGTCAATGATACAATCAATGGTGGCCAACTTGGCGCATGTCGTGCAATGGTAATTGAAACAGACAAAGTGCAAACTGCAACAACAGTGCTACTAATGCGTGTTCGTTCGGTTATAAGTGAAACGAAACATATCGACCATCAATTAGTTGGTGAAGAAATGTTGTTCCTTGGATTTAAGGGAAAAGTAGAAAATCATGAATTCATTTCCGATGAGGAGTGTCGTGAACTTTTCTTGGGTGCTCATGCCACAGGTGATATTGATTTAGGCGCACAACGCACTACTTTTGATCGACGATTAGGATGGGTTAATAATGAAGATACATTGCGATTGCACACCGATAGTATTGCTACTGAACGAGCAAACAATTTAGTTCGCTCGTTCGCTCAATATCGTACTTATCTCGCCGAAAATGATTATCAGGTTGTGAATCCAATTCTGCCGATGGATGTAATAGCAGCCTTCGTATACATGCCAAAGTTAAAGTAAAATCATATGGATTATACATCAATACACATATATGGTCATCTTCTGTCAGATGACATTCTTCATGAGATAGAAACAGACTCAACCATGGTTGGCAATCGTGAACTTGACTTCAATCTTGATGTCTCGCTCACTGCAAAGATTGACAATGCCTGGAGTAGCTTGCGTAACGACTGGAAACTCTTTTCTGAACGTAATACACTTCGTGATCAATATGGAACGAAGTCTATACGTCGTCTCATGGAGCGTTTCTTCTCAAGTCTTGATTACCAATTAGACTACCAGCCACAACAGGTTGATGCCGGCGATAGAAAGTTCGACATACCTTATCTATGCCCCGATCTTGGGCAAATGCCAATCATTATAGTTGGTGATAAAACTGGAGATGTTGAATTAGACACGCTTGATAAGTGTACCTTGGACATACGTGCAAAAGGTGAACGTCGCCAAAAGTCTCCTCATGCTACTATACTTGATTACCTAAATAGTACCGAACATATCTATGGTATTATTACCAATGGTCAAGTGTTGCGCATCATTCGTAATACAGGTCAGTTGGTCAAACTAACATACATTGAGTTTGATATGCGTCGCATGGTGGAGGAAGACCATTATGCTGAGTTTTGTTTGCTTTTCCGCTTATTGCATATTTCTCGTTTCACTCATAGTGGAGATGATTCATGTGTGTTAGAACAATGGTTTAATCGTTCTATCGAAAGTGGAAACCGCATTCGTGCTGGATTAAGTGACGCTGTACAAAAAACGATGGAGGTGCTTGGAAAAGCTGTCGTTTGTGGAGAAGGTGAAGGTAATGAGACTTTTCGCCAAGCTGTAATAAATGGTGAAGCTAATGCGCAGACTCTTAACAAAGAGTTGATTCATTTCATCTATCGTCTGCTCTTTCTTTTTATTATCGAAGACCGCAACTTGGTTTACTATTTAGGAAACCATGACAGTGATTCTGATTTTGATTTGAAGGCTCATTGCCACGACATCTACAAGAAGTATTATGCTGTCAGCCGGCTGCGTGGCTTGTCAGAACTTCAACACTTACATAATCCTCGCTACCACGATTTATGGGATGGCCTGATGGACTCTTTCCGTCTATTCGAAGATGAAACATTTGGTGCTCCATTATGCATTAAACCGCTTGGTGGCGTGCTGTTCGACTCTGATACCTTACACTATCTGAAGGAATGTCGTATCAATAATGACCAACTGCTCAATGCTTTTGCTTGCTTGAATGAATTTCGTGACGAGAAACAGAATAGGGTCAAAATTAACTATTCCTCACTCGATGTAGAGGAATTTGGTTCTGTCTATGAAGGCATACTCGAAATGCGTGCTGTTCTCACACAAGGCACAACTGCTTCGAATTGGAATTTCACTTTTGGCACAGGTCTCGATCGTCAGTCAACCAGTTCTTACTATACTCGTCCTGATCTTGTGCAGAGTCTTATTCGTACCACATTGGAACCAGTTATTAAGGAGCGTATAAATAAGAACATCTCTACTGAGGAAAAGATTAAAGACCTACTTTCAATGAAGGTATGCGATGCAGCCAGTGGTTCTGGACATATTGTATTAGCTATGGCTCGTACCTTGGCTTGGTATGTTTGCTCTTTGCGTACAGGTGAGGACAACCCTGCTTCACAGGATTATCGCCAGGCTCTTCGTGAAGTAATACAAAAGTGCGTTTATGCGGTGGACTACAATCCTGATGCGGTAGAACTTTGTAAAGTAGTGTTATGGATTGAGGGTTATTGCGCTGGCAAACCACTTTCGTTCCTTGATCATCATATTCGTTGTGGCAACTCCGTAGTGGGTGTAACCAATCTCGACACATTGCTTGATGGTGTACCCAAAGAAGCTTTTTCAGCTGAAGATAAGGAGACTTTAAAGCTGGTTCGTGACTTTAATAAAAAAGCTTTAGATGATGTGTCTATTGTTCAGTCGGGAAAAAAGCAAGGCTTTAATGTTACTCTATTCGATGACCAGTTAAATATTCAGAGCATTGATAGCGAGCAAGTCGGCTTGGCAAGTAAGGTAAAGGAGATTAATAATCTTCCAGAAGAAACGCTTCTTCAAGAACTTACAAAACAACAATCTTGGGAGGACCTAATGGTATCACCACGAGTTGAATGTTTAAGACGTGCTTGTGATATATATACTTATGCTTTTTACAAACAGTTCAAAAACGAAGATATAGACAAGCATGTTGATGATTCGTTTTATGGAGCCTTTGCGATTCCTTATACTCGAACAGTTTATCAAGCGTTGCAAGAAATAAAGTATCTTGATGATGATGACGATACTCCATGTTCTCAACAGTTATCTGATGAGTTTAAAAATGAGGTTTCGAATAATGCTGATCAAAACAGATACTTTCATTGGTGTGTTGAATTCCCGGAAGTCTTCGCTGATGGTGGTGGCTTTGATGTGATGTGCGGAAATCCACCTTGGGATAAACTCCAGATGGAAGATGAAAAGTGGTTTGTTGGTAAGGATGAATCAATAGTGAATGCTTCAAATCAAGCTGCAAGAAATAAAATGATTGCTCGATTAGAAGAAGGTAATCCAGCGTTGTATAAAGAATACATAGCAGCTCGTGAATCTATTTCCAGTCAATCAAAATTTATTAAAAGTTCAAGACGGTTTAATCTTACCAATCGAGGGAAGATTGAATTATCTTCTTTGTTTGCTGAAATATGTACGGATTTCACAAAAGAATCATGGGGATTGGTGATTCCTACATCAATAGCTTTTGGAGATTCTACAAAATTTTTCTTTGAAAAACTTGTAACAGAGAACAGATTAATCTCATTATTTGACTTTGAGAATAGAGAAAAGCTGTTTGAAATTGATAGTAGATACAAATTCTGTTTACTTACAGCAGGTAAACAGCAAACTGCGCCTCGCAAAGTCTCTGGAGGATTCTATTTAACTCGTTTAGACCATTTATTAGATCCGAATAGGTTATATCAGTTAGAAACTGCAGATTTTGCGAAACTTAATCCGAATACAAAAACATGTCCGGTATTTAGAACTCGTAAAGATGCAGAATTAACAAAAAAGATATATGCTGGTACTTCTATTCTTGTTAATGAAGAAACAGGAGAGAACCCATGGGATGTAAAACTAGCCACCCTGTTCAATATGGCTACTGCTTCTTCACAATTTAAGACAAGAAAACAATTGGCTATATTGGGGGCACAACAAGAAGAAAATTGTTTCCTTCTTGATGAGGAACGGTATGTGCCTCTTTACGAAGGCAAAATGATTTGGTTTTACAATCATCATTATGGAGAGTTCCCTATAGATGATGTCCAGCGACCAAGTTCAATTCATTCCACATCTTGTGAAGTGTTATGTGACTCATATTCAGCATTACGCCCTTGGTACTGGATAAAGGAATCTGACGTTCAAAAAAGGTTGATTAAAACTGATGCTGAAGGAAATACTATATGGGAATGGGAACATAGTTATTATATTGCCTTTCGTGATGTTACGAATGCAACAAATGAGCGGACTTGCGTAGCAAGCCTTATGCCCAGCACCTCTGGTGCTGGGCATAAGGCCCCGCTCGTTTTCACTTCGCGGGGCCTTATCCCCAGCTGCGAGCTATTAGCCATGATGTCATCACTTACATTTGACTTTATAGCAAGACAGAAAGTTGGAGGTTCAAGTATGGGCTTTTTCATGATGAAACAACTCCCATTTCTTACTCCAGAGCAAATCCAAAATTCAGGCTTTGAAAAAGAAATTGTAGAGCGTGTTTCTCGTCTTTGTTGGTTTAATCATGACCTTGATGGGTGGATGGAAGAATTGCGTGAAGAATGTCCAGAAGAATATGACTTACCTAATGAGCCTGTAATATGGAACGAAGAAAAACGTTCGGTATGGCAAGCAGAGTTGGATGCCATCTTTGCCCATCTCTATGGCCTAAATACCGAAGATTTGCGCTACATTCTTGACCCTGAGGATGTGTGTGGCAAAGGCTGTATCAACGAGACATTCCGTGTCCTAAAAGACCGAGAAATGCGTGAACTCGGTGAATACCGCACCAAAAGCCTCGTACTAGAAGCCTGGAATAAATTTGGATTTGAGAAATAATAATTAAAAGAGAGTATGACTAAAAATGAATACGTGAAAACAGGTAAATGTATCTGGTGCGGTCGTAGTTATCCGGAGGTCTCATTTAACACTAAACCTCATATTGTGCCTCACAATATAGGAGGGGATTGTATTGGCTTTGATGTATGTGACGAGTGTAATTCATATTTCGGTACATCTACCAAAACAACACCATCTACAAATATTGTATTTAAAGAAGTATTCAATACAATCCAATTTTTCAGTAAAACATTAACGCCACAATCATACAAGAAATATCATTCTGCTTATTTCCGATTTGATTTCAGCAAAAACACATTAAAACTTAAGCAATTGCTTAGCGTGAGTACTTTTACTAGGCAGTTTAAACGTTCGCTATATGAAGTGTTTTTGCAGAAATATCATAGCATTACAAGAAAAGGTAATGATAACACATTTAATTATGTTAGATCATTTGCGAGATATTCTGATGTAATTACAGATTTAAAGGTCTACTATGCATATAATAAGATAATTCTTGCTCCAGAAGATAATTATGCAGATTTACCTATGAGTGAGACTTTACTAACAGATATCGACAAATATGGCTTTTTTTCTTTTTGGTTTAAAGGCCACAATTTCTTTTTAGAAATAGATCCTCAAAAATGTAATTTGACTAGAAAAATATATTTGCAGCAACAAGCGAACAAAATATTAATTCCAGTAGATGGATCTGAAAGAATCTATGAGATAACTAATATTTTCCAAATAGATTTCTTAATGAATCGCTTTGCAAAAACGCACTTCAATACTAATAATAAGATAAAAAGATGAATTATTATCAGTCTTTCTAATTGTATTAATTTTGGATGCTAGACAATGCATGATTGTAGATTTAGAGTGATGCGGTTATAAACTCAAAGACCAAATTCTTACAAAGTATGATTTGTGCCCGCATTGTATATCTACATCGTATATTGTCATCAACGAAACAATTAAATCTATTATACATGAAGCATTATGAGATTAGGATATATACATAATAACAGAGAAGAGCAAACACGAGTATTGCAGGTCTTGAAGATGACTTCAGAATCTGTGGCACTCGATGAACTTGGAATTGGCCGTATTAGGGATGCGTTCGCCGACAAAATGTTTCCAGGCATATCCACATTGCAGAAACACCTGAAGTATTTTTCGCTCATGCCGCAACTCTATCGCAAAGCAACTGAAAAACGTTATAATCGTCAAAATGAAGTAAAGTCCGAAGTTGTTAGACTGGAACGAATTATGACGAAAAACCTCTATGAAGGCAGTAAAGACAAACGGGGCATTACAGGTAGTGATTTGATAGGAAAAAACTGGACGAATTATGTAAAGTACGACCCGGCTTATATCTACAATTCCGGCTTACAGACCTTTGAAATTCTTAGAAGTCCACAACTTTACGAACTTATATATTCCACTTCAAAAATATTGCATAATGCGCCAAAAGTAAGTAAGAGCGAAGACGAAGAGACAAACGATGATATCGGTGAAAAAATAGGACTCTTCCAATTCTGTTCTTTTCCTAATGTTGAGTATGATTTCATGGATAAGTGTTCACTGGAACTAACAGAAGAGGATAAAGCCTTTATCACAGACCATATTCTCAAAGCAGAGGCTTGCAAGGGCACTTTGCTACGTTATATTGTGGACAATCCCGATTTTCTTATACCAAAAGAATTTGAGCAAATCCCATCTACTCTACTTCCACCAGAATTGGCAGAAGTGCAAGACTTAGCACGACGTTTTGCTGACTTTATGTATATGGTTCATATTCGTTACAACTATATTTTTTCAGAATACCAAGATGACGAAATGCGCATTAAGTTTGATCAAGAACTACACAATTATCTTAATAGCGAAACTGATATTGATGTAGTTCTAAACGTAATTACCATTCGCGAAAATAGCGGAAAATGGTTCTGTAAAGAAGTTGCCGAACGAATTGCTGCCAACGACATACAAGAAGGTGGTGGCTTAGACCAACTAATTATTAATAGGGAAAGAAGGGTAAAAGGAAACCGTTGTAAGATTGGCAATTATACCTACGATAAAAAGAATCGCATACATTACTATAAGCTCACCTATCGATGGGAAACCGTAAAAGTGTTTATTAAAGAATTAAGAAAGGAGGTTATCTATGGCTGAAGCATTATGGAATGATCTAGTATATACGGATGTGATGCAAAGTGATGGTTATGTTGTGGAGTATGCAATATGTACCACATACAGTTTGGATATGCCTACATTGCTGTCGGTTCCATTTATGCTGGGCACGATGACAGACTTGACGGAATCAACGATGCGCTCGCCACACTTGATATTAGAAACCATCAATCGTTCTGCAGGGAAATTTGCGGTATTTTGTAATGCAGGCAGTATTGCTGTACCACAAGCGAACTCTAAAGTGTATGCACTCTTGGAACGCAGCGTTGCACAAGTGACACTATCTGCTAAGGGTGGCGGATTTATTAACTTTCACCCTAAAGTGTGGGTCGTAAAAGAAACGAATCCTGAAACGGACGAAAAACAGATAAAGCTCGTTGTTCTATCTCGTAATCTTACTTGTTCAAATGATTTGGACGTAGTATGTGAACTTGTAGGTAAGATTGGTACAAAAGTAGCCACGAAGAAAGCACAGAAGAAACATAAACCACTTGTTGATTTTCTCTTATGGCTCGTGGATAAAGCAGACAATCGTTCCATACGGAAAAATATGAAAACGATATGTGATGACATCAGTTGCATTGAACAATTTGATTTGGTCGATTCTCCATTTGAAGATTATAGTTTCTTCCCTATGGGTATTCCTGGATATGATGGTTTATCAGAATGCTTAGAGGACAGCATCTTAAATCATGCGACAGAGATGATTGTAATATCACCTTTTGTTGATATGAAGGTACTTAATAAGATGGTGAGCTGCGCTCCAAATGCCAAGAAAACGTTAATCACTCGTCATTCCTCTATTAACCCACAATTTATTGATATGTTTAACGATGGCGTATATGCACCTAAAGAGGTACTTACGGATAAAGTGGAAAAAGATGTATCAGTAGATTTACATGAGAAAGTATATTTCGTAAGACGTTACGAAGGTAATCTTAGTTATAATCATCTCTATTTAGGTTCTACCAATGCAACAGCAAATGGATTCGGACGAAATGTTGAGTTTTTACTTCACTTGCAATTCGCTCCCTATAAATCTTCATACGACAAGTATCGCAGTGAGTTGATTAACGACACCAAGGAATGTTTGTTTGAAAAGGTAGAGTCTATTCCTGATGAAGACCTAACAAAGGACGACGTAAATGACGAATTGATGCTGCGTAGTGCTATAGCTGTCATACAAAAAGCAGTCATCTCATCTACCAACGATGACTATTCTGTTACCATACACTGTCGACAAAACAAATTGCCGAATAGAGTTGTTCACCTCTATCCTTTAGGATGTGAAGGAAAAGAAGCGTTATTAGCTGATGGAATGGTATTTACAAGATTATCTCTTTCTAATCTTACCGAATTCTACGTAATTACAATAGGCGATATAAAAAGAGTGATAAAAATTGCAACCGATGGTATGCCTACGGAAGAACGAGACAATGCTATTTTTCGTTCTTTCATTAATACAAAGGGAAAATTCATCAACTACCTTGCGTTCATGTTGACTGACGACGTGGAACAGTATCTACTGGAAAGTCAACAACTGGATAAAGAAATCTCAAGCGATAAAGTCACTCACATGGAACAGCAGATAAGCACATCACTTTATGAGGATATGGTGAGAATGGCCTACACTGATCCCGACCGTATCGCTTCTATCCGACAAATTATAGAAAAGGCCGATGAGAAAGTAATACCAGACCAATTTATGGATATGTATAATACATTTGAGAATGTTCTAAAACAGATAAAACGCTTATGAACCAAGATATAAAAGATTTTCAGCGCGCCACTGCCGAGCGTATACTCCATATTTATAAAGATATGGGACATCGCCGTGTGCTTCTTGCTGACGAAGTAGGTCTTGGAAAAACCTTTGTAGCCAAGCAAGTTATCAACTTGGTAAGAGAATGGCATAAAGAAAAGAAAGACGATTTCTTTAAGGTGGTTTATATCTGTTCCAACGCTAATATAGTTGACCAGAATATTGAAAAGCTAGGCGTAGAGCATCATATGAAAATCAGTGAGAGTCGTCTGTCTATGCAACATCTGTATATTAAATTAGCTGAAAAAGAAATTGCCAATCAACATAAGGAAGACGAAATGCCGGAATCCATCATTCCGCTGACTCCCTCTACTTCTTTTCGATTCTATAGTGCCCAAGGAACAGCTAATGAACGAGCACTAATGTGCAACTTTTTGTGTCGATTACCACAGTTTGAACTGTACAAAACAGAATTGGCGGATTTCCTGCGTTGTGATGTAAAATACTGGCAAGAACTCGTCAACGGATATAATGATAAAATTGACTTATGTGGTGATGAGTACCTTGATGAAATGCACGACAAGCTGCAATCAAAACTGACCGAAGAAACGATTAGTCTAACTCTGACATATGCAAATAAAGGATGTGACAATAGAGAACGAGCAATCCTCATCAATAACTTACGACGCATCTTCGCAGAGATTAGCATTGATATGCTAGATCCTGATTTGGTTATTATGGATGAATTTCAGCGTTTCAACTCTTTGCTAGAACAAGGTGACGATGAGCAATCTATATTAGTCAACAATTTTTTTGACAGCAAACGCTCCAATACGAAAATCTTATTACTTTCTGCCACTCCCTACAAACCATATTCAACACTAGAGGAACTGAATACTGATGGCACCGACGAACATTATCAGGATTTTATGAAGGTAATGGATTTTCTCTTTGCCTCAAAAGATAAAGCAGGTCAATTTAAGTTGATATGGAAGGATTATTCATCTACGCTCAAACGGACAGATGTGGTTGATCTCGCACCACTCATTTCAGCTAAGAATGCAGCTGAAGAAGCATTGTATGGTGTGATGTGTCGTACGGAAAGATTTAACAGTGGTATTATTGATGATTCTAGAGTCTGTGATGTTCAGATTCTGCCAGAAGATATCATTTCCTTTGCAGAATGTCAGAAACTCATGGACTATCTATCGGAGGAAAATGACAGTGTTCGCCTTGGTAATCTCCCCATGGAGTATGTCAAGTCTGCACCATATCTACTTTCTTTCATGAATAAATATGAACTTAAGAAGCGAATCGTTTCGGCATTACAACAATCAGATGCCAAAACTGTCTGCAATATGGACGCATTACTTCTTTCAAAGCGTGCCATCAATAACTACCATGCTATCAGTCTAGCCAATGGTAAACTCAAGTATCTTCATGATCTTGTGTTCGGAGCTCGCCACGAAAAGAAAACGCAACTTCTCTTATGGGTTCCAGCTTCTAATCCTTACTATAAGGCTGGAGGATTTTTTGAAAGTGATGAAGCGATAAAGGTTTCCAAAATCATTCTCTTTTCCTCATGGGAGATGGTGCCGAGAATGATTTCGGTTATGATGTCGTACTACGAAGAACTTTATACCTTTGGAGAATTGAAGAGACAAGACTCAGAATTAAGGTATATTTCTCAAAAAAAGAATCGATATGGTGAAAATCGTTTAAGGGTGGATAGTATATTAGAATATCCCTCTCAAACATTGGCTAAATGCTACTCTCCATCGGATTTCTATGGTGAACGAATTGCTTCGATAAGAAAGAGTGTCAAGCAAAGGATTAAAGATGAGTTGGCTTCGAATGAAGTGCTTAGGCAAGTACCTCAACGAGGCAGAAATAATGCCAAAATTATAATCTCATTGATGAAAGTTTTTGATGACGAACCCATTGAAGAATTAGAAGAGTTATATATTCCATCAAATGCATTAGACGTGATGACCGATATTGCTATTGCTTCACCTGCAGTGTGTGCTCTTAGACAATCCGGCGACAAAGAAGATGCAAAAATAGCTGCTAGGGCAATTGTATCGATTTTTAATAAATCAGAAAGTGCTGCTATTATCGATTTAGTTTACAATAAAAAAAATGATGATGACTATTATGAATCCGTGCTAGACTATTGTGTAAAGGGTAATCTTCAATCAGTTATGGATGAATATGCTCATATGGTTCAATCTCAAAAAATCGGTAGTGCTATTTCTGATGCTATTATTGGCACAAGTAATTTAACGATTGATACCAATGACTCTTTGGGAAATGAAGAAAAAAAACAGCCTATGCGCTGTCATTTTGCAATTCCTTTTATCGATAAGACCATTACTGACAAGGCTGTAGCACGTACAAGTAATATCCGCAAAGCATTTAATTCGCCCTTCCGACCATTCGTACTTTCCACTACTTCGGTAGGCCAAGAAGGATTGGACTTCCATTGGTATGCGAGAAAGATTGTGCATTGGAATCTGCCATCCAATCCTGTTGACATAGAACAACGTGAAGGTCGCATCAATCGATTCAAATGTTTGGCCATAAGACGAAACGTAGCAAACTTGTTTTCTGATAATTCATTTCACACATGGGACGAATTGTTTTCCCATGCCTATTCTGAATTGAAAGGACGTCACTCAGATATAGTGCCATTTTGGTGCTTACCAGTTTCTGAATTAACAGAGAACCAGCGGAATAAACTTGAATATATTGAGCGAATCATTCCAATGTATCCGCTTAGTAGAGATCGATTTAGATACGAGCGTTTAATTAAAGTGCTTTCTCTATACCGCATGACAATAGGACAACCACGCCAAGAAGAGTTGCTTTCTCTCTTAAAAAGAATGAACCTATCAGATAATCAAATCAATGAATTGATAATTGATTTATGTCCCTACAACAAGAATGTGAAAAAACAATAAACTAACTAATAAATCTAGATATGAAGTCACCTATAATTTTCAAAGAATACATTTGGCTTGTAAACACCATCTACAAGGCCAAGAAGATAACATTGGAGGAAATCAACCAGCAATGGATGAAGACCGAAATGAGTGGAGGTTTGCCTCTACCTCGCAGTTCATTCAATCGTCATAAAGATGCTATTGAGGATATGTTTGGTATTTACATCGAGTGTGAGCGTGTAGGTGGTTACAAATACTACATCGGAAACGCTAAAGTTCTTGAAGAGGATACCATTCAGAACTGGATGCTCTCTACTCTATCTGTCAACAATATTATCAGCGAGTGTAGAAGTATTCACGACCGAATCATTTTGGAGCCAATTCCTTCGGATGGAGAGTATCTGCAAAGGGTTATTGAAGCGATGAAGGAAAATGTACTGATATGCTTTACTTATCAAAAGTATGGAGCTGACACCATAAAAGAAATTGTGGTTGAACCTTATTTGGTAAAGCTTTTCCATCGCCGTTGGTACTTGATATGTCGATATCCAGAGACAAAAGAGTTTCGAACCTTCTCTTTTGATAGAATACTCAATGTAGAATCAACGAGCATTCGTTTTAAAATGGATGAATTGTTCGATGCCAATGAGTTCTTCAATAATTGTTTTGGTATCGTTAAAGATGAACATACTCAAACAGAACATATTGTTGTCCGAGCTTATCAGAATGAGCGTTACTATTTGCGAGACCTGCCAATGCATCAAAGTCAAAAGTTAGTGAACAAAGGTGAAGACTATACTGATTATGAATACCATCTTTGCCCTACACTCGACTTCTTTGGCTATCTTCTATCTCGTGGCAGTTATATAAAGGTACTCGAACCACAATGGGTAGCCGATAAGATAAAAAATATGTACTTGGAGGCTCTGAAACGCTACGAAAGCGAAGAAAATTCATGATATTCTGAAAATAGTTGTTTGCTGTACCGACCTTTGAGACAGGTGCAAGATACCTTTGCATTGTAAAGTTCGTAAAACGGCAAAAATGATGATAACAGAACAAGATAAGAATAAGGTATATTTCTCCAATCTGCTCGCTTTGAGCTATCCGTCGATATGGAAAGAAATATGTGAGGTACTTGCAATGTACAACTATCAGGCGGGTAGATTGACTTACACCAAAGACTATTGGTGCAGAGACTTTATGCCTGTTCAGGTTGGCAGCGATGAGTTCGTACAGTTTCGTTATGATCCCGATTATTTGGCAGACTTACGGAAATATAAGACCAATCCTGATGATACGTTGAAGCATTTCACCGATGCATCGATAAAAGTGTCAAAATCTAATCTTATAGTTGATGGTGGTAACATGGTAGCCTGTAGTAACCACAAAGGTGAAACTTTTGTGGTTATGACAGACAAGGTATTTGCTGAGAATCCTACATACTCAAGGGATGACATTATCACGATATTGGAGACTAAATTAGATGCAAAAATCGTTTGGCTTCCATGGGCTGGAACTGATGAAGATAAATGTGGCCATACTGATGGAATCGTAAACTTCATCAATGGCAAATCTGATATACCGTCTGTTATGACATATTGTTCACTTTATCGCAAAGAAATAGCCGATGAAATGAGAGCACGTTTGAATGCGGTATTTGATGTTCATGAACTCATATTCACAAATGATGAAGAAAATAACTGGGCTTATGTGAATCTGCTCCGTACCCACGACTTCATAATAGTACCAGGGTTAGGAACGGATTCCGATATTGAAGCAATGGAGCAAATAGCTCAGCTCTATCCCGATTATAAGGATAAAATTCACCAAGTGAATATAGCTCCAATCGTTGAAGAATATGGAGGTGCATTTAATTGCTTGAGTTGGACAATTTATAAGTAACAAAATTATAAAATTTATTAATATGAAACAGATTTCCACAAAGGATACATTGAAAGATCGATTAGAAAATTTTAAACCTTCGAACGATGAGACAGAATTAACAGAAAAATTCAAAGAGCTTGCACCAAAATTTCTGTATGGAGGGTATTTTCAAGTAGGCCAACGATTCCGTGTTTACATTCATACAGTTGAATTCTATTTTCATGCTGAAGAAGGAAGCGAGTTCTCAGCAATAAAAGATCCTATAGTGTATCATAGGAATAATAAGTCGATTGATGGGGATATTCCATATTTTCCACTGATGGCTTTACATGCTCATGATTCTGGTTATGACATTACATTTGAGAACGAAGACAAAAAATATCGGGCTTCTGCATTAATTCGTGCTTATGAAATTTATGATAATGACAAGAAGTGTTTCTTGGTATATGATACAAATCCAGAAGTTCAGAAATTTGTTGCACAGAAAGAATCGAAGCAATATAATAACCAAGTGACATATTTAAAGAAAATTCTTAATGGTTTTGAGTCCGATAACATCAAATGGATGTCTGAAGAAACGCATTTTGATAAAGATTCTATGATTCAAAAGTATAGAAAAAACGTCTATGAATCGACTAGTAATATATCCTATAATCCTAAAGAAGATGCTAATGGTAAAAAAGTTCAAGACGAACGACCTTGGAGTTTTACTAGAACTAAAGATATATCTTTACCTTGTTTATAATCTCAGGCATATAGATTGTACTATTACAATGTTCGTAAACAATAATCTATTTTAATGAAAATTGATTCAAATAACATAGCACCTATTTTCGCAATAAGCCGATTAAGAATGGGAATTGATGGCGAAGGAATAACCACGTTGGTTACATTCATGGGCTGTCCGCTTCATTGTAAGTATTGCTTAAATGATCGATGCCATGCTCCCGTATTTGAAGCGGATGGTGTCACACCACATAAAGGAGTTGAGCTGCTCTCTCCACAAGAATTGTATGAAAGGGTGAAGATAGACAACCTTTATTTTCAAGCCACTAGTGGTGGTATCTGCTTTGGAGGCGGTGAACCGACTATGTATGAAGACTTCATTATCGAATTTCGAAAACTCTGTGGTGATGAATGGAAAATTACCCTTGAAACTTCATTGTATCACAGCTCCTATGGTACATTGCGAAGGCTTTCTCCTGTGATAGATAAGTGGATTGTTGACGTTAAAGAAATGAATATAGTAATATACAAGGCATATACAGGACAAATGTCGCATATTCATCAAAGTCTTTCCTGTTTGCGTAGGCTTCATCTAATGGACAAGACTAAGTTAAAAGTTCCACTTATCCCGGATTTCAACACCGAGGAGGATGTTAAATCAAGCATTGATAAACTTAAACAACTCGGATTTAAAGATGTTGAGCCCATACGTTACATCAAACGTTTGGCCAAGTATACACTTCAAAAACAATAACAATATGACTGGAAAAGATATATGCGCAATGCTCAAAGCCGTTCGCCAAAGAATAGCCGACCAATACGGATTGAATTATCAACCCGTTGAGTGCCATCACCAAGGAAATTGCGCTGGTACCTGTCCACGTTGCGATGCAGAACTTCAAGATTTGGAAACACAACTGGAGGCTAAAGGTATCTCAAAGATAATAATAGACACTGAAATCAATGAGGCAATCAATCACTTTAGAGAGGAATCTCTTCGTCGTTTGGAGGAACAACGGCCGAATGATTTGATAGAAGTATTAGAAGGTATGCCTGCGCCACCCGAAGATTTTCAGAGAATTCAAGGTGAAGACAGACCTATTGACGAGTTCCTTACTCCTGGTATTCCCCCAAAGGAAGGGGATGTGCAATATACGTCACCTAAAAGTATTACCAAGAAACGTAAACTCTTTAAGAAATGTTTTGTTGCCGGCATTGGATTCCATGATATTGAGGAACAATGGGATGAACTATCTGTGGGTACCAAACTTGCATTGGTGCGCCAGAAGGATAATGAGCATGACAAAAATGCAGTAGCTGTTGCCTTGGCTGATGACTATGATGGCAACCTGGAAGACTTTGATTTTGAATTCATCTTAGGGTATGTACCTCGCAATGAAAACGAGCAGATTGCCTTGATGTTTGACATGGGTTGGAGTGATTTGTTTGAATGTGAGATTTCTAAACTCAATGAACATAGTTCTTACAAAGAACGGATTCAGATTGCTATCTATATCAAGAGTAAAGACGATGTGGAGAGAAGCACAAAGATTCGTGCTCTTTTATTGGATGACGAGAAGTATCAAAAAGTATCTCATGACTTAGAAACGAAAGGAAATACCTATTTTCGTTGGGGAGGTTTTCCTATGCAGCAACATAACTTGCCAAAGAAAGACGATAACGTTGTTTTCATCCATCAAAGGGATGAATACAGCATCTTGTACCTGATGCATGTAATAGCCATTGGCGATGATGCTTATCTGTTTGTGGAAGACAAGGAAGAACTCCACATAGTTGACGATTGTTGTCATTTCGTATTCACGAATGTGAAGGGACCGATAAAGCGTCACAACACGGAACTAAAGTTCCTGGATTGGGATGAACTGGATACTCATCAACCCGAAACCTATTTATCTCAAGAGGCAACCGAGTTGCTTAAAGAGATATTTGACGAGATGGTATGAGATGTATAAAACATATAATTTAATAGAAATAGATTATGTTAGGAGCAATAATTGGTGATATCGTAGGAAGTCGATGGGAATTTGACCCTACCAACAATTATAATTTTGAGTTTTTCTCGAATAAGAATGATTTTACGGATGATACCATCTGCACCATTGCAGTGGCTGATGCTATTCTGAAACATCGTGATTATGGCGAGAGTATTCATGAATGGTGTCAAAAGTATCCGCATCCTATGGGCGGTTATGGCTGTAGTTTTAATAATTGGGTACATAGTGAACATCCGCAAGCTTATGGCTCTTATGGAAATGGAGCAGCCATGAGGGTAAGTCCCATCGCTTGGGCTTTTATAAATGCTGGTGGCAGTTTGCTTAAAGAGGCCGAGTTGGCTGCGGCTTGTTCGCACAATCATCCGGAGGGCATCAAGGGAGCACAAGCTGTAGCCGTAGCTATTCATGACTGTCGTGAGCTGCATGTGAAATACCAGCATATCGATGAACAGGCTATTCAAGAAGGCTTAAAAAGAGCGTTGGAATTGTCCGACTACGACATCCATATTGACATCAACAAAGTCAAAAATCACTTTGATGAAACTTGTCAAGGCACTGTGCCCGTGGCCTTTTGGATAATCAGCCAAAGTAAAAGCTTTGAAGACGCTATCCGCAAAGCCGTTTGCTTAGGAGCGGATGCTGATACACTTGGGGCTATTGTCGGTGGTATCGCTGAAGTGATATGGGGCATCCCAGAATGGATGAAGAAGAAAGCTATCTCTTATTTGCCTGATGATATGACAAAGGTACTTCGTGATTTTAGAAAATTAACTAAGGGGGCTTATCCTAAACAGACGCACCAAGTCACCAAAGACGAAGCTGAAGCCAATAAGAAGAAAGAGGAATATCAAGTCATAATGTTCTGGAAATTGGGACTTGGGCACATGGGTAAGTATATGAATGGTGAAAATCCGATGCCTAAAAAGGATAAACAAACCGATGCTACAAGTTGGGAATGCAAACTGATGCCGATCGATGAACATGGGATGAGTAGTATCGAAATGAATCTTTATCTTTCAGAAAGCAATATGAACATTCTTCGAAAAGGTCACTTGCCAGAGGCACAAGAAGATCATTGGTTCATGTATTGTGACGATGAGTACATCCGTTATTATCGTAGTTGGACAGGCGTCTGTGCTTTTGAAGCGCATTATCATCAAGATAGCAAGGGTTATGTGATTGACCATCTGCGTATGAATCACGATCTAGCGGAATTTGGCGTAAATGGGGATAACGCCGGTATGTTTCTGTTTCGATATCTTATCATTGCGGAAATAGGCTTAGACGCTTCTAAAGCATGGAAAGAATATCTAAAAGCATGGGAAGATCTGAACGCACTATACTCAAAATAGTGTATTTCAATAATGAGGACTTAAATAATAAACATGCTAGACATCTTTGGGTATACTACGCAAAAAGACTGCGTACCCATGTAGTAATTTTGCACACGCAAAGGGTTAAAACGGCAGAAAATTTATTAGAATCGCCGAAAAGCAGTTACCTTTGCACCCGAATTACAACGTTTTAAACAGATAACAATGCTGAAACAAAGAATGAACATACAGACAACAACACAGTGCCATAGCTTTAGTAGCTTTGGTAAGAGTTGCTATGCTCATAGCTTTAGCTGCTCTTATACAAGCACGCTTGAGGGATGTTTCCATTGCTATCGATACTGTAGTTGTTAAAACAACAGACAAAATTAATCCAAGATAAAGGAGATAGTTGGGAAGTCCTCAAAAGCTTTCCAACTTTTTTTGTGCCCAATCGACCGGAATTCTCCTTTATCACTGGCTGACTGTGGTACATACAAAAACAAGAATTATGAACCAATCAGATTTTACACACAGCAATGCCAGTAAACAAAAATGCGTTGATACGCTACAAAACAATAGACCGATGCCTGCTGAACAGGTACAGACGATGGACTCTGGATGACTTGGTTGATGCCTGCTCTGATGCCCTCTACGATATGGAAGGGATAGCAAAAGGGGTATCCATGAGAACCGTACAAGCCGATATTCAAATAATGAGGTCGGACAAGTTGGGCTACAATGCCCCGATAGAAGTTTATGATAACAAATACTACCGCTACGAGGATCCAGAATATTCAATCTCGGAATCTCCATTGACGACGGAAGATTACGAACTGATGGCGAAAGCCGTTGCCATGATTCAGCAATGCCAGGAAGGAAATCAGTTGGATGAACTGAAGGATGTATTGGCAAAAGTAAAAGAGAAACTGAATCTTCTGATTAAATGCGGATAACAATAAAAAAGCCTTCGACTTTGGAATGAATATTTCCAGGTTGAAGACTTCTTTTTAGAGTGAAGGATCGGGTTCGAACCACATTCTCAGGATTTTCAGTCCTGCGCATACACCAAGTCTGCCAAAGCTCCATCAAAAAGCGGAAGTAGAAGGATTGCATATCATCGGCTGCATTCGGCCATTTTCAAGCAAGCTTGAATGGCTCTCGTTTGCACGATGATTCGAACCTCCGGACCCGATTGGATCAACACGTTAGCAGTGTGCCGGTTTCAACCACTCACCCATACTTCCTTTCTGATTGATGATGCAAAGGTAGAGGGCCGTTCCGCAACCTTTTTGCGTAGCTAAAATTATTTTCGATTTTTCTTGAAAATAATGAGATTTTCTGTGCTATTAGCTGTGTTTGCACTTCTTCTATTGTCTAAATATCCATTCCTATTCTTCTCCTAAATCATCGAACACTCCATCGGATGCGTTTTCAATAAGAGCTTTTCCAATTTCCATCTGAAGGTGACGTGGTAGTTTAAGTAGTAGATTCAAAAGCTGACTATAAGTGAGACTAACACTCGTGTTAAGAATGGAGTTTTCTTTTATATGCTCGTCAATCTTGTCCACAATTAAAGCATCTTCAATAAATTCAGTAAAACTTAAATTATCGGGCCAATTTTCAATAGTACCATCATAGTTTATTCGCAAACGGATATAATCACCACAATCATCAGATTCAGGAATCAATTTATTTGGCACATAACCTTGCAACTTGCATAGATAGTTCCTTTCACTGTCCAACAGAATATAGGTTCCACTATCACACACCTTAGCTTGAAAAAAGAGATTACCATACTCTTCTTTCCAATTAAGGACTTTGTGAGTTCTAAGGTTTATGATTCCTGTCCATACATTTTTACTAACCAATGGATATTTGGTCATATATAGAACTTCATTCCAGCAATCCCTGTAACTACATAATTCTTCATCAAATGGAAATGAGATGATCAAATAATGAGCAGTTTCTGAAATGTCAAGGTCATTAGCAATTTTTGTTATTTCTTTTTTCATTATAGTATGATTGAATAAGTTATGTTGAGAATAATAGGTAGTCAATTTTACCGCAAAAAGCAGAAGTAAAACGCCACAAAAAAACAGAAGTGCAATATACTATCATATTAAATATTAGGCTGATACAGTTTATTTATAGTTAAAAAAATAGCCAAACCGCCCAATAATAAAATGGCCATAAGGATGTGAATTAACACTATTCCTTATGGCTATTATTAAAGTTCTATGCATCGTGACGGATCAAATCCATTACTATGTTCTCCATAAGATACATAGCCCATCTGATTACAGATTAGCTTCGTTTTGCCTATTTGTCCATTGATATTTGAATGACTATGACCAAAAATCCATGCATTAATTCTACTCTCTGCAATGTAGTCACCCAATTCAGTTGCAAAAGCTGATGTTAGGCTATCTCCTTTATAATAAGTGGCGACAACCTCATAAGAAGGTAGATGATGTGTGACCACAACAATCTTCGCTGCATTACTTTTGACAACTGCTTGCTTGATGAAAGATAAACATTTGTCGTGCTCCAGATTAAAATCGTCTGTTGTGAATCGTCTCTCGTTATATCTGATTTGACGAAAATCGTTCATACCTCGTGTCACAAAATACTCATCCTCCGGACGAATATGTGACCAGAGTGTAGATAGAATAAAATCAGTATCATCTATCCGTATTACTTGATTTTGATAATATCCTACGTTGGGTAGTATCATTCTCTGCCAACTGTCACCTTGTGCAGCTACATCACCATACCCATAAAATTCGTGGTTACCAGGAATAAGCATCACCTGCCGATAGGTACTAGATGCCCATTTCCAAAATTTCATATTTGGCATAGTACTATCTCGCAAATAGGCTGTGTCTCCAGCCAATACGAGTACGTCACCCGTTACAGGTATCTCCAAATCTTTTATATATCTTGAATTGTCGCTTAGCTCCAAATGGAGATCGCTCATAAATTGTATCTTCATTTTTTTCTTCCTTATTTAGTTTCTACTGTTCTGAATATGTATCCTTATGCTTTTGCTTTCGGTTGTAATTCATCTTTGACAAATGTACCTTATGCACCGAATGAAAGCCGGGGCCAAGCAGTAGCTGTTCAGCTTCTCGATTTCCTTTCTTTACAGCTTTGATATAATCATCAAGGCTAAATGATTGTTTGCTTGTTCTTTTCATCTTTGCAACTTTCTACTTGTTTAAGAATTATCTTTCTAACTTGTTCAAATGATACAGGTGTGAAGTTATTATTATCTACACCAACATCGTATTGAGTTGGAAACAATGCTTTAAGTCTTGGAGCATCCAAACCTGTATTATGAGGACTGGTATGTACGTGGCCGAACAATTGCCAAACATCTCGATAAGAGCCACCAAAACATAGAAACGGATAGTGATTCAGATAAATACATCGCTTACCGATTTCAATGTGCATTTGCATGACCACATTTTCAAAACGATTGATATAGCCCTGTCGTATATTCTTCATGTCATGATTGCCAAGAATCAAATGAATCTTTCCATTCAATCTATCCAATACATTTGTCCATTCCAGCGAACCACCCAAACAGAAATCTCCCAAATGGAACACTGTATCTCCTGGCGAAATAACTCTGTTCCAATTTTCAATAAGCACTTCATTCATCTGGTTAACATCCTTGAATGGACGGTTACAGAATCGAATGATGTTTGCGTGATTGAAGTGGGTATCCGATGTAAAGAATGTATGTTCTGCATCATATTTATAGTTCATAGTTGTTCTCCTTTCTGCGTATTGCTACGCTTTAATATTGAGGGTCTGTTCCAATCAAAACAGATATAGCACATCCCCCTTAAATTCATTTTCTCATCAGTTTCTCAATTCCATTCCAATCATATCCCCAAAAACATTTGCCATCACCAACAAAATTCCATACATCCATAATCTCACGTAGCCTATATGGCAGTTCTTTGTCGGTACGTAAACAATGCTTGACTCTGCACCTAAATATCCGGTTACAGATTCGCTTGTCTTTCTTCTGAGATTTACAACAAGCAATGGTGCTGACGGGATTTCTTTTCTTACTTCTACTCATGTTACTGTAATTATTATGCTTACTTGAAAGGCAAGCAGGTTAATAATTACAAGATGTCTGAGATATAAGCCTGATTCATGTATTCCTTTTTCACCAATTCAATAGACATTTGGTTGAGAGCCTTATTGAGCATCTTTTGTTCGGTCTTCTCAAGATTGAGATAATCCTCACTGTACTCTTTCATGAAGTCCTCCAGTGCGTCTTTTGCAAACAGCCCCATTATCTTACCAAAGTCTTTAGGCACATGAACCTCGCCAATATGACTCACCACATTCGCCAAACGGTTTTCGGTGACAAACTGAGAAATCTCGTCGATAAGAGAAATTAGCTCAGGGCTTTGTTCAATTGGTACCTCAAGCATTTTATTGCGCTTTCTAATGCTCTTTTTCTCTGCAAAACGTTCATTCTTGTTCTTAATCAGTACTCTGTCTCCATTCCTAAGATACATTGGAGTAATGGGACGAATAACAACACCTTCGCAGATATTATCCTCAATAGATGGGTAGCCCAACCATTCAGAAATTTTACTTTGAAATGCATTGGGATATTTCAGACATTCAACAAGAGTTCCCTGAAACAAAGTCCTTGCATAGAAGAAACCTTCAGCTTCAAAGAGACTGTTCACTTGTTCAACTGGCAAGAAGAAATTGGCATCTTCAGTAAACAGATAGATATCGAAGCCATAGAATTCATGCTTAGGAGTATAGAATACACCTTTCTGAATAGTCATATATCGGTGCATTGGCTTTACCTCTGGATGTGGATAGGACCCACCAAACATTTCTCCGAAAACAGAAATATGCTTCACGGCAGGATATAGACTTTTGATATGCACAAAAAGATTCAGCATCCTTTCCTTGTAACTTTCAAGTAACTCAGGATACTCATAAAATTTCTCATCTTCGACCAAAGCTGATGTTCTCTTAGCGAACTTCACTTCATGACCATCACAGAGAAAGCTAGTATTTGCACCATGTACCTTCTCTTGTACTACATACTGTAGATCAGCTGGCATTTGAGCCACTACATACTCTAAGAATTCCCGATTAAAAGAGTTTTCTATAGAACTGTACTTTTTAAATTCAATCATTTTAATTCTCCTTTCTACGTATCACTACGTATAGGTATAAAACATTCCCTCCGGCATCATCAACGATGATGAGCCGAAAAATTATCATTCACATAAGTTTCGCGTGCATCGGACGAAACTTTTTACACTAACGCAGAAAAGTATTCCTGCCTGTCCAGTATATGGGAATGGGAGAAGAAACAGATGGTAAGACTGTGTTTTTCATTCCAATCAAGTCTTTATCTGTAAGAAAGACTTGTTCCGCTAAACATAGAAAGCAATATGGCTCTCTATCGGTGGATATTCTCTACCAACACATATCGAGTTCGTTCCATGTGCCCCAAGAGAATGTATTTGGGCTATTTAGCCAAAATGCGGTGCAAAATTACATACTATTTTTGATATGCAGAAAATTTTAGATGAAATTTTTCTTGCCATAAAGCCCTATATACTACGTATATAAAAATTTTAGGTTCAAGATGACTTTAACATCAAAACCAAGAAATCTGCCAAATAAATCGTAATTTATGATAATTGTATAACAGTATTCAGAAAAACAGTGTAACTTTGTACCGCGTAAACATTGAATATATGGTCAACCAAGATAAAAAAGACAACAGAGGTGGCAAGCGTGAAGGTGCTGGCCGACCAAAAGGCACAAGTAAACTGTATGCTTTCCGTGCCGATAAGGAAGTGTCTGCCTTTATTGATGAGCAGGAGAACAAGACAGAATTCATCCGTGACTGCATCTTCAAAGAATTGCAGGTACGTCAATCCTTTGATGCCGATGACCGACTTAGTAAGTGGGGCGAAATGATTCCTGCCAATAGAATCAAGTCTCAAACAATTCCTTTCTTTGATGTGAAGATTGTAGCGGGTTTTCCCATTCCTCTAAACAATGATGAATTGGCACAGGATATTGACTTGATTAAGATGATTTGCCCCAATCCTGATGCTTCTTACTTGATTCGTGTGCAAGGCAACTCTATGATTGAAGCCAACGTGCATGATGGGGATATCTTGGTGGTGGATAAGAGCAACCGCAACCCTTCTGAAAAGCAAATTGCCGTGTGTGAACTAAACGGAGAATACACGGTGAAATATGTGATTCAGAAAGAAAATAGCAGTTGGTTGGTGCCAGCTAATCCTAATTTTCCAGAGATTGAAATCACCGATGGAGATAGCTTTAGTGTGTGGGGAGTAGTAACTTATATTTTGCATAAACCTAACTAAAGTGCATTTACTTTGTTTAGTATTTATATTAGATACTATTTAGCATTTATAATAGTTTGTAGTATAATACATATTGTAGTATTCTTTTATTATCAACATGATAGCCTTAGCAGATTGCAATAGTTTCTTCTGTAGCGTAGAAAAAGTATTTCATCCAGGACTGGATGAAAAGCCAGTTTGTGTGCTGAGCTGTAACGATGGCTGCATCGTGGCATTGACACCCGAAGCCAAAGCAATAGGCCTTCATCGAGGCGATCCAATCTTCAAGATGCGTGATATCGTGGAGCACAATAATGTCAAGTTGTTCTCGACCAATATGTATCTATATGCAGCCATGTCCAAGCGTGTGAATAATATCCTAAGAACTGCTGTTCCTCATACCGAATCGTATTCGATTGATGAATCGTTTTTATATTTGGATGGTATGGAGAAGCTCTACAATCTGGAGGAATATATGCGAGGTGTGGCTGAGAAAGTAAAGCTCTACACCGATATTCCCGTGAGTGTAGGCATTGCTCCAAGTAAAACCTTAGCCAAGATGGGAAGCAAGTTCGCCAAGCAGTATAAAGGCTATCGTTCGGTTTGTATGATAGACAATGAAGACAAACGAAGAAAAGCTTTGGAGTTATTCGAACTTGCAGATGTATGGGGCATCGGCAGACAGACATTGGCCAAACTCAATTACTTGGGAATACACACGCCCTTAGAGTTTGCTGACAAAAAGGAAAGTTGGGTACGCAGTCACTTTAATCTTCCTGAGGTACAGACTTGGAAGGAGCTTAATGGCATTCCCAGCATTAATACCGCCGAGGTTGCACAAAAACAATCCATCAGCACCAGTAGAAGTTTTGGGGAGATGGTGACTAGTATCGATTCTCTGCGAGCATCAGTGGCCGACTTTGCCGCAAGTTGTGCCAACAAACTTCGTGGGCAACATTCGGTAGCAAGTACTATCACCGTCTATATCATGAGCAATCGCTTCCGAGAAGACCTGCCTCAATATAGCAATGGTCAAACAGCTATCCTTCCCATTTCCACCTCCGACACGATTGAGATAACCCAAGCAGCCCTGTCTGTTCTTGAATCCATTTATCGGGAAGGCATTTTCTATAAGAAGTCTGGAGTAATCCTTGGCAATATCACAGATGCGTCGGTCATTCAGCAGAACCTCTTTGATGAAGTGAAGAACCGACCACAGCGTTTCCAACTTATGAAGAGTATTGATGAGATAAACCATAAGTTTGGGTTGAAGAAGATAAAGCTGGCAGTGGAAGGAGAAGGACATCAATCCTGGCACTCCAAGAGTGAACATCGCAGTGGAAATTACCTGTCGAACATCAATGAGATATTGACTATCAACATCTAAATATGGCTTTGTAGGCAAACAAACGTGGATTCTATTTGTGTAACATGCAGATTCTTACTATTTTTATATTCTAAATAGAATTAATATTGATAGCAATGAACGAATTAGTAGAAAAAATCGACGAGCTTTATGTAGCATTTAAAATGGATGCTGCTGCTCAAATTGAGAAAGGAAACAAAACAGCAGGAACAAGAGCTAGAAAAGCTTCTCTTGAAATCGAAAAACTTCTGAAGGAATTCAGAAAGGCATCATTGGAAGCTTCTAAATAATAGAATATCTATCATTAACGCTTGCATGTTATTTGTCAAAGTGCGTAAGCCTAGGTTCGCCTAAGCTTACGTTTTTTTATGTAATGAAATTCGATTGAATTTGCTAACAAGTTATTTTAAATGCAAATACATTTTCTTTTTATATTCCTCCAAGATTGTGTCAATAAACTCAGTCCAACGTCTTTTACCAATTCTATCCATCAGTGCTTCTGCTAATGCATAAACTTTTGTTTCTCTAATTTCCGGTAAAAAGTGCTGTTCCCCTGGATTGGAATCTTTTGCTTTAGCATTTATGATAGCAGTCTCCATTAGCTTGATATAATCCAGACTAAAGAATCCTCCGGGCGACAAACGTGACAACTCGACTTTTACATCGTGTGATTTACCACAATCGATAGTAGATAAATCTGACAGCTTGTGATAGAGCAACCAGATTTCAAAGCAAGGATTACTAACGGCTATATGACAGTTTGGAGTGTTCATACAAAAGCTGGCTAACTCATTGATCATATCTATTGGCCATTTATCCACATCCGTCACACACCAAAGAGAGTCTCCATACTTTGCATCCAGACCTTCTTCGGCAATATAGAGCTTTGCTCTTTCCAATATGTGCGAAGGTGCCGATTCTGTGGCACTATGTTCCAATAACCTCACTTTGATACGGTCAATCTCATCAAATGGGGCAAAATAGCTTGGTTCTGTTTTAGTGCCCTCGCAAGCTATTACAAATAAGCTGTAGTCTCTTGCTTTTGCTTCTTCTTGTTTGTAGTATAACCTTTTCTTGTATGGCATAATCAATCCTCCCAGCGTAAATCTTCGAGATGTGACAAAAAGGGTATCGCACCAAACCGACCTCTTAAATATCCCTTTTCAATATCCAAGTCTGTGCGTGGCTTGAAATCATTAAGGGTATAGAAACGAGAGCTTTGCTTTTCATGATCTTTCTCTACGAACCAAATCTCATCGTTTCGGAAGATGGTACAATCCAGCAGACCGGATTCATGCGAAGAGAAGACAATCTGCCCTTTAATAGGCAGCGACATCACTTTTTCCACAAACATCTTCAAAAGATTGGCATGGATGCTTCTGTCTATTTCATCCACAATAATGGTCTTGTCTGTTTGCATCAAATCATATAAAACCGGTGCAAAGTCAAAGAGTCTTTGTGTTCCATCCGACTCCTCTTTCAGTTCAAAGCATACAGTGTTACCATCCACTACATGATTTGTTGTAATGCGTCGGATGATGTAGCGATCATCTTTTTCCTTTGTTACTCCAATGGTAAAGTATTTTGTTTCAATCACATCTTGCTTTTCTTCTGCCAAATTCTTTTTAATGTCCTCAAACATTTTATCTAAAGGCATACCTGTGGCTGAAACAAATTTATCAAGATCGTCTTCATGTAATTCAACATCATGAATGCCCACATCAAATCCTTGAAGCAATCGTTCTGAAAACTGTTTGAATTTCAAATCAGAATACTGCGTATCGAATATAGATGACGAACGGGTGGATGGGAAAAAAATCATCAGCTTGTCTTTAAACCAAGAACGAGCTTTAGACAATCGGGGTTCTTTCACAATATCGGCATGTAACAGCAGAAGTTCATCGTTCTTCAAAATGTTTTCCTCCAGCAAACTTACCAGCATCGTCTTTTTCTCATCTTTGCCAAGAAAGCGATTACCCATTTTCAGGACTGGTCTCTTTTTGCTTTCAGAATAAGTGCGTTCAAAAACCATTTCGTCTTTTTCTACGCCAGTCTCATAAAGCCACTCTTCCATGCAGATACGAGAAGTGTAGGATAAGCCATAACTATAGATTTTGCCATCTATGCTAAATTCAACTGATTGCGAAACAGGCGTACCTGGTTCTGAAAATTTATTGCGGATGTATCGAATGTCATTCGGTACACGACCGTCAACAACAATACGGCGAAACAAATCTGCCGCCTTAATCATATTTGATTTGCCTGCACCATTTGCCCCATAAATTACGGAACCCTTCAATACATTCACACAGCTGTTAACCTTGTGAAGATGATCGCTATGATTCTTCAAAGATTTAGCAGGGAGCATATTAAACTCAGTTTCTTCCAAAAAGGAGAAAATATTGCCAAAATTAAACCTGATTAGCATATGATTTTCATTTTACGTAAAACAACAGTGCAAATATAACGAAATTTTCTCGATAACAGCAATTATCAGTGCAAATATCAGATATTATTATACCCATTTAACGTAATTATCGTCGGATAATGCAAATTAGCTCCATTTTATATAGTTTTCAGCCACTCTTAGTGATTCTGCATAATATATTTTCAGCCAAGAAAAAAGAAACGTATTTCATTGCATCTATAGCCACACATCTTAGCTCCGAATCAAGTTTATAGGTTTAGGTTTACCCCATGATATATATTCATGGCTATTAAACTCAAATCCCATTATCTCATTGCCACCAGCATGAGCTTACACACGGAGTACAAGTTTAAGTTTACCTTATATGTATATAAGAAGGAATAAACTTAAACCTAAACTTGAAGAGTTATTCAGCACCATTCTGTAATATGTTATCCTGGGATATATTAAATTCACATAAAACATCCACCTCACTTTCCACGGTGGAATATGTGAAATATATTTATACACATTTCATCAGTAGAAATATCCTATTTGAAGTCCTCTTTTTTTCTTGGTTGAAACAGATGTCTTACATATCATATTCAATAGACCAAGGAACATATAAGCAGCATCATACAAAAATGGACATTGAGACAAAATTAAGCGAATGGAATAGATTAGTCGCTCATTAGCATCCTTATTCAGAGAAATATAAGTATCTTTGCACCATTCATGAGCTAAAAGTGTACAAGATAAAAGAACAATACATTCTTCACCAATGATTGACATGATGAAGCACATGCAAGGTAAGCGAAATTAAAGGCGAAATTAAGCTAATGAATGACACCAGGAATCACACCACTAAATGTCACCAATTAGGTCTAATTAGCACTTTTGCAACCATAAATAAAGTTAAGTAAGTTAAAACTTCAAGAGGATGAAGAAAGCTACAGAAATGTTACCGAATTTGTATCATACTGAATATCAACGTATTGTACACCTTGATTTTTCGGCTCAAATTTCATTCCTACATTATTTAACTCGCTAAAATTCATATATCTGCGGTTTGCTGTATCGGGAAATAAACAACAATCATAATTGATTGTTGTTTAACATTAGATTATCACATATTATTTCAAACTGAGAGATCCTTTTTTCAAGGTTTCAGTCCATTAAATCTTTAATTAATTCAAGTAACAAGAATTATTTATCTGGTGATACGAAAAAATCACAGTAAGATGCCATATCCTATTTTTCTTTTCACTAAATTTGCGTCAAACGCAATAAAGAAATTATAAAATGGCCGATATTAATAGAATAAAAGTGGTACTTGTTGAAAAGAAAAAGACTAATAAGTGGTTAGCAGAGCAGCTTAGTAAAGATCCTGCCACTGTATCAAAATGGTGTACTAATACTTCGCAGCCAGATCTAAATACTTTAATAAAAATAGCAAGACTTCTCGAAATAGATATTCGGGAATTAATAAACAGTAGTAAAAATATAAATGAATAATAAATATAATAGTCCATATAGTGCATCTGTTACAGGTTGCGGATATATGTTGGATGAAATGAATAACATCCTACCATTATTAATGTCATCAGAACAAGATGCATTACTTAAAAAGGAAATTATAGAAAACAAATATCTAATGATGAATACAGAGAACACGCGGAAACGTGCTGTTGCAGAATTCAGGCTTAGATACAATTCTGTTCCTCCCGCATTTTGGGTGCAATACCAGTCCTTCTCCCGGGAAGCCCAGAATGTGGGCATGTTCTATGTCATGCTCAAAAGTTATAAACTTTTCTTTGATTTTCAACTGAATGTCATTCTTTCCAAATGGAACTCTATCCAACGGGAAGTTAGTAAAAACGACATTATAATAGCAATCAATGAAATATCAGCCAATGATGATTTTGTTGACAGTTGGAGTGATCAGACGAAAAATAAAGTAGCTGTGACATTTTTATCAATGCTTAAGAAGATTGGTATGTTAGACGAAAAAACATCCGAACTTCACCCTCTGCAAATAAAAGATACTGACTGGAACTATTACTTGCTTCAAAAAGAACAATGGTTCCTTGAAGCCTGTCTGTTACAACCTTATGAAATTGAACGCATTAAACAATCCATACTATTATAAGCATGACAGTTGAGCAATTATTTCAGAAACTCTCCAGTAAAGAGTTCAAAGATACAGAAAATGGAGATTTATTCTATAACTTCTTCATCTTTCAATATCCTGCCAATAAGGAATATGAAATACGGCAGCAGATACAGGAATTCAAGGCCAAACTAATTCGCCCTTGTAATTACATAGATGTACTTACTCTCAATCTATTTGATGAGTTTTGTAAATTTCTTGATGGACAATCCTTCGGGAAAAAGCATCCTTCGTATTTGAAATACTTACTTGAAAAAGACGAAAGTACTCCGGATGCGGTAACATCTTCTCTTACCAATAAAGCTAATAGCGAAACTTTTTATCAATATATTCATCAACGCATCATTGACCATATCACAATTGATGATGATAAGATACGTCCTTATGTATTTCTATATGGGATAGGCAATATGTTCCCATATATGCGTACGAATGTATTTTTGGCCAATTACGAACAGTACAACCGAAGTAACCGGTACAAAATTATAGTATTTTATCCCGGACACCGTGAAGATAATAACTTCAAATTATTTGACCGTCTTGACGATCAACACACATACCGCGCAACATTATTGATTAACGATTAAAAAAGACCCGATATGAAATTAGAAGCAATATACGAAAAAGATATAAACCGTACAGTCAATCCGGCAGTATCCGCAAGCGACTTTTCTGATAAAACAGTCAAAACAGAAATTGAAGAATATGTATTTACAGACGAGATCATTAATGGCCTCTATAAAATACTATCGGCTATCAAAAACCGTAATGTCAGCCATGACGGAATTTGGATTAACGGCTACTTTGGTTCCGGTAAATCCCATTTCTTAAAATATTTGGATTATTGTCTATCTTCCCAATATCGAGAAATGGCTCTTGAACGCTTGTTAGAAGCAGTGAAACTTCGTGACCCGTTACAAATACCGGAAAGTAAGTCGGAAGTAGAAATTTCGGATATGCGTGATTTAACAATTTGGTTAAAGGACGCTACCGTAGACACTATTCTTTTCAATATTGGTACAGTCCATAATATTCATGGCGATCAGCAACGTGTCTTTTTAGATATATTTTGGAGTGAACTGAATCAATTTCGAGGGTTCAATAAATTCAATTTAGCCCTTGCCCAACATTTCGAGAAGGTTCTTCTGGAGAAAAATAAATTCGATGAGTTCAAAGAACGTATAAAAGAAGAAGGTTTCGACTGGGATTTACAGGCAAGTGATCTGGCTATCAATGAACTCGATTTCATTCTCGAAATCGGGAAAGAACTGATACCGACCCTATCAACAGACATTATTCGTGAACGAATCATTAGAGACGACACTGCTGTTAGCGTCGAAACGTTCATGAACGAGCTGAAATCATATCTTGCGGACAAAGGAGATAAATATCGTTTAATCTTCCTTGTAGACGAAGTCAGCCAGTTTATTGATGACCGAAAAGGCCTTTTATTACAGCTACAACAGATTGTCACAGAATTGCATAAAGCCTGTGAAGATAAAATTTGGGTAGCCTGTACAGCGCAGCAAGATTTATCGGAAATCGTAGAAAGTTGCCAGATATCTGCAACTTCCGAAGATTATGGAAAGATTATGGGACGCTTCGAAGTGAAAGTTTCTTTGAAAGGAACACAGCCCGAATACATCACTCAAAAACGTATTCTTGAGAAAAAGCCGACAGCAGAGTTAAGATTAGGAGAATTATATGATAAAAAGAAAAACGCTATTTCAGCACAATTCCAACTTCCTACATCATACAATGCTTATCAAACACGCGAAGAGTTTATCGGATACTACCCTTTTGTACCCTATCAATTTAAATTGATAATGCAGGTTTTCAATTCCTTCGTTAATTTAGGATATGTAGAGAAAGAGGTAAAAGGCAATGAACGAAGTATTATTAAAGTAACCCACAGTACGGCCAAGCAAACTAAAGATCAGGAAGTTGGCAATTTCATTGCTTTCGATCAATTCTTCAATGCCATGTTCCAAGGTAGTCTGATGGCTAAAGGGCAGCGTTCTATCCAGAAAGCAAACGATATGATACAAGAGTATAGCGATCGTGCTTTCGGTCAACGAGTGGTTAACATTTTATTCATGATATGTAATCTTTCGGAAACAGACCGGTTAATATTTCCGGCCACTGTCGACAACATTACCTGCCTATTGATGAGTGATGTCGATGCTCAAAAGTTATCACTCAAAAATGAAGTTCAAAAAGTACTGGATTTTCTATGTGACAAAAACATTATTCGTAACGAACCCGCCAAGCAGGGAGTTCCCGAAACATATTGTTTCTATTCCGAAGACGAAATAGAAGTAGCTCAATTAATAAAAACTCAAGTAATCGATAATAATACGATGGCCGAGGAGTTGAAAGAAATATTCTTCGCATATATTACTCCTGCTGCACGTGAAGTATTCTATTCCAGCCGTTTTACTGTAGGAGTAAATATTATGGGAAAGAACTTCTTGTCCAACAATGCAGATATCAATGTCGAATTTGTGATGGATTCTGACCAAGACAATCCGCATACTTACGCTTTTAGCAATACAAACAATAAGATGGTCTTTTTTATGTCGGAACTTTATAAAGAAAACCGGACGCTCAAGAATGATTTTTATTGGTATTGCCAAGTACAAAAATATATGCGAACTCCTGTCACAAGCGAACTTCGCCAGAAAACACGGGAAGAGTTCAGTAAACGGGCTAAAGACATCTACCAACGTAAGATAGAAAAGCCATTCCGCGAAATCTTCGATTCTTGTCCAGTTATATCCGGTTTGAACATTCTCGAAGATTTAGGTTCCGGTAAAGGTCCGGATCGCTACAAACAAGTCCTAAATCGCCATTTCGCAAACCTATATCCACAAGCACGCCTTGTTGATTCTACGGATATGCCACGCAATTCGGAAGAACTGAAGTCCAAGATTCAACGAAAAGTAGAAATTGGTGATTACAATGAACTGAATAATACGCTGACGGAAGCTGAACGACAAGTAGAAAACTATTTGAATCGGCAAGTCAACGATGTAAACCTCAAAGATATTGTGACTCGTTATGCCGCTGCTCCCTATGGATGGAATGAGATTTGTACCATTTACATTGTCAATGAGTTGGTACGCAGACATCTTCGCGATTTCTCTTACAACAACAATCCAAATGTAGAGCGATCCATCATAGCAAACAATATATTGAGAGATCAAGCTAAATTTGCGGTCCGTCCTGCCCAAAAAATATCGCAGGATTTAATCAACCGTTTTGTTGAAAGTTGGAAAGATATATTCGGAACAGTCAGCATTTCATCGGGTATAGATAGCAATGAACTTTTCAACCAATGCAAAACCAAGCTGACCGAAAATATTCAAAATACAGAAAACGATTGCAAGAGAATAGCCCGCTATCCCTTTGTCACAGTTCTCAATGACACAATCAGCGAATTGAGCCGTTGGAATTCGGAACGTGAACCGAAGAAATTCTTCGAACAGATAATCAATGCGCGCCAATCTGCTAAAGCACTAATAGATAAGCGTAAAATGATAGGAGAATTCATCACAGATCAATTAGCTAAATATAAAATAATCTGTGATTTCGTTGATGATAACCGCGACAACTGGTTATTTCTTCCTGAATCATGCGCAGATACTGTCAAAAGTTTGAAGTCTATAATAAATGAACCTTGGCCTATTGATAAAATGGTTCCCTATAATAAAATGATGCGTGAACTGAACACACAGTTAGAAGAGGTCAAAAAGACTAAGGTTCTTGAAATAGAACGTGTTTATAATGATATATTCGATCAACTGGAGAAATTTGCTACATCTAAGGATGTGGATCGTGATAGTTTTGCAAGAAGAGATGTCAGTATTATGCAGAAAAAGAATTCTTCTAATATCTTGATGCTCGAAAATAATATCAATACTAGCAATGACTTTTATAACGAACAACTGGATATTATCATAAAAGCGTCTTCTCCATCTGCCAAACCAGTACGAAATATTCGACTAAACATTCAGACTTTTGAACCATTAAAGTCTGAAGCTGAAATTGATGAATATCTTCAAGGATTGAAAAAACAATTGATGAAGTTCATAGACAATAATTGTGAAGTAATGGTTACCAAATAACATTTTTGCACCGTACAATATGGAAACAAATCAGATCAAGAAATTCGCCATTGAGGCACGCAATATACTCAAAACAGGAGTCCTTAACAAAATAACTTCTTTGGGGTTTGATGCTCACGGTAAAGTAGAAGAAAAAAATAAACCTCTAAAAGTTCAACCCGGTGCTATATTTATGGGAACACATATTGCGGATGATACATTTTATGATAAATGGATATCGCTTTATGAGCGTGTTCAGCAAAAGGGAGTTAAAGAAATATGCGAAGAAGCTGCCTACACCTGGTTCAATCGTCTGATGGCTATCCGCATCATGCAAAAAAATGGTTTTATATCTCCTATACTTGCATACGAAAGTGAAATCGTACATATTCCTCACATCGTAGCAGAAGCACGTCGTGGCATATTGCCGACCATGACCGAAGATAACCGTCGTGCATTGCTCGAATACATGGAAGACGACAACAAAGTGACAGAACAATTTACTTATCTTATTATCGCATTCTGTCAGTTTAATCCTGTACTAAAGGCATGCTTTGGCAATGTCAATGATTATACAGAACTATTACTACCCAAAAACATTCTTGCTGAAGGTGGATTTATTGATCTTCTTAATCATACAGATTTTATCTCTGACGAAGATTACTGCTCACCAGAACTGATTGGTTGGCTCTATCAATTCTATATTTCTGAAAAGAAAGACGAAGTGTTTGCATCGTTCAAGAAGTCAAAAAAAGCAGAAGCTGAAGATATTCCGGCAGCAACACAAATCTTTACTCCTAACTGGATTGTTAAGTATATGGTACAAAACACCATAGGTCGCATTTATCTTGATAATAATCCTTATTCTAGCCTAGCAGAACAAATGAAATATCTGGTAGAGCCATCCGAACCAACTCCCCAAGAGGCAAAATTGGTTATATCTGATATAGAAACAATGAAAATGATAGATCCTGCCTGTGGCTCGGGACATATTCTGATTGAGGCATTTGATTTATTTTATCAGATGTATCAGGAAGAAGGATATTCTCGTCGACAAGCAGTAGAAGCCATCTTAACCAAAAACCTATTAGGGATTGACCTTGACACACGTGCTAAACAGTTAGCGATGTTTGCACTACTAATGGCTGCATGCAAAAAAGATACTTATTTCCTCGAAGCTAACATTCTACCGCAGGTACTTGATATGAGTGGTATTCCTGTGTTGTATGATAGAATAAAAAATGATCTTTCAGATATACTACTCACTAAAGACAACAAAGTCTTGAATGAATTAATGGATGCAATGAAATTGTTACAGCAAGCGGACAATTTAGGTTCTATCATGAAGTTTGATATATCAGAAGTTACACGTGAAATTATTGTACGACGATTGGCAGAATATAAGACTATGGGAGAAATGCCGATCATGATTCGAAATTTTCTTTCCGCATTTAGGTTGTTATTGGCTTTGACAGATAAATATGCAGCAGTGGTAGCAAATCCTCCATACATGGGAGCAGGCAATATGAATGCGGAATTGGCTAAGTACGTGAACAATAACTACGCTGATGGAAAATCAGACTTAATGACAGTGTTTATGATTATATGCCAATCACTCACTATAAACAAAGGTAAATATGCTATGATTAATCTTCCATCGTGGCTATTTCTTTCTTCCTTTGAAAAACTTCGCAAAAACATCATTAAGAATTACCATATAGATAGCTTGCTACATCTGGGACGTGGCATCTTTGGCATTGATTGGGGATCTACAGCATTTACCATTACAAATGGTCAAAGCAACCATAGAGGAATATATTTCCGCTTACATGAAAGAAATTTTCAACATATCTACTATTATCATATAGGACAGCTTTTTTCAAAAGTATTGAAAGAACCTACATTTAAATATGATTTTTCTACCTACAGGGACGAAGAAGTTACATCTATTAATATATTTAACTTCCAATATTCAAAGAATGGGTTACAACTATATTTCGAAGTAAGCCAACAAGATTTTGGAAAGATTCCTGGTAATCCTATTGCTTATTGGGTAAGAGACAAAATTATTAAATCTTTTAATAATGAAATGGTAGATGAAATATCAAAACCCTCAAAAGGTATGATGCCAGGAGGTGATTATTTGAGATTTTATTGGGAAATCTCTAAGAATAATATAGCTACAAATATCCATAATCATGAACAGTCAAAAGAATCAAATTTAAAATGGTATTTGTATTTTAAAGGAGGTCCTTTTAGAAGATGGGCTGGAAATCTTATATATGTTGTCGATTATCAAAACGATGGTAAAAGAGTTAAAACTGGTGACAGAAATCCATCTCTCTATTTTAATGACAACATAAACTGGTCAAAAATATCATCTGGAAAGTATTCAGCGCGTATAGGGCGCATCGGAGGTCTATATGATGATGCCGCATGTCAATGTAAAGTGTTTAATACCGCTAATTATAACTATTTATTAGGTTTTCTAAACTCTAAAATTGCACAGGAACAACTATGGTGTCAGAGTCAAACCTTTAATTATACATCAAGCGAGGTAGGATCATGCTCCATTATCATACAAGATAATATTAGTAAGACTGTCTATAATATAGTTTCTCAAAATATTTTAATCAGCAAACACGATTGGGACTCACACGAAATATCCTGGGACTTTCAACAGAACGATTTAATCTTTCTTACTGATTACATCAAACAAAACCTTTCTGTAGAATCATTGACTGCACTGTGCAATACTACTACACACCAAGACACACTTGCACTACAATCTGATGAAAGTCCTCGTAAAATCAGATTACAAGACCTTATGGAGCGTTATCACCGAAAGTGGACTACCCTCTTTATGCAGTTACATACCAACGAAGAAGAACTCAACCGCCAATTCATTGAAATATATGGCTTACAAGACGAATTAACCCCTGATGTACCATTAGAGGAAATCACTATCCTCCAACAAGGTGAAATCACCATCAAAGACAACGAAATAACTTTCAATGCTGATGTCATAATGAAACAATTCATCAGCTATGCTGTAGGTTGCTGGATGGGACGCTACCGTCTCGATCGTCCAGGACTTCAAATAGCACATCCTAATCCAACAGAGGAAGAGACTGCTCCCTACCCCTACAATGGCGAAGAGTTTACTATTGACGATGACGCTATTATTCCCTTTATGTCTCGCGACTGTGCATTCGACGATAATGCAGTCAGCCGTTTTACAGACTTTGTCCGCATAACATTCGGAGCAGAAACTTTGACTGAAAACCTCAATTTCATAGAAGAAAGTCTAGGAAAAACGCTTGAGGACTATTTTGTAAAAGACTTCTGGAAAGATCATAAAAAAATGTATCAGAACCGTCCCATTTACTGGTTATTCTCTTCAAAAAAAGGAGCTTTCCAGTGTATTACCTATATGCATCGTATGGATGCTTACACTGTAGAAAAAATACGCAGCAAATATTTGCTTCCTCATATTGAGTATCTTTCTAACCGCATTTTAGAAATGGACAACCGGGCAGCTTCCCTCTCTACTCAAGAACGTAAAAAGTTAGATAAGCTACGCAAAGACTTAGACGAATGTCAAGAATACCACAATCGCTTACACATTATAGCTGATGAACAAATTGCATTCGACTTAGATGATGGAGTGCTAGTGAACCATGCTAAGCTCAGAGATGTAGTAGCAAAAATCAAATAATATCCCGATTATGAGTAAACTAATAAAAATAGATACGGAATACCAACAATGGATCAAAAATCTAAGTGAACGGTATAGGCAAAGTCAACTGAAAGCAGCTGTTAAAGTGAATACAGAAATGCTGCGATTCTATTGGTCTTTAGGAGCTGATATTGTAAATCTTAAAGCTGAAGGCAAATGGGGGGATGGTATCATTCAATCCATTAGTCAGGATTTACAAAAAAACCTACCGGGTGTCAAAGGATTCTCTATCACTAATATTAATTATATTAAGCGGTTTTATCTTCTTTACTCACAGTCAGATAAATTATCCCCCCAACTTGAGGGCAATTTAAAAGATACAGAAAATACAATCTGCCCCCAGCCTGGGGGCGAATTGTTCGCTATCCCCTGGGGGCATCACAAATGTATCATCGACAAATGCTTTGATGATCCAATAAAAGCCCGCTACTACATAAGAAAAACGCTTCAGAACAATTGGTCGCGATCTATTTTACTGAATTTCCTTACTACTGACTTATATCAAAGAGAAGGAAAATCTATTTCAAACTTTACCCAAACACTGCCAATGCCGCAATGTGATCTTGCCCAAGAAATGACTAAAGATCCCTATAATTTTGACTTTCTAGCTATAACAGAACAATATAGAGAAAAAGAGCTAAAAGATGCTTTAATGAACAATATTACAAAGTTCTTATTAGAGCTAGGTACCGGATTTGCTTTTGTTGGAAGAGAATACAGACTTCAAATCGGTCATACAGAAAAGTTTATCGATATGCTTTTCTACAATTTAAATCTAAGATGTTATGTGGTAATCGAAGTTAAAATCAATGAGTTTGATTCGGAAAATGTAGGACAATTAGGAACTTATATTTCTGCCGTCAATCATATATTAAAACGTCCTGAAGATAATCCAACCATCGGTCTGCTAATTTGTAAGACCAAAGATAACGTACTAGCACAATATGCCCTTGAAGCGAGCAACCAGCCTATAGGTATCTCCGAATATGAGTTAACCAAACTTTATCCTAAAGATTTCAAGGGTACTTTACCCTCTATTAAAGAATTAGAAAATGAACTTAAAGCAATAAAGAATTAGATATGATACAAAACAAGATATACAATTACTTTGAACGAAATGAAAAGCTTAAAGTACTTTTTATATTCGACCCGATGGATGCCATTGCTTCGGAACTTCATGCCATATCCTGGCGTGACGGATTCCGTTTCATCGAATTCGACGGCGCTTGGTTCAAAACAAAATATGCTTTAGAAAATGAATGGAAAGAAGATAAAGTCATTCTTATTTTCAAACAGGCAAGCCCATTCACATCAACAATTTCCATGCTAAAGTTCCCACTACTTGATGTATTATGTGCTAATATGGAATACAAAAGTGATGACTATGCAGCCTTTATACAGCAACATCACATTCCTCAAAGCTGTCACGACTTTATCCGTAAGCACATAGATGAACTGCAACTGGAAAAGTTCAATCGCATTTTAAATCCTTATTATAATACTGAAAGTTTCGATAAAAGTCTTTTGCACAAAGGATTAATATCCGGATATTTAGGTGAGAATCAGCTATTAGACTGGGATTCTATCATTATCAAAATGTTCCTCCTGTCATCACCGGGCGAAGAAAAGAAAAAGATAGCTTTCTACCGTTCGATAGAGAGAAACGTAGATATCCATACTGCTTTACAAAAGATACTTGAGTCTTATTTTGGGGAAGCTTATAATCCAAACAGCGAAGAAAAGATAAAAAATATAGCAGAATCTTTTAAATATAATGCTATCACACAGACATTAGCTGTGGATAAAAACGATAATTATAAACGCTATAAAATAGACAGCTCACTAACGCTAGACCGAATAAATAAATTACTTGAGAAAGCCATCCACCAGTCTAAAGCAAAAAGTGATTTGTTTTTTGCAAGCTTTCATGCATTAGCTGCCGGAATAAAAGTTGAAGAAATCATCAAAACCTATGGTATTGATGCCAATTATTTCTATATCCCCACCGAACTGTGTTGGGAAATCTTAAAGAAAATATTTGCAAAGCAACTTACGGAGACCCCGGAAGCCGCATGTGACAAATTACGTGATCTGCTCTTAAAACAAGAGAACAATACAGCCATTCAAAAAGCGATCAATTATGGAATGGAAGTAGCCAATTATTACAGCAAAGCCACTTCATTGGGTTCATTAAAACTAAATACTCCTGACGAGTATGTACGTAAATACATATCGGAAGCCCACTTAATCGATATGTTCTATCGTAAATCATTAGAAAACTATCATCAGCTATCTGACAGTACTCCTATAATCAGCGCCATCGAAAAAGTCAAAAAACAACTTGATATTGACTATGCTCAATTGTGTAATATCCTTAATCTGGAATGGCTTACCTGCATACAGGAGAAAGGCAGCAGTTTTAACACAATCACCCTGAGTAAACAACAGGACTTTTACGAACAAGAAAAAAACAATCAAACCAAACAAGTGATTATCATCAGTGACGCATTACGTTACGAAGTAGCGGCAGAACTGATGCAATATCTCGGCAGAGAAAAACATATTGCGACACTAGATGCCGCGCTTGCCATGTTACCTACCGAAACTAAGTTTTGTAAGCCTGCCCTACTCCCTCACCGTTCCATCTGGCTGTATAAGAATGATACGGATATGGATTTAGCTGTAGATGATAAAATTCTAAATACGCTAGAGAAACGCTCTGCACATGTAGCTCTTTATCGTGAAGGTGCAGTTTGTACAGATTATGTTACTGTAGTAAATGGAACACTAGATGCTAACCGGGAATTATTTAAGAAGCCTCTTGTCTATATTTTCCATAATACGATTGACGAAATAGGCCATTCTAATAATCCAATGGAAGTAGTTTCTGCCTGTCGCCGAACGATAGAACAGTTGGCAAAGTTAATCCGAAGCCTTCATGCCAGTTACAATGTGACTAATGTAACGCTTACTTCAGATCATGGTTTCTTATATAACGACATGGCTTTTGAAGAAAAAGATAAAATAACTGTTTCCGAAGAAACTATGGAAAAGAAGTCGCGATATTACATAACCCAATCTGATACACCCGTGCAAGGAGTTATCAAATTCCCCTTATCCGAAGTTTCCGGCATGAATGATAATGTATTTGTGGCCGTTCCTGAAGGGACAAACAGATTTGCCGCTCAAGGTGGAGGATACAACTTCGCTCATGGAGGAGCATCCTTGCAAGAACTTATCATTCCTGTAATACATAGTAAAAATAAGAAAAACAATGTGAAGCAAAAAGTGAATGTTGCTTTGATAACCCGTAATCTCTCTATTGTATCGAGTCGGTTGAAATTTAAAATTATGCAATCGGAACCAGTTGATATGGATACCCTGGAGCGTAATATCGTATGCGCCGTTTATGCAAATGACACACTCGTCACTACAGAAAAAAGGCTATGTCTGAATAGCAGTGATATAGATAATTACAACAATCGGATCTTCGATGTAGAGTTAACAATGAACCAATCGACCAATACGAGCATCATGCAACTCCGTATCTTTGATGTAGAAGATATGCTTAACCCTATTATTAAAGAAACCGTTACGAACAATACATTAATAGAACAAGATTTTTAACGCCTATGGAACTGCAACAAAAAATATTAGATGCCTTCATCGGAAAAGTAGTAAGAAAAGATCTGGCATTTCTTGTCAAAGGCAATCTACCTGTACCGACTTATGTACTCGAATACCTGTTGGGACAATACTGTGCAAGTGATGATACGGCAATTATTGAAGAAGGGCTCGAAAAGGTAAAGGATGTCATTCGTAATAACTATGTTCATCGCGCTGATGCCGAAGAAGTAAAAGGCAAAATACGAGAAGCCGGAAAATATCGAATTATCGATAAAATATCAGTCATTCTCAATGACAGAGCAGACGAATATGATGCTACTTTTTCCAATCTTGGACTTGCCAATATTCCTATTCCTACAGAATTTGTAAAGAAGAACCCAAAACTTCTTTCAGGCAATGGTGTATGGTGTATAGTTACTATCGGATATATCAGTGGAGAAGACATTAAGATGCGATGGGATATTCAGAGCTTGAAACCCATCCAAATATCCAATATAGACATTAATGAATACATTACACAAAGAGAAAAATTCACTACTGATGAGTGGATTGATTTTCTTATTCATACTGTCGGACTAAAACCGGAGAATTTGAACCGTCGGGAAAAATTTATAGTTCTTTCCCGATTACTTCCACACGTTGAAAATAACTTCAACTTTATGGAATTAGGCCCCAAAGGGACAGGTAAATCACACGTTTTTCAAGAATTATCCCCTTATGGCGTACTTGTCAGTGGCGGAGATGTTACTTCCGCCCGGTTGTTCGTGAAGATAAGTGGAAATAGAGAACTACTTGGACTTGTTGGATATTGGGATGTAGTTGCCTGGGATGAATACGAACAGCAAAAAGGAAAATCAGTAGATCCTGTTCTGATAGATACGATGCAGAACTACTTAGCAAACAAATCATTCAACCGTGGTAAAGGTTCCCATGAAGCTTCGGCATCAATGAGTTTTGTCGGCAACACGAAACATACCGTTTCATACATGCTAAAGAATTCACACCTCTTCGAGTCTATTCCTACAGCATTCATCAAAGGGGCTTTCCTTGACCGGATTCATCTTTACAATCCGGGATGGGAAATAAAGATGCTCAAAAAAGATAGTTTCAGTAATGGGTATGGATTAATCACCGATTATATTGCCGCAGTACTTCATGCTTTACGTAATAAAGACTTTTCAAGCGAGCTAAAGAATTATGTAAGATTCAGTGGAACACTTTCTGAACGCGACCATCTGGCTATTCGCAAAACATTCTCCGGCATGATTAAATTACTTTATCCGGACGGAAAATATACGGATGAAGAAGCACTCGAAATCATTGAATTTGCAGCAGAATGTCGTAAACGTGTCAAAGATCAACTCTATATCATTGATGAAACATTTAGAACAGAACCTGCCAAGTTTGAATATCTAATCCTCAAAACCGGTGAAACCAAACAAGTCGAGACACTTGAACGGATTGAAAATCCTGTAATGGAAGAAGAAATTCAGACAGAAGGACCTACCAAAGAAGATGTTTCCGAGCCATTGATATCATCTCCCCGCCTTACGCCACGTCCACGCATTGTTCAGCTTGCTTCTAAACAAATAGAAATCCGTCTCAATCAACGCGGTGTGTCATACAAATCCCTTTTCGGAGATTATATACGTACAGCTAAGAAAATAACAATAACCGATCCATTCATCCGAGTAGGTCATCAGATTGATAACCTAATAGAATTCATACAAATGGCTCGTGAAACATGTATGACACCCGAAGAGCTGGAAATCAAACTACACACTCAAAATGAAGAAGAAAAGATTCCTGAAATGATTGACATATTCAATGACCTACAAGAGGAACTATTATCTTATGGAATTACTTTCAATTTCATGTTTGATGCAGAACATGACCGGAAAATAGAATTGGATAATGGTTGGACTATTAATTTAGGACGTGGTCTGGATATATTCGAAAAGTTCTCCCGCTTTTCATTAAGCAATATTCGTCAAGAGAATCGTCGTTGCAAAGAATTCACAGTGATATATATGCATAAATAATACAAAGCAAAATGAATACACATGATATATGAACGTGTTTTTATCAATACCAGAATTAATATGTGAACTTATTTTAGGAATATCCCTAAATATATTACCCTCAACATTATCGAGCACGAAGTTGCCAGAAAGCTACGGCAGCCGCAGCGGCTACATTGAGCGAATCGACGCCGTGCGACATAGGAATACGGACTACGTAGTCAGCTTCGGCAATCGTTTCCGGCGAAAGTCCGTCCCCTTCGGTACCCATCACGATAGCCAATCTGGGTTCGGTTGCCAAGACAGGATCATCAATGGAAACAGAGTTATCCGTGAGTGCCATGGCAGCTGTACGGAAGCCCAACTTGCCCAAGTCGCTGAGAGAACCGTCCATCCAAGTCCATGGTACAAGGAAGACCGTTCCCATCGATACTCTGACTGCACGACGGTTCAACGGGTCACAAGAGTTACGCGTCAGTAGTACGGCATCAATTCCCAGGGCGGCTGCCGAACGGAAAATAGCACCGATGTTGGTTGTATCAACAACACCATCGATCACGACGATGCGCCGGGCTTCCCGACAGACTTCTGCCATACTGCGCACCGCAGGACGACGCATGGCACAAAGAACACCACGTGTCAGGACATAACCGGTCAATGTAGCAAGCAGTTCCCTGCTACCCGTATAGATAGGCACATTGCCACAACGTTCAATGATGTTGGAGGCATCGCCAGTGATATGTTTATGCTCACACAAAATGGCTAAAGGTTCATAACCGGCGTCCAGAGCTCTCTCTATGACCTTTGGACTTTCTACGATAAAAATACCCTTGCCAGGCTCGATACGATTGCGTAACTGAGCCTCGGTAAGAGTACAGAATATCTCAACTCCGGGATGAGACAAAGAGGATATTTCGACAACAGGCATATTCTTATTTATTACTTTCAGTTTGACATACAATCGCTACCTTGATGACGCCGTCCAGCTTGTTTTCAAAGATACGATATGCCTCCTCAATCTCGTTCAGCGAACAGCGATGGGTAATAAGAGGAGTGGTATCAATCTTTCCCTCTTCAATCAGACTGAGGATCTCAGCACAGTCACAGCCGTCTACACCTCCTGTTTTGAAAGTCAAATTCTTGCCATACATCTCAAGCAAAGGAAAAAGCAGAGGTTTGTCATAAAGAGCCACAATCGTGACTATCGCATTGGGACGGGCACAGTCCCACGTCATCCGGAAACTATCTTCGGTCCCCGCCACTTCCAGAACAACATCAGCTCCACCGTGATCACTGTTTTGGAGTACAAACTCCTTGCAGTTCTCTGGTGTCGTTATCAGTACATCGGGATAATGTTCACGGACAAACCGAATCCTTTCAGGGGACTTTTCACAGACAATGATACGCTTCGGATTCTTCAGCATCGAGCAGAGCAAAGTACAAATTCCGGTAGGTCCGGCACCAATGAGGAGGACAGTATCTTTCTCCGTAATCTCCGAGATACGAGTTGCCCAAAAGCCTGTGGCAAGGACATCACCGACAAAAAGAGCCTGTTCATCACTGACTGTATCGGGAATACGGTTCAGTCCTTGATCGGCATAAGGTACTCTGACATATTCCGCCTGCCCGCCGTCGATACGGCAGCCTAAAGCCCAGCCACCGTTGGGGTCGGTACAGTTATTGACATATCCGTGATGACAAAAGAAACACTCCCCACAGAAAGTCTCGACATTCACAGTCACTCTGTCGCCGGGTCTGACTGATGTAACTTCAGCTCCCACCTCTTCCACGACACCTACCATCTCGTGTCCAACCGTTATTCCGGGTACTGCACGCGGCACACTACCGTGTTTGATATGCAGGTCACTGGTACAGATACTGCCAAGAGTCACACGCACGATTGCATCCCGTGCATCCGTAATTTTCGGTTCCAGTTTTTCTCGCAATTCAAATTTTCCGTGTTCAATATATGTGTATGCAAGCATAATCTCTTCTTTATTTAATGAATAGATCCATTGCAAAGATAGTGATTTCAAAAAGAAATCGCATAGAACAATGGTATTAGCTTATCAATCATTTCTCATTCTTGAAAGAAAGCCTTACATTTGTAGAGAATACAAAACTTGTATCCCTTGCTATCATAAATAAAACAAAGTCAACAAATGAAAGAAGAACCCGACAGCCTGTCTGTCCCTTACAATTTTGCCCGTTGCTTCAACGACCAATGCCCACAAGCCTCCAAATGCTTACGCCACATAGCTGCACAATATAACGGAGCCGACTATCTTTATATCACCAGCGTTAATCCGGCACGCTATCCTGCGGACGGAAATCAATGCGAATGTTTTAAAACGGCTGTAAAAGTTCATGTAACATGGGGACTTAAACGGTTGCTTGACAGGATTCCTTATGAAGACGCAGTCAGTATCCGATCACAGTTGGTGGGACACTATGGGAAAACAGGATATTACCGACTCTATCGTGGAGAACGAGGCCTTATGCCCAAAGATCAAGCTTATATAAAACAATTGTTTCGTAACAAAGGAATAAAAGAAGAGCCTGCTTACCAACGCTACACAGAAGAATATATATGGTAAGTTGCTGTCATCTGTCACCAAACGGGACATAACAGACTCATTATGAACGAATCAGCCCGTGACAGCAGGAGGTGATTGCATTGTGACGGCATTTTTGCCGTCACAATGCAATCACACATTTATTATTTGTTCCCGCTACCCGGTCACTAACTTTACGACATGGTAAAGCGTACCGCTACGTACATGTTTGGAGGGGATTTCCTGCTTTTTCAGTATTCTTCCAAATGAATTGACCCTTTTCACGGACATCGGTATCGAACTATTTCTCTGAATATCTTCCATAATCTCCGCCGGAGACAACCACTCCCCTTCTTCAGGTTGTGCAGCACGAAAATACCGGAAAAACAGCTGTTCTTCCGGAGGAACTTGCTCAAATTCACGATTGTTTTCCATCATAATCTTTTCATCCTCCTGGTCGAACCAATAGCGTTCGCCATGTTCCAATTCATACATGGCTTGCGCGTAAAGCTGCTCATAATCTATCGGACGATTCGTGTCAATCACTCCCGTCACTTCGATACAGATAAAACGACGGCTACCGGAAGGATCGGTCAACAGGTCTTTTTGATTACTCGTAGCGATAAATGAAGCATACCGGCGCATTTCGAGCACGGCACTGGCATGAGGTTTCCGCATATTTACCACAGGCTTTTGCAGAATATGTTTCAAGAAGCCCTGTTGTGTCGAACTGACCTGATCAAATTCATCAATATTGATGAGCGCAAAACGATTGAGATAAAGTTCCGCATCTTTCTTTCGCGAGAAATCAATGCTGTCAGTATAATAGGAACGTTCCGAAGGTGGCATTATACTCCGGCAAAAGGTAGATTTTCGCGTCCCTTGCGCCCCGACCAGCAATGGCGAAACACTGTTCGCGTATTTTTTATCATACCCTCTCCAATGAGAAACCATATTGAGAAACCAGCGGTGAAACAAGTCTGTCCAATACGGATTCCGGCAAGGAACGGTAGCTGCCAATTCACGGATACGGTCTTTACCGTCCCATCCGGGAAGTCGATAGAGAAAATCCTCCAACGGATTGAATACAGGCACGCGATTTGAATAGATATACCGGCTGATATCCCTGTCCCACAGTGGAATACCCTCCATTTGTGCATCCAGGGCAATGCTATTCAGCGCCCGTTTGTCGAGAGGATTGAAACGAAAACGGAAAGACAGCCTTTCCCGATATTCCACCTCGGCGATTTGTGTGTTATAGCGAAATTCATAACGGCGTTTCATGAATTCTTCGGTCTGTAAGGCTAGCTGTTGCTCTTTGCTCAGACTGATATTTTTGCCGAAACCTTTACATTCGAGATATACGTTGCCAATCATCTCCCGGATCAACACTTCTTGTTTATACATATAGAAATGAAAAACGGTACGTTTCACGACTTCTTCCTGAGGCAATCCCGAAGCAAAACAATTTTTGGCCAATTGTACGACCAATGGTTGCCATTTATCTTCCCGTAATTGGAGGCCTGCTTCGCTAAGATCTGTATAAGCTTTCCGAAAAGCTGCTTCAAAAAGCATCAAAAAAGCATTTTCTGCATCATATCCCGGCACGGCACGAGTCAACGGAGACTTCTCTGCCTGCACTGCCTCCCGGAAAGTCGTCTCTTCGGGCATCGCTGTGGGCTGCGAGAGATAAAATTGCACGGAATTCGGACGATACATAATATCCGGATCATAAGACAATCGCGAATATTGCTCCAAAGTCGGCTCTTTGGGAAGTATATCGAACGGGATTTGGGGCTGATAACATTTCACGGCCAGCCGATAGGCGTGAGCGTGAAACAGTTCCGCCTCTTCCCGTGTTTTGGGCAGTGAGTTATCCGGACGAGTAAAAGTGGTCCATATCTTCACCGTTTTTCCACTCGAACCCATAAAAGCGCAACGGGTCTGCGGTTGTTCACTCGCTTTTTGTTTCACCAGAGCTATCTCCGATTTATTGGACAGGGGACCGACAGTCAGTTCAATAATACCATTGTACGCTTTCATCTGCTTCTGCCCGTTTACTTTTCTAAATTCTGCGGCAGGAATTATCTCGGGAAGCTTGTCGGCAAACATACACCGATCATCTGGAAGCATATATCTTAATTCTTCTCTGAAAGTGGAAACCGGACGGGATTTTATCTCTGTTTTTACTTTGTTTACCAGTTTTTCAAGATCCATTACGCTGAGCGCTGTTGTATCTCCATTTTTACGGAATTGGGTAATTTTCATTTATATAATAATAGGTTGTTTGTGTCAGCGTCTTCGTGTCGTTGAGACTGCTAAATTACTCATTATATCCGGGACCGACAAGAAAAAACGAAAGTTTAATATAGAAAAGGCTGACCCTAAAGAAGCAATCTAAGCTGGGTCATGATAAGGTTATAGCACTGAATTAGTTTCGTCGCCTTGAAACCATAGTTTCAGCGAAGAGAAACCATAGTTTCAAAGGCTTGAAACTTTAGTTCCAACAGCTTGGAATCATTAGTTTCAAGCGTTTGGAACTATGGTTTCAAGCATTGGGAACTTTAGTTTCAAACTGCAAAACAAACTGTTTCTTACAGTAGAAAAGATAGTTACATACCGTGATGAAATCAACGACTTCACAACATATCCCGAATCACAAATACAAGGGTGACAGCATAATTGCCATCACAGTGCTGTCACCCACTGCTGTCACATCATTAACTATTTATAATCTGATAGTTAGAATGAAATCGGTGACAGATGACAGATATATTCTTCTTTTTAATTTATAGGGAGTGACAGCCAGACGGATGCAAAGTTATAAGACTTTAAAATTTTTCGTGTGTTCAACCATTTTCCGCCATCGCATTATATTCTGCAATTTTCTCTTTGCAAAGACGTTCAGTCATTTCCTTTAGAATCTCTAAACGTGAAATTAAGTATTCCAGCTGTTCGCGTGTAATTTTGTAATCTTTGTTATAGCGGGCCTCGATATAGGCTCGGCATAACAGATCGAAACACTCTTTTTCATCATCCGTATTTTGAAGAAAAACCGTTACCAGTTCCATCGAAAAGCGCTTTACCATTCCACCAAGGTCTTGAAGTCTGTGACTTTTCGGACGGTAATTCGTAAAAACCATCAATATAGTATTATAAAGTTTCTCACAGGATTGATGAAGCATAAAGGCAGAAAGGTTGTATTTTTCTTTAAGTATAAAATAATCCTTTACACCAGTTAGGAAGTCACAAGCATAAGGGAAAAGTTTATCAAATTCATTTTGTGCAATATCCCGAATCTCCCTAAAACTCAACTTCCGTGGTTTAGCCAATTGATATTTGCCACTATCGTAAAGCAAAATTCCTTCTTTTACAATATCTGTAAAGAAATACTGGCTAACCTCCAGATTATTGTTAACCGTATTTATATGTTCGACAATGAATTGCGGAAAAGCGTGACGACGGTATTCAAACAAATCATGATATTTGTTAGTGATACGCTCCAGCTTTCTTTCTGCCCGCTTGACTGCTCCGTTGGTGATGACAAGAATATCATAATCACTCTGATACGAGGTACGAACACCGAACTCTATTTTAGTATCCCATAAAACATAATTACCCCTGGCATAACTCCCGAACAGGATAATCATCTGACAGTTATCGACGCTTTTGCAGACTAAGTCCAGCAGAGCTGTCAGTTCTTCCTGCGTTCGCTTGGGCAAATGTTTTATAGACTTCTTCATGAACACTTATTTTGATGACCTTACAAAGGTAAGAACTTTACCATACCAAGCCAACAAGGCTACTAAAAATCTTAAAAATAATTATGCTTAAATATCTCCACTATATCCATAAAACTGCGGCAAGTACAGCATCCGTAAACAGCTTCTTATTTTCGTGTAGGTTCATATATTTTCCAATTTTGTTTCGTGGGCAATACTGATGCAGATAGTGGCAATTTGTATTCAGTTATGCCGTTTAGAGACTTTCGGATAATATCCAATAGTTCTTTATCACAACCTGTATTTTCCAGAATAGCACCACACAACGCTCGTACATAGCTTGTATATTGCAAGGTACATTTTACGAGTATTTTTTTTTGTTCATCATCCAATTCCTTTATTATTTCTTTCAACCGCAAACAAGCTTCATCGGGTGATGTGCCGGGTATTTCGCGGATGAAACGAATTGCATCCAAAATGCGCAATACTTCTATGTTTTTCCGTGTAATCGGATTAGGCTGCAATATAAACGAAATGGTATATTTCTCTCGTTTCACAGCACGGCGGTATTTGTTTGTGCCTATCTGAATATAAGAGGAAATTTGAGTCGTCAGCCCAAGCGCATTGTAGGCAGAATACCCTGTAATATAACCTATCAGCTTTCCATCACGCTCAATATAATCTTTGGCTATTTGGTAGACGGAGGGCTTCAATATGCCGAACTGTGTCTTTCGTGGCTTGTAGAACTTTCCTTTGGACAGTTTCATCAACTCACCGGAATCCGCCATACGATTCAAAGCCTTGACCACAGCCGCTTTACTTTGTGGACCAAAATCAAAATCTGATGCAGTTAATACATAATCATCAGAAAAATTACGAACTAATTCCTTTATCTCTTTTGTTATATTCATGATCAAACCGCTAATAACGCTGCAAAGGTAATAAAAAGTCCCGTTTTTTACGTGAAAAACGGGACAATTCACAACCGTAAGGAAAAGGTTGCCTAATTCTCTTGCACAATATCCCGAATCTCCCTAAAGCTCATTTTCCTCTAATCTCCAACACAATCTTTCAAAGAACAGTCCGCCTATACCGACATAGCATCTCTACGAACAGTCCCTTTTCAGTTATCCCTGCCGCAACATTTCTTATATTTCTTTCCGCTCCCACAAGGGCAAGGATCATTCCGTC
>ERZ791875.54-NODE-54-length-156776-cov-19.926175_pt1 | contig 156776 bp, 116 predicted proteins | sample MGYA00510278_ERZ791875 | MGnify/ENA primary metagenome ERZ791875 (study PRJEB30046, sample SAMN00792078) | human gut metagenome | study: EMG produced TPA metagenomics assembly of the A metagenome-wide association study of gut microbiota in type 2...
GGAAAGTTCGGACTTTTACATAAAAAAAGAGGGTACCCTTTTCGGACACCCTCTTTTTTATTTCTGTTGAAAATATTAATCCGCAATTCTTTTATTGATCGCAATGTAAGAAATGAGTCCGAGTACCACCAATACTATCGAGCCTCCCAAGATAGCGTTGTTGTTCACGTCTCCGGTCAGAGAACAAACAATCAGAATGATTATTCCGACTAAGATTAATATCAATCCTAAATTCTTTAATAAGCCTTTCATGTGTGTGTATTTTAATAGATTATTATATTCCAGTCACAAATTAACGCATAATTCTTTAACGAGCGAAATTATTTTCGCAAAAAAACCATTAATTAGCCATAAATAGTTGATTTGGTTGCTTTCACTTCTCCGTATTGATTAATCTTTGGTATTGAAAAATATCTTTCTCAATACTTCCTGGCTTACGCTTAATTCTTCGACTGTGATGCCGTGCAACGCCTCTTTCAGTGTTCGGTTGGCTATAACACGGGCTTTTTCTTCCAGTTCTTTTCCTGTTTTGGTCAGGTGGATCAGATTGGTACGACGGTCCTTTTTGTCGGAGATACGGACAACCAGATGCTGGCGTTCCATATTGTCGATTAAGCGGGTCATACTCGGTTTATCTTTAAAAGTTGCATTGCACAACTCTTGTTGGGTCACTCCGTCTTTTTCCCAGAGAAAAATAAGAACCGTCCATTGTTCCGGGCTGATCTCCAGACCGTTCTGTCTGAAGTTACGGTATAGCTTACGGTTGATGGCGGCAGAAACTTTGCCATTCAGGATAGCAAAGATTAGTCTGATATCAAAATTAAATTGTTCGATCATGAAATTATTGTTTAAGCAACTTTGCAAAGATAAATGTCTTCTTCGACAAATCCTATCCCGTGGCATAAAAAAAGATTAAATGTTTGCAGTTCAAAATAAAATGCCTACCTTTGCACCGCATTTTTAAAATCAAATAATTTATTTATTTAATTAAAACGAGTATGAATCAATACGAAACCGTTTTCATTTTAACTCCCGTTTTGTCTGATGTTCAGATGAAGGAAGCGGTAGAAAAATTCAAAGGCATTCTTCAGGCTGAAGGTGCTGAGATTATCAATGAAGAAAACTGGGGACTTAAGAAACTGGCTTATCCAATCCAGAAGAAGTCTACAGGATTCTATCAGCTGATTGAGTTCAATGCAGAACCTACTGTTATTGACAAGTTGGAATTAAATTTCCGTCGTGATGAACGCGTAATCCGTTTCCTGACTTTCAGAATGGATAAATACGCTGCAGAATATGCTGCAAAGAGAAGAAGTGTTAAATCAAACAAAAAGGAGGATTAATCATGGCACAACAAGTTCAATCAGAAATCAGATATTTAACTCCGCCTTCAGTAGACGTTAAGAAGAAAAAATACTGCCGTTTCAAAAAGAGTGGTATTAGGTATATCGACTACAAAGATCCTGAATTCTTGAAGAAATTCTTGAATGAGCAGGGTAAGATCCTTCCGCGCCGTATCACCGGTACTTCTTTGAAGTTCCAGCGTCGTATTGCGCAGGCTGTGAAGAGAGCACGTCACCTGGCGTTACTTCCATTTGTAACTGACATGATGAAATAAGGAGGAAAAGTATGGAAATTATATTGAAAGAAGACGTAGTAAACTTGGGTTATAAGAATGACATCGTAACTGTTAAGTCTGGTTATGGTCGTAATTACTTGATCCCCACCGGAAAAGCTGTTATTGCTTCTCCTTCTGCAAAGAAAATGTTGGCTGAAGAACTGAAACAGCGTGCTCACAAACTTGAGAAAATCAAGAAAGATGCTGAAGCACTGGCTGCTAAGTTGGAAGGTGTATCTTTGACTATCGCTACAAAGGTTAGCTCAACCGGTACTATCTTCGGTTCTGTTGGTAACATCCAGATCGCTGAGGAATTGGCTAAGTTGGGTCACGAAATCGACAGAAAGATCATCGTTGTAAAAGACGCTGTAAAAGAAGTTGGTTCTTATAAAGCTATCGTTAAACTGCACAAAGAAGTTTCTGTAGAAATTCCTTTTGAAGTAGTAGCTGAATAAGCCTATCATATGACATTGAGAAGGGACATTCCAAAACGGGATGTCCTTTTTTTTGAGAGATTATTGGGAGAGTGTCTTTGTTTATAAATAAAGAGATACCCGGCAGAGGTGCCCAGTGTTGTTGAAGAAGGGGAGATGTGGAGGAAACGACTTCCGTAATGGAAAGGTACGGATATAAAAAAAGTCTGTACGTGCTTTTGCACGGCAGACTTTCAATTCTCTCTAATGTTGTTCGAGATTATTCAGCTACAACTGCTTCAGTTGCAGTAGAGTCAGTTGCTGTAGTATCAGCTACCTGAGCTGCTGCTTCAGCTGCAGCTGCTTCAACTGCTGCGATAGAGTCAGCGATACGGATAGAATCTGCAGTTGCTTTTTCAGCGTCAGCTGCTTTGTTACCACAAGATGCGAATGATACTGCTGCGATAGCTACGAACATCAAAACTAATTTTTTCATTTTCTTTGCTTTTTAAATCTGTAATACAATCAATTGCTTATTAAAACGATGCAAAGGTATGTACTTTTTGCATATGTTGTACTCCTAAACCCAACTTTTTTTTATTTTTTTTTTAGAAGAATGTTTCATTATGTTTTTTTGTATGTTTTAAAACATATCTAATCTTCTGCTATACTGTTATATAGATAGCGTTTGATACTTCTTTTCGGAGTCTTCTCAAACTCAGTGGGGTAGAGTTGAATCTGGCTTACTTTTTCGTAGGCTGCCACGCTATTATTCAAATTCTTCAGGTTTTCGTCCATAATCGTTTTCAGGTTATCTTCGTGGTTGAGTCCTAAAGAATCCAGCGCTTCATAATCGGCATATACCAAGGCAACCAGTTTTTTGTTTCGTTCTATGATAAGACTTTCGAGAATGAAAGGCAGATTATTAAGTTTAGCCTCAATTTCTTCGGGGAAGATGTTCTGTCCGCTCGAACTGAGTATCATCGTCTTCAGGCGGCCACGGATGAAAATATTACCTTCATCGTCCATAGTGCCTAAGTCCCCGGTGCGCAACCAACCGTCTTTAGTGAAAACTTCGCGGGTGGCTTCCGGATTTTTATAATATCCCGTCATTACGTTTTCTCCACGCACTTGTATTTCTCCGGTACCGGCTTCCGGATTCTCCTTATAAATACGGGCTTCCATGATATCGAGTATTTTACCTGATGAGGAAGGGACGAATTTATCCCAGGGAGCATAACTGATGAGCGGCCCACATTCCGTCATGCCGTAGCCAATGGTGAAAGGGAACTTGATTTTATGGAAAAACTCTTCTACTTCCGGGTTCATAGCGGCTCCGCCGATAATAATTTCCTTGAAACGTCCTCCAAGGGCATCGATCAGCTTCTTGCGAATCTGTCCGTATATCTGGCTGTCGAGAAGGGGGATGCTCAACGCCCATTTCATGCCTTTCTTGCTGATGATGGGTTGGATTACATTTTTATAGATCTTCTCGATGACAAGCGGTACTGTGATAATCAGGTTGGGTTTGACCTCTTCGAAAGCTTTCATTATGATTTTGGGGGAGGGAACTTTGCCAAGCAGGGTTACGTGCGTGCCAACTGCCGTAGCTGTCAGAAAGTCGAAAGCACATCCGTAAGCATGGGCAAGTGGGAGGAAAGAGAGCACTTTATCACCTTTTTTTAGCAATTCCGTTCGGATACCGAAAGTCACATTACCGGCCAGGTTGTTGCCGGTCAGCATTACTCCTTTACTGAATCCGGTAGTGCCAGAGGTATAATTCAGTAACATAACCTTGTCGTTGGACAAGGTGGTGTAAAGGACATCTTCTTTTTGGAATCCTTTCGGGTAAGTTTCTTCCATGCACTGATTGATATGTTTCAGGAATTTCTGAACCGTTTCGCCGTCGCGTTGGTGCAGGCAACGGAAGTCTGTCAGTGAAAAGACGGCACGGATGCCGGTCAGTCGTTCTTCTTCCAAAGTTTCCCAGATGGTGTCGCTGGTGAAAAGGAAGACAGATTCAGAATGATTTACGATATGGTGTACATCATTCGGATTGAAGTCTTGCAAGATAGGTACTACGATGGCCCCGTAGGTAATGGTCGCCATGTAGGCGATGCACCAACGGGCATTATTTTTTCCGATGACTGCGATTTTATCTCCCCGGCGCAAACTACAGTGCTTGAAAAGCAAATGAAGTTTGGCTATTTCTTCGGCTACTTCACCGTAAGTATAACTTTCCGGTTCACCATAATTGGTGTAGCAGGGCAAATCCCAGTTTTCACGGAAACTATTTTCGTAGAGTTTTATAAAGTTTTCTTTTATCATTGCACGTTTTTTGAAGATTTGTGCAAAAGTAGGTATAAACTTTCAGAATAGAAAACCTCTAACTCCTTTTAACTCCTTCTGCATCTTTACTCCTAATAATAATGTGTAACTTTGTACCGAATATGCGTTTTTACAGATTATGATAGATACCACTGTATTTCAAGATAAGACAGCCGTTTACTATACTTTAGGCTGCAAGCTGAATTTCTCAGAGACTTCGACGATTGGTAAAATCCTGCGTGAGGCAGGTGTGCGTACGGCCCGGAAAGGTGAAAAGGCTGACCTTTGCATTGTCAATACCTGTTCGGTGACCGAGATGGCGGACAAGAAGTGCCGTCAGGCTATTCACCGCCTGGTGAAACAACATCCCGGTGCGTTTGTGGTGGTGACAGGTTGCTATGCCCAGCTGAAACCCGGTGATGTGGCAAAGATAGAGGGAGTGGACGTTGTGCTTGGTGCGGAACAAAAGAAAGACCTGCTTCAATACCTGGGCGACTTGCATAAACACGAAGGAGGAGAGGCTTATACAACCGCAACGAAAGATATCCGTTCCTTTGCCCCGTCTTGTTCAAGAGGTGACCGTACCCGCTTTTTCCTGAAAGTACAGGATGGGTGCGATTACTTTTGTTCTTACTGTACCATTCCTTTTGCCCGTGGACGGAGTCGCAACGGGACTGTCGCATCTTTGGTGGAGCAGGCACGGCAGGCTGCTGCCGAAGGTGGGAAAGAGATTGTGCTGACCGGAGTCAATATCGGAGATTTCGGAAAATCTACCGGCGAGACTTTCTTCGATTTGGTGAAAGCACTCGATCAGGTAGAAGGCATTGAGCGTTATCGCATTTCTTCTATTGAGCCCAATCTGCTGACGGACGAGATTATAGAATATGTGTCCACCTCCCGTAGCTTCATGCCTCATTTCCATATCCCTTTGCAGTCCGGTTGCGATGAAGTGCTCCAGTTGATGCGCCGTCGGTATGGAACGGAACTTTTTGCTTCGAAGATTGCAAAGATAAAAGAGGTGATGCCTGATGCGTTTATCGGCGTGGACGTAATTGTGGGTACACGTGGCGAAACCGACGAGTATTTTGAGAAAGCCTATGAATTTATTTCCGGACTGGATATCACGCAATTGCATGTGTTCAGTTATTCGGAACGTCCCGGTACCCAGGCACTGAAGATAGACCATGTGGTGACTCCTGAGGCGAAGCATCAGCGAAGCCAGCGTTTGCTTGCGTTGTCGGATGGGAAAACGAAGGACTTCTATGCCCGTCATATCGGCCAGACTATGCCTGTCCTGATGGAGAAACCTAAGGCAGGAGCGCCTATGCACGGCTTTACGGCAAACTACATTCGTGTAGAGGTGGAAAGTGACCCGGCATTGGATAATCAAGTAGTAAATGTTCTCTTGGGAGATTTTAACGAAGATGGCACTGCACTGAAAGGAACTATAACACAATAAACATGAAATCGAAACTTCTTTATTTGTTAACCTATGTGGGGATGTGGCTTTTGGCTATTCTTCCGTTTCCGGTGTTGTATGCCCTGTCCGATTTTATTTACTTCTGGTTGTACCACGTGATCGGTTACCGGAGAAAGGTGGTGGGTACCAATCTGAAGAACTCTTTTCCGGAGAAGTCGGCAGCAGAATTGAAGGCCATTGAACGTAAGTTCTATCATTACCTTTGCGACTATATGCTCGAAGATGTGAAAATGTTGCGCATGTCCGAGAAAGAGCTTTGCAAACGTATGACTTACGAAAACAAGGAAGCTTATCTCCGGATGATTGACGAACGGGGCGGGATTGTCCTGCTGATCCCCCACTATGCTAATTTCGAATGGATTACGGGGATGGGAATGATTATGCGTCCCGGCGATGTACCTGTACAGGTATACAAACCTTTGAAAGATGTTTATCTGGATGGTCTTTTCAAGTACATCCGCAGCCGCTTCGGAGGGTACAACGTGCCGAAGCACTCCACCGCCCGCGAAGTGATCAGGCTGAGACGTGACGGCAAGAAGATGGCTATCGGACTGATTACCGACCAATCGCCCAATACGAACGAGGCGCACCATTGGACTACTTTTTTGAATCAGGACACGGTGTTCATGGATGGTGCCGAGCGCATTGCCAAGATGATGGACTTTCCGGTTTTCTATTGTGAGTTGCGCAAGGAGCGGAGAGGGTATTGCCGCGTAGAGTTCGATCTGGTCACTGATCGTCCGAAAGAAACCACCGATGGTGAGATTACCGAAATCTTTGCCCGCAGATTGGAGCAGACCATCCGGAAGGAACCTGCTTACTGGCTTTGGTCACATAAGCGCTGGAAGCTGAAACGCCCCGAAAAGAAAGATGAATAAGATATCTGTCGTTATATTGAACTGGAACGGTTGCGAAATGCTCCGTTCGTTTCTTCCCTCCGTACTCCGGCATTCCGAGGCGGAAGGTGTGGAAGTTTGTGTGGCTGATAATGGTTCTACAGATCAGTCGGTAGAGATGCTGCGGCACGAGTTCCCTTCGGTTCGCCAGATTCTGCTGGATGAAAATCATGGTTTTGCCGACGGTTATAACTTTGCCCTCCAACAGGTGGAAGCCGAATATGTAGTTCTGCTGAATTCTGATGTAGAAGTAACAGAGCACTGGCTGCAACCGATGGCTGATTATTTGGATACCCATCCGGAGGTTGCTGCCTGCCAGCCTAAGATACTCAGTTGGCGACAAAAGGACCTGTTTGAATATGCCGGCGCTTCCGGCGGATTCATCGACCGTTATGGTTATCCGTTTTGCCGGGGACGGGTGATGGGAGTGGTCGAGGCGGATAAAGGACAATATGATACAGTATTCCCCGTGTTCTGGGCTACCGGTGCCGCCCTGTTCATTCGTCTGGCAGATTATCGTGAGGCAGGCGGGCTTGACGGGCGTTTCTTTGCCCATATGGAAGAGATAGACCTTTGCTGGAGGCTTCGTGCCCGTGGACGGGGGATCGTTTGCATTCCTCAAAGTACGGTGTATCATGTAGGAGGGGCCACATTGAAAAAAGAGAATCCGCATAAAACCTTCCTCAACTTTCGTAATAATCTTGTCATGCTCTATAAGAACCTTCCGGATGAAGAGCTGCCCGGAGTGATGCGGGTACGTTGCTGGCTCGATTACATTGCGGCAGCTACGTTTGTTCTTAAAGGACAGCTGCCCAACGCAAAGGCCGTTCTCCATGCCCGTCGTGAATTTAAACAATTGCGCGATAGCTTCCGGGATGCAAGAATGGAGAATCTCAGAAAAACTTCCTCACACTTTATTCCCGAACGGATAAAAAGTAGTATCTTAGTGCAGTTCTATGTGAAAGGGCGGAAGTTCTTTTCGCAATTACCAGATTTTAAAGGATAACGTTATGGAAAAACTAATTCGAAGAATCGGGCTGGTAGCACACGATGCTATGAAAAAAGACCTGATTGAATGGGTTCTTTGGAACTCGGAGTTATTGATGGGACATAAGTTTTATTGTACAGGTACCACCGGTACGCTGATATTGGAAGCATTGAAAGAGAAACATCCCGATGTGGAATGGGATTTTACCATTCTGAAGTCAGGTCCTTTGGGGGGTGACCAGCAGATGGGATCGCGTATTGTGGACGGAGAGATCGATTATCTTTTCTTCTTCACTGACCCGATGACCCTGCAACCGCACGACACGGATGTAAAGGCACTGACCCGTCTGGCAAGTGTAGAGAACATTGTTTTCTGCTGCAACCGTTCCACTGCCGATCATATTATTTCGAGTCCGCTCTTTGTTGATCCGGATTACGAACGGACACATCCGGACTACTCCGGCTATACGAAACGTTTCGAAAACAAACCGGTAGTTACCGAAGCGGTAGAATCGGTAAAGAAAAGAAAGAGAAAGAAATAAAAATATACTTGTTATATTAAAAGCCGATTGATTGTGTGTGCAGTTAATCGGCTTTTTCGATAGATAAAAACTATATCATTATGAATTACATGGGTAGATTGGCTGAACTTTGGGAACGTATTCCGGAGCAATTGCCGGAACGTATCAAAGAAAGAGGCTATATGGTTTCTGTAAATCAAGAGAAGAAGGACATATTGATTACAGGCATTAATCCGTCTTTTCGGGAAAGGCAAGATTGCACCGGACACTATGCTTTTGACTTTCGGAAGGACATTCTGGAAAATCCCAAAGGGGACAGATACTGGACACCACTGAAGAGAATGCTTTGCTCTGGAGAGATTGATTTAAGACCTCAAGCGGCATATCTGGATTTATTCTGCCATAGAGATAAAGAACAGTCCTCTTTGCGTAAAGAGATTCTGTCTTGTGACGGAGGAGTTGCTTTTATTGCGGAACAACTGAACATCGCCCAGCATGTGATAGAAGAAATTGTCGTGCCCAAAATTATTGTCGTATCTAATAGAGAAGCGGCAGCGTATTGGGGAAAACTGGCCGAAAGAGGATGTATATGGATGGGCTATAAACTGAAACATATCGAAGACTTATCGTGTGGAGAATTATATCAGGTGGAAGGATTGCTCGAGTCGGAAGAGAGAATCGCACTGGAGATCAAAGAGTCGAACTTGAAGGGAAGCCTTATTCTGTTCAGCTCTTATGCGTGCTATACCCCCAAAGAAAAAAGACCTACGGCAGAAAAGCTACAAGAGTTGTTGACCCAATGTCCTATGTAATTAGGATATGGAGTTTTTTCTGTCTTTTTTGTCAAGAGTAGATTTATGTATTGTTAACTTCCAAGCCTTCATCTTTCCCGCCGTTGATTATCAATAGGAGAAAAAAGATTATCTTCTGATGAAAAAACATTTTCATGCCGGGAAATGTGTCCCGACATACCGGGAAAAGTATCGGAAGCAACCGTCTGAATGAGTAAAACTCAGGCTCTAAATGGGGGGAACACCGGCTCTGCAGGCTTTAAACCAACGCTCTTCCGGAATTTTTTGATGCAGGTACAAAAAAATAGGGAGAAACATTTATTCCTCCCTATTACCGTATTCTAATTCGAATATACTTTATGATTACATAGGCAAAGATACTCTGTTTTCTTGCAGAAGTCAAGCTTTTGCCTGTTTTTATTTTTCCAATGATCCAGCCGGGAATATGTTTTCACTCATTATAATAGGTGCTCAACTGTTCTATTACCTTTTCCGGTTCGTCCGGGGCGGCTGCGTGTCGGATAGCTATTTTTCCTGTTTTATCAATAACTACAAAGCAGGGGATACTCAGTATTTGCCGTTCGTTTCCAAGTTCGGCATACAACGATTTTTCTAACTTTTCGTTTACCAATAAGTGATAGCCTTTCAGTTGGTGATATCCGATGGTTTTCTCCCATTTCTCCTTGTCCTGAGGGCGGTCTATCGAGATGTATAGGTACACAATGTCCATGTTATGTGTTTTTTCTTTGAGGGCGGGCAGGTATTGGAACTTTTTGATGCATGGGCCGCACCAGGTAGCCCATACGTCGATATAGACCACTTTGCCTTTGAAGGGTTTTACCGCATCTTCCAGATTTTCAACTGTGGAGTCGCAAGGCAGAATGTGATAGTCCTTGTCGTCGATGCGGCTGTTTTGGAAGCGGAGGTTTTTATTAACGCCCGGTTCAAGAACAGATAGAAAGGGGCTGTTGGGGAATTCGGCCTTATATCTTTCGTATAGTTGGGGGATTGAGGGAGTGTTTCTTGTTTGAAATTCGTCTTCGTAGATAAGTAGCGCTTGTGCATATTGCAGATTGTCGCCTTTGAAGAATTTCCGGTAACGGTCGAAGCGAAAGGAGCAATAGTCCTTTATCTCTTCGGGTTTGCCGTTTTCCAGTTTTATGAATTGTGCGCCGATCAAGTCGTTTATAAAGAGTCCGATTCCGCGGTAGGAACGCAGATAATCACTGTCTACGGGTTGATTGATGATTTCTGCAAGTTCTTTGCGCCAATTTTCGGTAAAGTTTTCATTTTTCACCAGATACATTGCGACGTGCAGAAAGATAGACCGATGGGTGTAATCGATGTGTGCACGCTGCTCTGCGAGAAACTCTTTGTCGAGTCCGGAGGCATTTACAGAGTCGAGTGCCTGTTTCATCCTGGCATCTGCCAACTGATGATATTGTTCCAATGAAGTCACCCCTTCGAGTTCGTGAGGCTGCATGTATATCAGATTGTCGCTATATTGCTGATAGTCGTCCACCGCTTTCAGACATCGGTTGTAGACCCGGTTGGTGCCACTGAAGTTGATCGTGTCTTTGGCCACAGCGATAGTATCTTTGCTTCCCGGTGTCAGGTAGAGCGTGAAAGAATTATTCCCTTTGGCCCATACATGAATCGTAGTGGGACGGCTCACGCTGAATTCATGAACGAACTGCCCCTGAGGGTCAGCTTGTGCCTTAGTGCCCAAGGTAATGAAGAACAGGTGATCTTTTCCTGTAGGCCAGTAAGCGATTTCGTTGTCCGGGGTGGTCTTGACTACAATTGTCGCAGTTTGTTGTGCGCTGATTTCTCCCGTTAGCAACAACAGGAGGATTAATAAAAGGTTTTTCATCGTATTAGTATATTAATGTTGATTCAGTCTCTCGTGCAATGCATCTCTACTCCGGCAGAGTCGATGTCTGCTCCCATGGGCGGATTCCTTTTCGATAGTTTGATTTCTATCTCACTGATTTTCGGGAAGTCCCGGAAGAGCCTTTTCACGATTCGTCCGCAAGCGTGTTCCAGCAGTTTAGAGGGAATATCCATTTCTTTTTTCAGCGCGGCGTGTATGTCTGCATAGCTGACGGTATCTTCTACTTCATCCGTTTCGGCGGCTTTGCCAAAATCGGTTTTCAACCTCAGGTTGATGATGAACTCGTTGCCAATCGCAGTCTCTTGTGGAGCTACTCCATGATAACTGTAGAAACGGACGTCTTCCAGAAAGATATAATAGTGGGTAGTCATAAATATAAAGATTGATATTGTCTTCTGGCAAAGATAAGATAATAAATGCAATTATGATTCCTGTTGTTGCGATTGCTTGGTTTTGATAAAGTCTTTTTGCGCCACAGCCTGCGGAATCAGTTTCAGAAATATGGGAGTTGCGGCAATGCAGATTGTCAGGGTGAGCAATAGCAAGACAATGGCTTGTCCCCATTCATTATGGATAAACCGGCTGACAACCGGATATTCGAAATGTAAAAGGGGGGCATGTATTCCCAATGTAATGACCGAGTAACGTCCCAGATAAGAGATGACAGGGAGCTTTTTAAACCTTTTGCAGAAAAGCATAATCATAAAGATGCCGGCAAACGCTGAGGCCCAGAACTGGAAAATGTTGCCTGCATAATTGTTGGTACGCATACCGACAAACGTGGCGGTGAAGTACATCACGACCAAGGCTGCCAGGATACATAGCGGAATCAGTTTGTCGAAACGGTGGGGAAAGAGGAAAAAGTTGTAACGGCGAATCCAGAATCCGGCCACATAGAAGGGCAGGGCGGTCATGGCTATGTCTATGTACAAGGGCAGTTCGATCTGGTGTTTACCCATATAGAATCCGGCGATTCCGATCAGGAGGGTGAGGGCAAACATCAAACCTAACTTCCGGTCGCGCAGGCTGTGGACCAGATAGAACAGGATATTGCAATTGAAAAGTGCCAGCAAAAACCAGATAGGAGGGTTGAACTTGATCAGGGCATGATCATGAAACACAACTAAAAGCTCTGTCCAACTGACCGGGAGTTGAAATACACCCGGAGCAATTTTCCATACAATATACTTCAGGAGGAATGCGCTGAGATAGAAAAAGAGGAAGGGGACGATCAATTTGTTTATCTTCCGGATGAAGAATCCGAAAAGCCCCTCGTACGACTTGAAGAAGATACCTGAGATAAAGAAATAAAGGGGCATACGAAAACTGGCGATCATCGAATGGTAATCGAGCTTTTCGAAAGCTCCACCTATGTGTGCCATCACCACCAGGATGATGCAGACTCCTTTCGTCAAGTCTACAAAATCAATTCGTTTGTTTTTGTCGTTTCCCATTCTGACTGTTTGTGCATTGGTGCAGCAAAGATACTGAATATTACTGAAAAGCAAGAGAGAAGAGCGAAAAACACACCGGTTCGCTCTTCTCTCTTTGTTCTTTTTCTTCCTTGGGAAACTGACGGATATTATTTTTCCGGATTTCTGCCGGTTTGCTTAACCAGTTCTCTGATTTTCTCATTCAGGCTTTCGGCTTTCATGAGCTGTTCCAGTGTCAGATGCATCCGGTAACGCCAGTAGTGACGGGGATTGGCAGGGACATTAATCCGTTCTTCCTGCACATTCGGGTTGCGCCATCTTCCGTCCATCGACAACCAATCTTGTAGTGACAGAATGCAAAGGATGGAGTTACTGTAGAGGTGGTTGCGGACCACTTCTTCACACAGTTCCGGTGTTGCTATGGCAGGGGCGGCACCATAATGCCCCAGCATCTGATTATAGTAACGTTGAGTCTGTTGATAATCCTCTTCCCACCATCCGCGTAAAGTCGACATGTCATGGGTAGAGAATGTGCAAACCGAGCGATACGGGTATTCGTTCAGACGACCGAACTCTTCAGCCGGGTTCTTGGGCATCCGCTGGATTTCGAGACTCAGAATGCGTAGGTCGTTCATCACCCATGCCACGCAATCCGGTATCATTCCCAAATCTTCACCACATACCAGCATGCGGGTCGACTGAGTCAGTTGTGGCAGTTTCTTCATGGCTTGTTGTTGCCAGAAGTCATTATGGCGATGATAATAATACTGATCGTAAAGCCGGTTGAATGCTGCTTTCTCCCAATCGTTCAGGGCACGGTAGATGAAGTCGTGCTGTACTCCGATACGCGGATGAAAGAGGTTCGTATCCTTACGGTCGGGCACAAACAGTACGTCGCTTATCAAGGCGTACAATCCGTCTCTGATCCATATGCTGTCTTCATCGTTCTTGCCGGCAAAGAAAGCTTCCACTTTGCGTTGAGTGTCGAACTCCGGACGCATGCGGTACACTTCGTACGTGTCGGTCGGCTCAATAAAGGTTTGTTTGACGTAGTCGGTGTGGGGACCAAACACTTGTCCGAGAAAGTACTCGTGGATATAAGGCGTCAGGAATTCTTCGCGGAAAGGTAGTCCGTAGCTTTCTATCTCTTCACGGCTCATGGGCAGTGCGGGAACAAACTGCCCCAGTAATCCATGCACGGCATTCATCGGGATTTCCCAAATGCGGAAAAATCCCAGAATGTGGTCGATGCGGTAAGCGTCGAAATACTCGGCCATCTTTTGGAAACGTTTCATCCACCATTTATAGCCATCCTTTTCCATTACGTCCCAATTGTAGGTGGGGAAACCCCAGTTCTGCCCGTTGACAGAAAAATCATCGGGTGGGGCACCGGCCTGTCCGTTGAGATTGAAATAATAGGGCTCTGTCCAGGCTTCCACACTGTTGCGGCTGATGCCGATAGGGATATCTCCCTTTAGTACCACTCCGTGCTCGCGGGCATATGTGGTTGCTTCCAGCAGTTGTAAGTGGAGGTTGAACTGTATATAGAAATAGATGGCGATATTGGGGTAGACTTCCGTACCGGGACGGCAAAGCTCTTCAATCTCTTGTGCATTATATTCCGAATATTTAGGCCATTCGCGGAAGTTTGGTGTCCGGTATACGTCACGCAGATAACTGAAGGCAGCATAGGGTTGCAGCCATTCTTTGTTGGCCTCAAAGAAATCACGGAAGGCTTTCGAAGCCAATACTTTTTCTCCTTCTTGCTTGAATAGCTGATGGAAATATTCCCATTTTCCCCGGTTCACTGCTTCGTAGTCGATGGCAGAAAGTGAATTCAACTCTTTCTGTTTTTGGTTGAAAGCGGTAGCGACTTCTTTATCTTTCAGGGTACCCATCTGTTTAAGGTCGGCATACATCGGGTGGAAAGCATAGATGGAAATACTATTGTAAGGGTAGGAATCTGTCCATGTATGGGTCATGGTGGTGTCATTGATCGGTAGGATCTGTACCACTTTCTGGTTGGTACTGACTGCCCAGTCTACCATTCGTTTCAGGTCTCCGAAGTCTCCTACACCGAAGCTTTTCTCCGATTTGAGTGAAAATACGGGGACGGCCACTCCTGCACCTTTCCAGGCCGGAACGTCAAAGTAGACATATCGGTCGGAAATAACCAGTGTTTCGTTTGCTTTGATCTCGGGGGCAGCCATGTAACGGTTAGGATTGTTTTCCCAAGCTTCAGCTTTCTTCTCTTCCTTATTATATAATACAAATTTGTACTCTAATGGAAATTCCAGTTTAGATGCATCCAATTCGGCTTGCCATTCTGGGAAGTTGATGTCGCTCATAGGCCATGCTTTGTCCGGATTCCAGTTGCCAAGGACTTTCTGATTGCCACAGATGGCCAAACAGTAGTTGCCGTTGATGCGTGGAGCATAAGCCTTGATCATCAATCCTTTTTTGTAACTTTTGGGGGTTGCACTCCGGTCACGGTGTGCCAGAAGCGATTCGGTGAATGCCGAACTGTAGAAATACTGCTGCTCCGGAAGGTTCTTCCAGCAATCATTGATGCGCAGACTTTTTTTGTCATCCGCAGGCAGGTAGGCACGCCGGGGGAAAGAGTTCCATTCAGTACGGATGTTCTTATTGTCGCGATAAATGTGATAACTGTATTCTATAACTCCTTCTGCCGGTGATTGAAGAGCTATTTCACTGCTCCAATGGATACCGTCTACTGTGGTGAGGGAGATAGCTTTATCCGGATCATTGTTTCCAAGTTCGGGTACAGAACCTAATATTCTGACTTCTTCTCCCCAACTTGTGCGATACTCAATATGAAATGATACTATCATATATATTAGATTTAATTTTTGACTAATGATTTTGCAAGTATAGAAATATTCTACGTATGTCGTATCTTTACTTTCATCGAACTACTTTAAAATAGTATGCAAACGTTTGTGTTGTTTATGTTATTAAGCATTGAAAGGAGCCAAGAGGCTCCTTTCAATGCTTTTGCTTATATATTAATCATTTACAGGTTTGTTTTTTATCCGCACCTGGATGCACCGCAAGTGGTACAGATGAGGCAACCTTCCTGATAAACCAATGTCTCATTTCCGCAGTTCGGACATTTTTTGCCTTTAGCTTCCGTTCCGTCCTGCACATATTTCTTCAGCGCACGTTCTACACCATTCTTCCAGGTATTGATGTTTTCGCTGTCCAATTGTAGCGAACCTACCAGTTTGATGACTTGTTCGATCGGCATTCTCCAGCGGAGCACACCTGAGATCAGTTTGGCATAGTTCCAATATTCTTTGTTGAACTTCTCGGACAGACCTTCGATTGTCATTTTGTATCCGCGTTTGTTTTCAAACTGGAAGTCGTAACGTTTGTTTCCGTTCTCATCGACATTCTTGATGATGCGTCCGGTATTTACACTTTTCGGAATAATGATTCCTTCGTCGTCGTCTTGCAGACCGGTGAATATTTCGTAAGGTCTGCCGTCGAGCAGGCCGACCAAAGCTACCCATTTCTCTTTATTGTTCTGGAAACGCACAACATCAGCTTCAAGTACCGGCGGACGTACTTCGACTACCGTTGGCGGCTTGCAAGGAGGAAGCTCTTCTTTCTTGTCTTTGTCGGACTTCGCAGAGATAAGCACTCCTGAACGGGAACCGTCACGGTAAACCGTACAGCCTTTACAACCGGACTTCCATGCTTCGACATACAGGCGGTTCACCAGTTCTTCGTCTACATCGTTCGGCAGGTTAATGGTCACACTGATGGAGTGGTCTACCCATTTCTGGATTTTGCCTTGCATACGGACTTTCATCAACCAGTCTACGTCGTTTGAAGTTGCTTTATAATAAGGTGACTTGGCTACCAGTTCGTCCACTTCTTCCTGAGTATATCGTTTGGAGGGATCGTAACCGTTCGCTTCCATCCAAGTCACGAATTTATGGTGGAACACGATGTATTCTTCAAAAGCGTCTCCGGTTTCGTCTACAAAGTCAACGCGTACATTGGTGTCATTCGGGTTCACTTTTCTTCTGCGTTTATATACCGGGAGGAATACAGGCTCGATACCTGAGGTTGTCTGAGTCATCAGACTGGTTGTTCCGGTAGGAGCGATGGTCAGACACGCAATGTTACGGCGACCATATTTCTTCATGTCTTCGTACAATGCCGGATCAGCTTCGCGCAAACGGTTGATGAACGGGTTGTTCTTTTCTCTTTCCGTATCGTATACATCGAATGCACCACGCTCTTTGGCCATATCCACCGATGAACGGTAAGCACCCAGGGCTACGGCTTTGTGTACTTTCTCAGAGAAGTCAGTCGCTTCTTCTGTTCCATAACGCATTCCGAGTGCGGCGAGCATATCGCCTTCGGCAGTGATACCGACACCGGTACGTCTTCCCTGACCGCTCTTCTTATAAATCTTTTCCCACAAACCGCGTTCAGTGTGTTTCACTTCTTCGTTTTCCGGATCCAGATCTATCTTCTCCATGATACGTTCTATCTTTTCCAATTCCAGGTCGATGATATCATCCATGATGCGCTGAGCCAGTGCTACATGTTTATGGAAAAGGTCAAAGTCAAAGTAGGCATCTTTAGTGAATGGATTGACTACATATGAATACAGATTGATGGCCAACAGGCGGCAAGAATCATAAGGGCACAAAGGAATTTCTCCACAAGGGTTTGTCGAAACCGTTTTATATCCCAAATCTGCATAACAGTCGGGCACTGATTCACGGATAATGGTATCCCAGAACAATACGCCCGGTTCAGCCGATTTCCATGCATTATGCACAATCTTCTTCCACAAGTTGGAAGCATCGATCTCTTTCACTGTAGTGGGATGGTCAGAGTCAATGGGGTATTGTTGGGTATACTTTCTGCCTTCTACAGCTGCTGCCATGAATGCATCATCCAGCTTTACTGAAACATTGGCACCTGTTACCTTGCCTTCTGTCATTTTTGCATCAATGAATGCTTCGGAATCCGGATGCTTGATCGATACACTGAGCATCAGTGCACCGCGGCGTCCGTCTTGGGCAACTTCACGTGTAGAATTAGAATAACGTTCCATGAATGGGACCAGCCCGGTAGAAGTCAGGGCTGAGTTTTTCACAGGAGAACCTTTGGGGCGGATATGGGAGAGGTCATGACCTACACCTCCGCGTCTTTTCATTAGTTGCACCTGCTCTTCATCTATTTTGATGATAGCTCCGTACGAATCGGCAGAACCATCAATACCAATCACAAAGCAATTGGAAAGTGAAGCAACTTGATAATCGTTACCGATACCTGTCATCGGACTGCCTTGCGGCACGATATACTTAAAATGGTCAAAAAGCTCAAACAGCTGTTCGGAGCTTAGTGCGTTTGGGTACTTTGCCTCGATGCGGGCCACTTCGTTAGCAAGTCTCCAATGCATGTCCTTCGGTGATTTCTCGTAAATATTTCCGAAAGAGTCTTTTACTGCGTATTTGTTTACCCAAACTCGCGCAGCAAGTTCATCGCCCTGAAAATATCGTAAAGATTCTTCGTAGGCTTCCTCGTAAGAGTAAATTTGCTTTTCCACGATGCAATGTGTCTTAGATATCATTATTAATAAGTAAATATGTAGAAGCTTACTTATCATTAACAAACGTGCCTGCAAAGCTATGAATGTTTTTTGGTATATCAAAATAAAAACGAGATAATTTATTAACCGGTACTAAGTTATCCGTTTATAAATGATAAGCAATTGATAAACAAATGAATGATGGTTTTGTTCAGTGCCTGAAGTTTTCCAAAAAGAAAATTAATCTAAATTGGAAATGAGATAGAATGATTATTCTTTTTATATCTTTGCAGAAAAAAGATATGATGGATACAGTTAAGAACAGAAGAACTATCCGCAAATATCAGCAAAAAGATATTACGTCGGATTTGTTAAATGATTTGCTTGAAACTTCATTTCGTGCTTCTACGATGGGCGGAATGCAGCTTTATAGTGTAGTTGTCACTCGTGATGCCGAGAAAAAAGAAATACTTTCTCCGGCACATTTTAATCAGCCGATGATAAAATCTGCGCCGGTGGTGTTGACATTTTGCGCAGATTTCCGCCGTTTCTGCAAATATTGTCAGGAAAGGAATGCGGAACCGGGATATGATAATTTAATGTCTTTTTTGAATGCGGCTATGGATACTTTATTGGTTGCACAAACCTTTTGTACGCTTGCCGAAGAGGTCGGATTGGGTATTTGTTATTTGGGTACTACTACTTACAATCCTCAAATGATAATCGATGCTTTACACTTGCCGGAACTGGTATTTCCCATTACTACTGTAACGGTGGGATATCCGGCGGAATCTCCTAAACAAGTAGATCGTCTGCCTATAGAAGGTATCATACATGAAGAGAGTTATCACGATTATACAGCCGAAGATATAAACCGGCTGTATGCTTATAAGGAGTCCTTACCTGAGAATAAGCAGTTTATAGAGGAGAATCATAAGGAGACTTTGGCTCAAGTGTTCACAGATGTTCGTTATACAAAGAAGGATAATGAATTTATGTCTGAAAATCTGTTGAAAGTACTTCGCCAACAAGGTTTTATGAATGATGGGCAATAACTGGCGGTGATTAATAAACAGCGAACGATGAACAGCTTGCATGATTGGTTGCAAATGTTCATCGTTCACTGTTTATCGTTCACTGTTTATATTTCTTTTCTTTAGTAAAGTTTCTATGTTTTCCAGATCGGACCGGAAGCTCTTATCAACTTCGCACTGGCCTTTTACTGTTTTGCATGCATGCAATACGGTGGCATGATCTTTATTGCCTATGAATTTTCCGATTTTGGAAGTAGAGAAGTCTGTATGTGTCTTGGCCAAATACATGGCAACCTGACGTGCCTGTACCACTTCTCTTTTTCTTGATTTGGTGTGGATGGCTGATGATTCCAAGTCGAAATGTTTGCAGACCACATTAATGATATCATCGATGGTCACAGCTTTCGTTTCACTGCGGACTACTTTGCGGACAATGCGTTGTGCCAGATCCAAATCGATTTCTTTATTGTAAATAGTCGAGTGGGCCATGATAGAAATAACAATGCCTTCCAAATCACGCACGCTTTCGTTTACATTCTCGGCAATGTAGTCTATTACTTCAGAAGGGAACTGTAACCCATCCCTATGAATCTTATTTCTTAAAATGTTCTTTCTGAGTTCTACAGTCGGTTTTTCCAGTTCGGCTACCATACCCCATTTGAAGCGGGTTAACAGACGCTCTTCCATGCCTTGCAGTAATACGGGAGCACGGTCGGAAGTCAATATCAACTGTTTGCCGTTTTGGTGTAGGTGATTGAAGATATGGAAGAAAGTATTTTGTGTTTTGGTGACACCGGCAAATTCTTGAATATCATCAATGATCAGTACATCGATTGTCTGGTAGAAGTTGATAAAATCATTCGTTGTATTATTGCGCACAGAATCGGTGTACTGTACCTGAAATAAATGTGCTGAAACGTAAAGCACTCTTTTGTCCGGATACAACTCTTTTATGCGAGTTCCGATGGCGTTGGCCAAATGGGTTTTTCCTACTCCCGATGCTCCATGAAGAAACAACGGATTAAAGACCGTCTTGGCCGGATTTTCGGCAACGGCCTCGGCAACACTTCTTGAAAGTTTATTACTATAACCTTCAATAAAGGTTTCGAAATTATAGTTCGGATTTAGATGTGGGTCAAGGTCTTGGACAGCCGGAGCACGCAATAGCCCCGGAGCTTTCCTTTCGTCAACCCGGGGGAGTCCGGACTGAGGGATAGCCGTAGAGCGGGTAGTAGACTCCTGGTTCACGGTTGTCCCTGAACTTTTGTCTACCAGCACATTGTACATCAACTTAGTGCCGTCTCCTATAACCTTATATAACGTCTTACGTAGCAAGTCCACAAATTTATCTTCCAGAAATTCATAGAAAAACTGGCTGGGAACTTGTACGATTAGCGTTTTGTCCTCATATTTTAAAGGAACAATGGGAACAAACCATGTTTTGTATGTCGACTCAGGAACATTGTCTCTTATAATTTCAAGACAGCGGTTCCATAGGCCGACATGACTCGATTCACTCATAGCGGCTGTAATACATTTATTAATTAAGCAAAACTTCTACGATTGCAAAATTGGGAATCTTATTTGAGAAAAACAAATCTCTTTTTTCTTGTATTTCTCACTGAAAGAATAATGTGTTTACTTTCAATGACTTATCATTTTCCTGTAAAATACCCCTTGCCGGAAGCTATTGCTTTTTTGTAACTACTTATTAATTAATTGTTTATCAGATAAATTTCCACATACTATTCTTGAACCTGATAACCGGTACAGATATCCTTTCTGTCTATGGATAGACTTTTAAAGGATTTCATCCTGTCCTTGTTTCGTAGGCGCTTATTTAGATAGATTCTATTTAAGAGGTTTCACCTACTTATCTTTTTTGCCAAACAGGGAGAAGTGGACATATCGTTTGGGATGTTCCTTCAGGTCTTCAAGCAAACTTGCTGCATTGATGGTAGTTTGGTTCAGGTTATTGTATAATTGTGGATCGTTTAGCAGCAAACCAACGGTGTTGTCTTTGCTGTTAAGCTTTTCTGTAAGCATTTTTACGTTACTAAGGGTTACGTCTATTTTTTTGAACGTAGTGGCATAATCAATTTCTTTCAGATTGCCACTGATTACGATAAAGTTGTCTCCGATGGTATTCAGCTTCCCTGTTAATTGTGGAATATCATTATTCATCAATACTTTCAGCTGGCGGCTGGTAACTTCCAGATTGGCCGTCGTCTTTTCAATAGAATGCAGAGTTGCCGGGATACTTTGATCCGCCATAATCGTGTTCAGTGAAGTAAGGATAGAATCTAATTTAGGTAGCATCTTTTCTACGGCGGGCATCATAGCTGCTACCTTTTCCATCATTCCGTTGTTCAGAGTTCCGGGAATTGTATCACCTACCATATAACGTTCGCGCGGATTATTAGCCAATAAGATATTCATTCTTACTCCTCCCATCAGTTCGGGCACCAATTCGGCAGAGCTTCCTTTCGGTATGCGAAGATCAGTGTCTACTTCTACTTCCACAATGACATTTTCCGGTTGGTTGTAATCATAGGCAATATCACGGACAATACCTACACGGACACCGTCGGCAAATACCGGGCTGGACTGTGCCAGACCGTTTACATTATGGAATTTTACATAAAAATAGCTGGCAGGCTTAAACATATTAATGCCCTTCAGATAGTTAATTCCGAAAACGAGTAAGCACAAGGCCGCAATACCTGCTATTCCTATTCTGACTTCTTTCGTAATGAGTTTCATGTTTTGTTATTTAGTCTTTTTATTTATTTCTTCTTTTCTTAAATTCGGCTATAGCCTCATTGATATTCATTTTCTCTCCGTTGCGGAATGCAATGATGAAAGCATCCTTAAATAATGGAGTCACCGTATTACGGCGCGTCCGCAGCACCTTGTTATAATCAGGAGATGCCCCGTAAGTGTATTTGTATATTCCGCCTTCTTTATAGTAATCTACATCTTTCAATCCCTTCAGTCGTTTGTCATTTTTGGCCAATGGACGTGAGGAAGTAAGTATTTGTATCTTAAACGTAATTTCGGAGTCGTTTGTTGTGCTTTCTGCAACAATTGGACGTTGAGTTTTCGCTTCTGCTATTAACTCTTTGGGACGTGAAGAGTTTTTAGGTCTTTCTGCTGCTTTTTCTTGTGTACTATCTGTCTGTGCAATCACAGGTGCTTCTGTAGCTTCTTCGTCATCATTTGGCAAAATGGTACGACTGGCACCGGTCAAACGGATTTCGTGTTCTCTTTTATAAGCCAGAAATGCCCGATAGATTCCTCTTGCCAAAGTAGTAGTTCCTTCATCCGTATTCAGATAGCGTTCTTCTTCAGGAGTGGAAATGAAACCAAGCTCAACGAGAATACTTGGCATGGCACTGGCCTTTAATACCAGAAACCCGGCTTGGTGTACACCACGGTCTATCCGTTTGCAATGATGGCGAAACTGTTTTTGAACCAGAGATGCCAGATGCACACTCTGCTCCATATATTTATCTTGCATGAATTCGAAGATGATATATGATTCTGCAGAATTAGGGTTGAAACCTGCGTAACGGGTTTTATAATCATCTTCATATAAGATTACAGAGTTCTCCCGTTTGGCAACTTCCAGGTTGGCATCCGATTTGGCCAGACCTAATGTCCAGGTAGAAGCACCTTTGGCTGTCCGGTTATTGGCTAAAGCATTGGTGTGGATTGAAATAAATAGATCGGCTTTGGCATTATTGGCAATTTCGGCACGGCGATCCAGTGGTATAAAAACATCTTTGCTGCGGGTATATACTACTTTTACGTCGTTGCAGTTTTGCTTAATCTGATTGCCCAATTTCAATGCTACCTTCAGATTGATGTTTTTTTCTTTAGATATCTTTCCGATGGCTCCGGGATCATGACCGCCGTGTCCGGCGTCAATAACGACAACAAAATCTTTTGCCCAGGCACTACCGACGTTTAGTGGAGAAACGAGTAGCCAAAGGCAAATCAGTATATATAATATGTGTGGTCTACGTAGTTCCATATAAAAATAATGTGCAAATGTAGCAGAATTTTGTTGAAAACTCACTATTTAGTGTTAAGTTTTGAGTTTTTTACCTTACTTTGCACTCGAAATTTAAATGATATAACGATGCTGAAGTTCTTGAAAAATTGGACGCTTCCGGTAGCGATGTTGTTAGGTGCCATTGGTTATCCTGTATTTATCAGCCTTTCTTTTTTGACTCCGATACTGATTTTCACTATGTTACTGCTTACTTTTTGTAAAGTATCTCCTTGTGACCTGAAGCCTAAACTCTTACATTTGTGGCTTTTGTTGATCCAGATATTCGGTTCATTGGCGGTTTATCTTCTTCTTTATCGTTTTAATAAAATTGTAGCGGAGGGAGCAATGGTTTGTGTCATTTGTCCTACAGCTACGGCAGCGGCAGTCATTACTTCTAAATTGGGTGGAAGTGCTGCCAGTCTGACTACTTATACGTTGATTGCAAATATTGGGGCAGCTGTTGCAGTTCCTATTTTCTTTCCGTTAATAGAAGCAAATCCGGATATTAGTTTTATAGATGCATTTCTGGTTATTTTGAGTAAAGTCTTTCCATTGTTGATTTGTCCTTTTCTGGTGGCCTGGTTTCTGCAGAAGTTCATTCCCCAAGTTCATCAGATATTGTTAAGCTATCACGAATTAGCCTTTTATTTGTGGGGTATTTCTCTTGCCATCGTAACGGCACAAACTATTTATTCGTTGATTAACGATCCGGCGGACGGACTGACGGAAATCATGATTGCAGTAGTTGCTTTGATAACTTGTTGCTTGCAATTCTTTTTAGGGAAAACCTTGGGTAGTGTCTATAATGACCGAATCAGTGGAGGACAAGCTTTGGGACAGAAGAATACGATTCTTGCCATTTGGATGGCTCATACTTATCTGAATCCACTTTCGGCTGTGGGACCGGGGAGTTATGTTTTGTGGCAAAACATTATTAATAGCTGGCAATTGTGGAAAAAGAGAAAGAATGATATGAAATAGAGAATGTAAGATACCGATTTGAAGCTGTTGGACTTTGTTTGTCCCTTTGTTTTTTCCTTTTTCCTACTTATTACTGGATTACTATACTGGCGATGTTGTCAGAAAATAAATAAGGATGTAATTATGAATATTGTTTCATTGCGAAAGAATCCTCAATATTTAGAGGAAGCGATTGCTTATTTCCAAAGTAAATGGGCTGACGAAAACAGTAAAATGGTCTATGATAACTGTTTTAGAACCTGTGTGGTGTCAGAATCTCCCTTACCACAGTTCTATCTTCTGATGGATAACGAAGAAATAATAGGTTGTGCTGGACTTGCAACAAATGATTTTAATTCACGAATGGATTTGTATCCGTGGCTGGTTGCCTTATTCATAGAGGAACGATATAGAGGACATAATTATGGAAGATTATTAATCGAAACCGTAGAAAAAGATACCCGACAATTGGGGTTTGGGGATTTATATTTGTGTACAAAACATATAGGCTATTACGAACATTTCTGTTTTAATTATATAGGAGATTGCTATCATCCGTGGGGGGAGCATACACGAGTTTACCAAAAACATATCACTTTCTCAGCTGATCTTTAGAGATACTTCTGGCATTTACACGTTTGCCACAAGTTTAGTATATTCCTTTGTTTATATAGCAAACTAAACCTTACTTCTATTGGAGCCAAAATATCTGTGGTAGTAAAAAGAAAAACAATCTTTTTCTTTTTACCAGCTTTGTTTTTATGATTGGCTACCTTTTGTTACCTTTGTGTATCAGGCTCATTATTCGGTGAATATTTTTGTTTTCTTACTATCTTATTACCCCGTTATTAATTATAAGAGTATATTTAGTTTGGTATATCTATAGCCGGTATAATGTACAGTGGAGATAAAGAATTTAAAGTGCCCTCTATCCGGTGGGACGGAACTATAAAATATTGGATTATGGATAAAATATTGCGAGCTTTCTGGAATCGTTATTTTCATTATGATTGGGCTTTTGGTCTGTTCCTGATTTTATTATTCGGTGTTCCCCGGTTTGTTATTGTCCTGCAATCTTACGTGACAAGAAGTTATGGTATAGTGATGTTTGTTTTTTTAGCCATGTGGTTTGTACCCTTTATTTTCCTTACCGGATACGGACGAAAATGTATTGGCATAAGGAAGCCTGATCACTGTGGACGTTTGTTTTTGTCTTTTATTGCGGGAGGGATGTCTTGTGCTGTTATATTTGCCCTTTTCTTTTTATTATATGATAAAACAATAGATAACGCGTTTGTATATATAGGAGGGAATAATCCCGGGGCATTCATTTCAGGACCTGATAAGCAGCTTTATTTTTGGATAGCTGTTATTCCAAGTATGATATTTAGCCCGATAGGGGAAGAGTTTCTATACCGTGGGGTGATACATGGCAGTTTTGTTCAAAGGTTTGGTGAGTCGAAGGCCTCTGTTTTAGATTCATTGGCCTTCGCTGTTACCCATGTTGCCCATTTTGGTATTGTTTATGTTTCTGGTATTTGGCAATTTATTCCTTTCCCGGCTATTCTTTGGATTTTATCCATGTTCGTAGTCAGCCAAATTTTTTTCAGATGTAAGCAGTTTTGTAATTCCATTTGGGGAGCCGTGTTTGCACATGCGGGTTTCAATTGCTTCATGATGTATTTTATTTTTTATCAGTTATAGAACACACTCTCACTTTCTGAATTTAGTTAAACTCTGATAGTTTCATGTGCTCTACATCGAATACTACTCGCTATTGATATATTCCGAATAACTTTTACGTAACTGATAATCTTTGCCGGAGAAGTTCATACGGTCGAAGTTGAGTGTACAGGTTTCGAATCCGTAGAAGAATGGAAACCCTAATAATCCGGATTGTCTGGTTATGGAATCCGCTGTATATGTATTGAAGAATTGTACCGGACAATCATTCACGTCCATCACTTTGACGGAAGCCATGTCCGGTGTGTGTATGAAACTTCCTTCTCCGCCTGTGTCTAATAGATAACTCCGGTTGTTTGCGAATAGAAAAACACAACCGGTTTCTGCGAAACATATATTGGGATCGATGGGCTGCCTTTGCTCCTCTTTTTTGAAAGTTAATTTGCCAAATTCGAATTCTATTTTAGAGATTCTCCGGAGTTCCTTTATTCCTAAGATGGCATCGTGACCGGAAAAGATAGGATCCTTTTCAACAAGAGAAACATGGACTACCGTGTTGTGGAAAGTGATATTACCCAATTGTAAAGTCTCTACGAAACCGGTGGTAGCTTGTGAAGTACCGAACATGCTGTTTACGGATATGGTATCTCCCATACATGTCACGTTACATTTCGTCGGGGCGATTAAAATAATAATTCAATGATACTTTTGCATGTAACCGGGTTGCTTCATCCATCACAGAAGAAGAATCGTTATACAATTTCCACAGTTGTGGAGCATCCTGATAATAGTCTAATGCTAATATTTTCGACCTTAAAGAAGTGGTTGTTTGTGAAAAGGCAGTCATTGAAAAACAAATTGTCCAAGTAAGAATGCCGAGCTTTAGTTTTGCCATGGTAGTATGTATTATGTTTTAATTCAATTAATTCGCGTAAATTTATGTGTTTTTTAACGCGAAGTCATCGGTGCCGATATCAGAGCCCGGCATCTTTTTCGTATAAGCCATAGATTACATAGAAGGTAGAACTGACAGATTATCTACTTTTAGTGTAATCTATGGCATATTAATGAAGTTTTGTTCGTTGACCCGAATCTTTAGTGTGCGAACAAGTCGTTTGTCGGAATTTTATTTCCTTCGCTACCTGTTACAGTCATTTTCAGTTGTCCACCGTTTTGGTCAAAGTATCGTACTTCTATTGGGTGGTATCCTTTGCCCAATGCTTTCTGTCCAATCACTTCGCGCGGTCCGTGCGGTCCGTCGTTGTTGATAACTTCTTCACCGTCTATCAGTAAGGTACTGCCGTCATCAGACAGCAGGGCAAAAGTGTATATGTCATCTTTCGGAGCATTGATAAATCCTTTGATTACCAAACCGATGTTTCCCTTTGCTTTTTCTGGGATCATTATTTTCTCAATGGCATAAGTTCCGTTCAGTGGAGCTTTGGGGATGTCAGCGCATTTGTTGCCTTTAAATTCATACCATTCAGCTTCCAGACCTTTGTTGGAAGGAGTGGTAGTTGTGGCTGGAGCATATTCGCTTTTAATGAAACGCGTGCGTGCGATATCACCGGCTTTCCCGTTAGGACGGAACGTACGGAAGGTAAAATCGGTTGTTTCTTTCACTGGGATAGGACCTTCGTATCTGGATGATTGCAGCGTCGGAATGCTTCCGTCGGTAGTATAACGAATATCTGCACTCGGATCCAGGCAAGTCACACTAACACTTCCCTCACCAATGAAAGCGTTGTTGCGGTGGAAACCTTCCAGATCGGGGATACGATAATTGATACCCATGATGTTGAGGCGTTCGAACTGATTGGCCAACCGTTGTGCAAAGGTATTCCAGTCTTTCTGCGAAGCTTGGCTCCATCCCAATTCGGCAATAGCCAGCAGACGTGGAATAGCCATGTATTGCATCCGTTCGCGTGAGGGAATCCATTCGCACCAGATGTTTCCTTGTACGCCTTTGATCAGTCCTTGTTGTTCAGGAGTCGCTCCCTCGATCGTCAGGTCGAGATCGTAAATGTTGCGTACAGAATTCTTGTCTTGCTGATAATCCAGGTAGAACTGGCTGTTGGGGGAGAAGATGATTGGGTTGCCCTGTTGGGCAGTCTTTTGCGGAGCATCCTTGACCCAGCTTCTCCACCACATGACGGTAGCAGTCGGGCTTAATCCACCTTCGATGATTTCGTCCCAGCCGATCATCTCTTTGCCTTTTGAGTTGAAAAACTTTTCCATGTTATGGATAAACCAGGCTTGCAGTTCTTCTTCTGTCTTCAATTGGTTGTCTCGCATACGTTTCTGGCAGTCGGGACATTTTTTCCAGTTTGTCTTTTCCACTTCATCGCCGCCGATGTGCACATATTTATAAGGGAACAGGTCAATCAGTTCGCTATATATGTTTTTACAAAACTCTATTGCGGATTCTTTTCCGGGACAAACGGGAGAAGAGAATGTGCTTCCCCAACCTACTTTGTCGGTACAGGCTACTCCGGAATAATTGCTGACGGCTGCCAGCATGTGACCCGGCATGTCAATTTCGGGAACAATGTCGATGCCGCGTACTTTGGCATATTCTATCACTTCTTTTATATCCTCTTGTGTATAATATCCGCCATACAGCGTGTCACCTTCCACGATGCGAAGCTTGTTTACCGGAATCTGATAATCGGGGTTATCTTCCGATTTAGCCAGTTCCATGCATGACCGGTCGTGTGAATTGAACGTACGCCAAGCTCCTTTTTCGGTGAGTAACGGATATTTTTTGATTTCAATGCGCCATCCCTGGTCATCTGTCAGGTGCCAGTGGAACTTATTCATTTTATAAAGTGCCATTACGTCAAGCAGTTCTTTTACTTCTTCTTTGGTATAGAAGTGGCGGGATACGTCGAGCATAATACCACGCCATTCGAAGCGCGGGGCATCTTCAATCTGTACGGCGGGTATGGCCCATGTCACGCTGTCCACCATCTGCTTCGATTCAATCTGAGGTGGAAATAACTGGCGGAGTGATTCGATACCGGCTATCACACCGTTATAAGAATTTCCCGTAATCTCTATTTGATCGGGTTTTGCGGTGAGCGTATATGTCCCCTCCTTGCCTTCTATGGCAGCGGTAGAAAGAGTGATGTTTCCTTTGCCTTCTTTCACCTGGATGTTATATCCGGTGGCTACTGACAGAATACCTTTCAGGTACTCTGCCGCTGGAAGCAGTTCCGGATTGGTGGTACCGATGATGGTGTTTGGGGTTAATACAAACGCACCATGGTTCTGTTGCACTTTGTTTGGCAACGGTACAATAGAAACATCTCTGGTAGCGGGAGTGGGGCTACAGCCCGTCAGCAGTAATGCGCCGGTGAAAGCACAGGTTGCTAACCATTGTTTGTAAGATGGTTTTGTCATAAGGATAATTATTGGATTGTTTTTCAAATTAGTTTTAGTCTGCTTACTTTTACTGTATGAAAAGCACAAATATACAATCAATTCTTTTGATAATCTTCATTCCTGATTGAAAAACTGTTGCTATCTTTGTTCTTACGTAAACTTTCGCAGTCGGCTGTATGTTTCTTCTTCAGAAGAAATCGGTTTATTAAGTTGCTTTTTGCCTGTTTGTCAGTGTTTGTCATGGGATGGCTAATGTTTTGACGTATTGCTTCTTTCGATTTATGTACGTGCCTTCTTGAGACCACGGCTGTGATTCAAAGAGACCGCAATTGTGAACTGATGGAACCACAGTTGCAGATTGAACTGAATAACAAACTAAAAACTGTTGATAAAGGCGTGAAATCGATAAGATAAACAGTGTGAATTTGCTTACTGAATAAGGAATGAGCAAGCCGGAAATTATAAAAAGTGAATAAAATATGGGAGCGCTTGATTTAATTGATAAATATTATCCTCAGGATAATGAGTTAAAAAATATATTGTTGGTTCACAGTCGTTCGGTTGCCGATAAGGCATTATGGATAGCCGATAAGCACCCGGAGTTGAACCTTGATATTACTTTTCTGAACGAAGCTGCCATGTTGCATGATCTCGGAATTTTTCTGACACATGCTCCGGGCATTAAGTGTTTGGGTAAGGAGCCATATATTTGTCATGGATATCTGGGAGCCGAGCTGGTGCGCAAAGAAGGTTTTCCGCGGCATGCTTGGGTTTGTGAGCGTCATACCGGTGCGGGACTTTCACTGGAAGAGATTATTAAACAGCAGCTTCCTATTCCGCATCGTGAAATGTTGCCGGTCAGTATAGAAGAACAAGTGATTTGCTTTGCTGATAAATTCTTTTCGAAAACACATCTTGATCGTGAAAAATCGGTGCAAGATGCCCGTAAAAGTATTGCCCGGTACGGTGACGAAGGACTTCGACGCTTTAACAATTGGTGTGAGCTGTTTCTTTAGTGCCTAAAAAAGAATTAAAAATCAAGATTCTCAAGTATATTTGGTGAAGATTGTGTACTTTTGCCCCTTCAAGCGTAAACTATTAGTTAATGACGCCATTGAAAGCAAATACAATACTATCATTTATACTATTATTGATCCTCTTGATGCTTCCGGATGAAGCGATGGCTCAACGTCGCCGTGTCAGAGAGGTGAAGGGGCCTATCACTTATTCGCCCCAGCAAACTGATTCATTAAAAGCAGATACGCTGAAGGCTGATACCTTGTCGTTGCAATCTGCCAGGAAGAAGAAACAACCTCTGGATGCCCCTGTGGTTTATTCGGCTAACGATTCCATTGTTTTTACCGAAGGTGGCTTTGCACATCTGTATGGTGATGGTAAAGTGAATTATGAAAAAATAGAATTGGGAGCACAGATCATCACCATGAATATGGATAGCAGTACGGTGTATGCTCGTGGTGTGACTGATTCGTTAGGGGTTGAACAAGGCAAGCCTGTGTTTAAGGATGGCGATACGCCTTATGAAACCAAAGCAATCCGGTATAATTTCAAAAGTAAAAAAGGATTTATCAATAACGTTGTAACTCAGCAGGGTGAAGGATATGTTGTGGGCAATAATGCCAAGAAAGGAGCTAATGATGAACTGTTTATGGAAAACGGACGTTATACGACCTGTGATCATCACGATCATCCACACTTCTACATGCAGTTGACCAAGGCCAAAGTTCGTCCCAAGAAGAATGTGGTGACTGGGCCTGCCTATTTGGTGGTAGAAGATGTACCGTTGCCATTGGCTGTACCTTTCTTTTTCTTTCCTTTTTCCAGCAGTTACTCTTCAGGTTTTGTGATGCCAAGCTACATGGACGATTCCAGTCGTGGTTTCGGATTGACGGGAGGTGGTTATTATTTTGCCATCAGCGATATAATGGATCTTAAGTTGACCGGAGATATATTTACGAAGGGGTCATGGGCCGGTAATCTGGAGACTAATTACAATAAACGTTATAAATACTCCGGTTCGTTACAGGCCGGCTATCAGGTTACTAAATTGGGAGATAAGGGATTGGCTGACTATTCGGTTGCCAAAGACTTTAAGATTGTATGGAATCATCGGCAAGACCAGAAGGCCAGTCCGAACAGTACTTTCTCGGCAAGTGTGAATTTCGCGACCAGTAGTTATGAGCGTACCAATATCAATAACCTTTATAATTCTCAGCTGATGACTCAGAATACGAAAACTTCGAGTGTGAGTTACTCCCGCAGTTTTCCGGATCAGAAGCTGACGCTTGCAGGTACTTTCAATATAGCCCAGACCATGCGTGATTCTTCAATAGCTGTCACTTTGCCTGACTTGAATATCACTCTTAGTACTATTTTCCCTTTTAAACGCAAACGTGCGGTAGGTGAAGAGCGTTGGTACGAAAAGATTTCCTTGCGTTACTCGGGGCGTCTGACCAACAGCTTGAAAACTAAAGATGACCGCTTGTTTAAAGCAGGTTTTAGAGAGTGGGAGAATGCGATGCAGCATAACATTCCAGTGCAGGCCACCTTTACTCTTTTCAAGTATTTGCAGGTAGTGCCTTCATTCAATTATACAGAGCGTTGGTATACCCGTAAGGTGATGAAGAGCTATGATGAAACTACTCAGAAATGGGATACACACCCCGGCGATACGATTCATGGGTTCTACCGGGTATTTAATTATTCGGCCAGTTTGTCGTTGAGCACAAAGATGTATGGTATGTATCAACCTCTGTTTATGAAGAAAAAGGAAATACAGATTCGTCACGTCTTTACACCGCAGATTTCGTTGAATGGTTCTCCAAGCTTCGGACAGTTTTGGGAATACTATCGTGATGCAGACGGTAATGACCAGTATTACTCTCCTTATTCCAGCCAGCAGTTTGGTACGGCTCCGCGTGAAAAGTCTGGAACGGTTAGTTTCGATGTATCGAACAACCTGGAAATGAAATACCGTAACAAGAAGGATTCTCTTATGAAAATAAGTCTGATCGATGAGATAGGCTTTAATCTTTCTTATAATATGGCGGCAAAGAAACAGCCGTGGAGTAACCTGAATATGCGTTTGCGTATGAAGTTTAAAAAGTTTAATAACTATACGCTGAACATGAATGCGGTGTTTGCCACTTATGCTTATACATTCGATAAGTCGGGTAATGTAATAGTCGGTGATCGTACAGAATGGTCTTACGGACGTTTCGGACGATTCCAGGGATGGGGATCTTCTATCAACTATACTTTTAACAATGATACTTGGAAGAAGTTGTTCGGAAAAGATAAAGATAGCGATCAAAAAAAGAAAAAGGATAGTGCTGACGACGAGGGAGGAGATTCAACCGGTGACGAAGTGGTTACTGAAAAGAAAGTTGAGAAAGCACAGGCAGACAGTGACGGATATCAGGTTTTCAAGATGCCATGGTCACTGAATGTTAACTATTCGTTCCGTATTAGTGAGGACCGTAGTAAGCCGATCAACCGTAATACCATGCGTTATCCGTTTAAGTATACGCAAAATATCAATATGTCGGGTAATCTGAAGATTTCCAATAACTGGTCGTTTACATTCAATTCCGGATATGATTTCGAAGCGAAGGAGATCACTCAGACCTCTTGTACGATTACTCGTGATTTGCACTGTTTCAATATGTCCGCCAGTATTTCTCCTTTCGGACGTTATCGCTATTATAACTTTACGATCCGTGCAACGGCCAGTATCCTGCGTGATTTGAAGTGGGATAAGAGAAGCCAGACTCAAAGCAACATCCAGTGGTATTAATAAATATCTATGGACGATAAACGGTGAACAATTTACGCCTTTGTGCTGCAAATTGTTCACCGTTTATAGTTCATAGATGGCTGTCTTCACTACCAGTTTATCTCTGTTTTTCCGTGGGTCTTCAAGTATTCATTCGTTTTGCTGAAATGCTTATTCCCAAAGAAGCCGTTGTAGGCAGAGAGGGGAGAAGGGTGTGCCGAACTAAGTACCAAATGCTTGTTACGATCAATAAAGGCACCTTTCTTCTGTGCATAACTTCCCCATAGGATGAATACCAGATTTTCTCTTTCTTCCGCCAGAGCGCGGATAGCAGCATCTGTAAATTCTTCCCATCCGTGGCGTTGGTGCGAACCGGCCTGATGGGCACGTACTGTCAAAGTAGCGTTGAGCAACAGGACACCTTGTTCAGCCCACCGTGTCAGATTACCAGTGGGAGGAGTTGCCGTACCAATATCTTCTTTTATTTCTTTGAATATATTCACCAAAGAAGGTGGAAAGGCTACTCCATCATTTACCGAGAAACAAAGACCATGTGCCTGTCCGGGACCGTGGTAGGGGTCTTGTCCGATAATGACTACTTTTACTTTGTCAAAGGGACATAAATTGAATGCGTTGAATATCAACTTTCCAGGAGGAAAGATCTGGTACTGGCTATATTCGCTTCTGACAAATTCGGTCAGTGTGCGGAAGTAGTCTTTCTCAAATTCTGGTTGTAAATGAGCTTTCCAGCTCTCTTCTATTTGTACGTTCATAGGCTATTAAATAAGGTGTATATTAAGGGCTGTACATTCACGACGCATTTCTTCAGGCCAGATACTTGCTTGAATCTCACCGATATGCGCTTTGCGCAAATAGAACATGCATAAGCGTGACTGACCGATACCTCCACCGATAGAGAGTGGAAGGGTATCATCCAATAATCTCTTATGGAAATAGAGTTCCAGTCTTTGTTCTTGATTTTCTTGTTTTACTTGGCGCAAAAGAGCTTCTTTATCCACACGGATACCCATGGAAGACAATTCAATGGAACGTTGTAGTACATCGTCCCATAATAACAGGTCACCGTTCAGGCCAGGTAAGTCGTTCAGCCCTTTGCTGGTATAGTCGTCATAGTCCGGAGCACGTCCGTCATGTTTTTTACCATCACTCAGTTTGCAACCGATACCAATGATAAATACGGCTCCATACTTTTTACAGATGGCATGTTCACGGCATTTAGGTTCCATATCCGGATATAACTGGCGTAATTCTTCAGAGTGGATGAAGTGTAACTTTTGTGGCAGGCAAGGTTTGATCTGCGGATACATTTCGTATACCATATATTCCGTACGGATCATGGCGGCATAGATACGGTTGACAATCTCCTTAAGGAAGTCTGCATTGCGGTCCTCGGCAGTAATTACCCGTTCCCAGTCCCACTGGTCTACATAAAGTGAATGCAGGTTACCCAGTTCTTCGTCCGAACGAATTGCGTTCATATCCGTATAGATACCATAACCCGGTTCAATGTGATAATCTGCCAAAGTAAGTCGTTTCCATTTAGCAAGTGAGTGGACTACTTCAGCTTGTGCATCACCCAAGTCTTTAATAGGAAATGAGACCGGACGTTCTATGCCATTCAAATCATCATTGATACCCATTCCTTTGAGCACAAAGAGTGGAGCTGTCACACGTCGCAGACGTAATTCCGATGAAAGATTCAACTGGAAGAACTCTTTAATTTGTTTGATGCCCAATTCTGTCTGTTTCAGGTCAAGCAAAGGTTTATAATTCTGAGGTTTTATTAGGTAACTCATAGGTTTATTGATTGTTATTTGTCGGCAAAGATATGAATAATATCTATATCTGTACGAATAATTGGCTAAAATGTTATCAAATTGATCGTTTTATATAGCATAAGAGTTGCAAAATAATATTTGAGGATATGGCGTTCGGTAGATAGATACTACAAAAAATGGTGAATCATTAGGAAAATGCGAAGTTTTTTTATACTTTTGTCGTCGCATAAAACAATGCTCCTGTAGTTCAACGAATAGAATGTAGGTTTCCGGTACCTAAGATAAGGGTTTGATTCCCTTCGGGAGTACAAAGATATAGCTGATAATTATTTAATTATCAGCTATTGTTGTTTTAAGGGGCGGTTAATGTAAGAACCGGGCTAACGCTTCCCATGACTCACATAGAGCTTGCATGGAAGGAAAGAGTAAATCGGCTCCGGAGTTTAACAGTACCTGCCCATCCAATGGACCGGTATTAACAGCAATGGTGAATATTCCGGCTTTGTGTCCGGCCTCTACTCCCAAAGGGGCATTTTCAATAACAATGGCTTCATAAGGCTTTAATCCTCCCTTTTCCAGTGCCATCAAATAGGGTTCCGGATTCGGTTTTCCGTATTTGACGTCGAAAGCAGTTACCATCAGTTCTTGTCGGAACATTCCCGGAAAATTGTGTTCAAGTCTGTCTAATAATGAAGCTTGTCCGGATCCGGTGACTACAGTCGGAATGACACCTTCAGATTTAATTTTTTGTAGTAATTCCCAGGCACCCGGCATGCGTTCGGCTTGGGGATGCTTGTTGAACTCAATGCTCTTTTCATGATAAATACTCTCTATCTCTTCCGGCGTGGCGTCGCGTCCCAGTTGACGCTGACATACGATGTTGATGGTTCCCGCTCCGGTGCGGCCTTCGTGCAAATAAGCTTCTTCTTTGCTCAAATGAAGTCCGTGAGCTTCCATCGTTTTGTGCCATGCTTCGGCGTGATAAGGCATGGAGTTGAAAAGTACGCCGTCCATATCGAAAAGTACGGATTTCAACTGAATGGATTGATAATGATTTTGTTTGAGATATTGCGTAATTGCTTCCTGAAACATGATATATACCTATTGATTTGGAGTGCAAAGATACGATTATTTTGGTGAATCGAACAGAATATGTATTTTTGCAAAATCTATAAAGTGATATGATTGCATGAGAAAACTATTTTTTCCTTTACTGTCGTTATGCTTGCTGACTACTGCTTGCAAAGATTCTGTTCCCAGTCCTACAATCGAAATGGAAGGGCTTTATATCAATGACGGAGAGATGGATTATGCCCGGCAAATGGAGGCATTACCCCCTCTAAAAGTAGATGATGAACTTGAAATTTCGCTGAAACTGGATGGAAACGGAGAAGAACTAAATACGTTTCTGGTGAAGGAAGAGACTTTGGGCAGTGAGGCAAACGCTGTGGCGATTGATTTTAATGAATTGCCGGAAGAAGCCCTCAGTGATGATAAGGAGTTTACGGATAAGGATAATGGTAAATTAGGTTTTAAAGATGGAGTCTCTCAGACTAAAGTGGGGCTGCGGGCAAAGGTGCAGCAAGTCACCGAGGACGGAGTGAAACTTAAGTTTTACCTTTTTTCCAAGCCTGTCAATTGCGAGGGAGCTAAGTATGAACTGGAAATTAAAACTTCCGAGAATCAAACAGATTAATTGGATGGCCCGATATATAAAAAGAGCGATGCTGTTGGAAGCATCGCTCTTTTTATATATCGGTAATTTTATAGCTTTTTACAGTTTCGCCCGGATTGCTTTTGATTCTTCTTCATATCCCGGCTTGTTCAGCAAAGCAAACATATTCTTTTTGTATGCTTCCACACCCGGCTGATTGAATGGGTTTACGCCCAGCAGATAACCACTGATACCACATGCTTTTTCGAAGAAATAGAGTAACTGTCCGATGCTGTATTCACTCAGTTCAGGAATGACGATACGCATGTTAGGAACACCACCGTCTACATGAGCCAATTGAGTTCCCAGTTCGGCCATCTTATTCACTTCGTCTACACGTTTGCCTGCCAGGAAGTTTAAACCGTCCAGATTAGCTTCGTCCGAAGGAACTTCCAGCTTATGATTCACTTTATCTACCGAGATCACTGTTTCAAAGATGGTTCGTTCACCTTCCTGAATCCACTGACCCATCGAGTGCAGGTCTGTAGAGAAGTCTACTGCTGCCGGGAAGATACCTTTGTTGTCTTTTCCTTCAGATTCTCCGTAAAGCTGCTTCCACCATTCACTCACGTAGTGTAGTTTCGGACAGAAGTTTACAAGAATTTCTATCTTCTTTCCACTTTTATACAGTTCATTGCGGGTAGCGGCATAGATTGCTGCGGGATTTTCCGCAAAAGGAACCTCGGCTCCACAAGTTTTTTCCATATCGGCGGCACCTGCTACCAGTTTTTCAATGTCGAATCCGGCTACTGCAATAGGCAGCAAACCTACCGGAGTCAATACGGAAAAACGTCCTCCTACATTGTCAGGGATAATGAAAGATTTGTATCCTTCTTTATCTGCAGTAACGCGTGCAGCACCTTTCTTGGCATCTGTAACTGCTACGATTACTTTCTTTGCCATCTCTTTGCCGCGTTGATCTTCACACTGCTTCTTCAGCAGGCGGAATGCCAGAGCGGTCTCCGTAGTCGTACCGGATTTGGAGATATTGATTACACCGAATTTCTTGTCTTTCAGGAATTCTGTCAGTTCATACAGATAATCTTCACCAATATTGTGGCCGGCATAGATGATGACCGGAGCTGTTTTCTTTTCCTGCAACCAGGTGAAGCTGTTTGACAATGCCTCGATCACCGCACGGGCGCCCAGGTAACTTCCGCCGATACCGGCTACGATCACTACTTCACAGTTGTCTCTCAATACTTGTGCAGTAGCCTTCAGGTCAGCCAGATGCTCTTTGCTGATAGAAGAGGGTAAATGCAACCACCCCAGAAAGTCATTACCTTTACCTGTGCCGTTTTCCAGCGCTTCCTGTGCGGCTTTAACCTGAGCTTCATAGGCAGAAACCGATTCTTTGGAGATGAATCCAAAAGTCTTTTCAATGTTCAAACTAATCATATCTTTTTTATTTTTACGTTATTAACTATCTAAACGAGTCAGTCAACAGTTTAATTTCAATCATCGGAGATATGCGTTCGTATAAGATGTTGTATACAGCATCGAGTATCGGCATATTTACATGATGATGTTTATTGATTTCCTTAATACATTTTGTTCCGTAATATCCTTCCGCTATCATTTCCATTTCTATCTGGGCACTCTTTACGGAGTATCCCTTCCCGATCATGGTACCGAACGTGCGGTTACGGCTGAAGTTAGAATAGCCTGTTACCAATAAATCACCCAAATAAACAGATTCGTCCACGTTTCTGTTTATGGGATGCACCGTATTTAAGAAACGGTTCATCTCTTGAATGGCATTTGATATCAATACAGCCTGGAAATTATCTCCGTATTTCAGACCGCTGCAAATACCTGCAGCGATGGCATATACGTTTTTCAGTACGGAACTGTATTCAATCCCTATCACATCGTCGCTGACAGACGTTTTGATGAAGCTGCTGCCCAGTCTACGGGCAAAAACACGTGCCTTATCCTTGTCCGGGCAAGCGATGGTGAGATAGGAGAGACGTTCCAGTGCCACTTCCTCAGCATGACAGGGACCAGCCAATACAGCGATGTTTTCGGGAGGAACACCATATTCTTTATTAAAGTATTCCGAAACAATCAGATTGTCATCGGGAACAATACCTTTGATAGCGGTAATAATGAACTTGTCTCTGATCCGTGTTTTCAGCTTTTTCAGGTGAGCTTTCAGATATGGAGAAGGAGTGACGAAAATAAGCGTATCAGATTCTTTCACTACATCGTTGATGTTAGAGCTGAAATTGATGCGCTTCATGTCGAACTTTACGCCTGTCAGATAGGCTGGATTATGTCCGAGTCGTTTAAAATCGGCAATGCGGTCGTCGCGCCTCATGTACCAATTGATAGACTCTTCCTGAGCCAGACACATCTTTGCGATGGCTGTAGCCCAGCTTCCTCCGCCCATTATCGCTATCTTACCGGGTAATTTCATTTCTATAAATTAAGAATTAAAAATGAAGAATGAAGAATGGTGCATGAAAGATAGGGAGACAAATGTTCCGGTTCTTCATCACCATTCTTCATTCTTGATTTATTTAATTTTCTGTATCCACTCGGCTACATCGTTTACTGACGGATTAGTCAGTTCCAATTTGTATTTCTTATTGATGCCACAAATATCCTGATGTAATTTCTGCGGATTTACATCTTTCATATCGGCTACCAGGTTGTATCCGGCTTTTTGAATTGCAGGCACCCAGTCTTCGGCAATGCCTAACTCCATGAATTTGGCGGCACTATCTTTTGGTACGACTTTTTCCGGACGCATCTGCGGGAAGAACAATACTTCCTGGATAGTTGATTGTCCGGTCATCAACATAGTAAGGCGGTCCATGCCGATACCCATACCCGAAGTAGGAGGCATGCCGTATTCCAATGCACGGACAAAGTCTTTGTCGATAATCATTGCTTCGTCGTCTCCTTTTTCACTTAGCTTCATCTGATCTTCAAAGCGTTCCAACTGGTCGATCGGATCGTTTAACTCAGAATATGCATTACACAATTCTTTACCGTTTACCATCAATTCGAAACGTTCTGTCAGTTCAGGGTTGGTACGGTGCTTTTTGGTCAGCGGAGACATTTCGATCGGATAGTCAGTGATGAAAGTCGGCTGGATATAAGTTCCTTCACAGAACTCACCGAATATTTCATCGATCAGTTTACCTTTACCCATCGTTTCGTCGATTTCCATATTCAGTTTCTGGCATACTTCGCGGATTTGTGCTTCGTTCATACCTGTCAAGTCGTAACCGGTATGTTCCTTAATGGCATCCAGCATGGTGACGCGTCTGTACGGAGCCTTGAAGTTAATGATATTGTCACCTACTTTTACTTCAGTAGTACCATTTACGTCCAGACAGATCTTTTCAATCATCTTTTCGGTAAATTCCATCATCCAGTTATAGTCTTTGTAGGCTACATATATCTCCATGCAAGTAAATTCTGGATTGTGCGTACGGTCCATACCCTCGTTACGGAAGTTTTTACCGATTTCATATACTCCCTCAAAGCCACCGACAATCAGACGTTTCAGATACAACTCGCTGGCAATACGCATATAGAGTGGGATGTCCAAAGCATTGTGATGGGTCATGAACGGGCGTGCGGCAGCTCCTCCGGCGATGGCCTGGAGAATAGGAGTTTCTACTTCCATGTAGCCTTTCGAATTGAAATATTCGCGCATAGAACTGTACACCTTGCTGCGTTTCATGAATATATCTTTGATACCTTCGTTTACGGCCAGGTCGACATAACGCTGACGGTAACGGAGTTCAGGATCTTCGAAAGAGTCGTAAGCCACACCGTCTTTGTATTTTACGATAGGCAGTGGTTTGATCGATTTGGCAAGTACAGTCAGTTTCTGTGCATGAATACTGATTTCGCCCATCTGAGTGCGGAACACGAAACCTTCAATTCCGATAAAGTCGCCTAAGTCGAGCAGGCGTTTGAACACAGTATTGTACATCTCTTTGTCCTCTCCCGGACAGATGTCATCGCGAGTGATATACACCTGAATACGGCCTTTAGAATCCTGTAGTTCGATAAAAGAGGCTTTGCCCATCACGCGGCGGCTCATCATACGGCCAGCTACAGATACCTGGCGAGGTGCTTCGTCGTCTTTGAATTCGGCTTTAATATCGGTTGAGAAAGCGTTGGTTACATACTCTGCTGCGGGATAGGGTTCGATGCCCATCGCGCGAAGTTCATTCAGACTGTTACGTCGGATGATTTCCTGTTCACTTAGTTCTAATATGTTCATTTCGTTAGATATTAACTCAATTTTGGAGGCAAAAATACGAAACTTTTCTTAGAAATACGGCATTGTAACTCTTATTCTTTATTCTTCACCTTTAATTCTAAATAGATTTGTATCTTTGCACCCTCAAAACAATAGGTATGACAGGACAAAAGACACCCACTGCGCTGGGTACTGAAAAGATTGGAAAACTTCTGATGCAGTATGCCATTCCGGCTATTATCGCCATGACTGCATCTTCTCTTTACAACATGGTGGACAGCATTTTTATAGGTCACGGAGTGGGTCCGATGGCTATTTCCGGACTTGCTCTGACTTTTCCCCTTATGAATCTTGCCGCTGCTTTCGGCTCCTTGGTTGGAGTGGGAGCCGCTACGCTGATTTCGGTTAAACTGGGACAAAAAGATTACGATACGGCGCAACGGGTATTGGGCAATGTGCTGGTACTGAATATCATTATCGGGCTTGCTTTCACCGTATTAACCCTTATTTTTCTTGATCCTATTCTTTACTTCTTTGGAGGCAGTGACGAAACGGTGGGCTATGCCCGTGACTATATGAAAGTGATTCTTTATGGGAATGTCATCACCCATATTTATCTGGGGCTGAATGCGGTACTTCGTTCAGCAGGTCATCCGCAGAAGGCGATGGTTGCTACCATTGCGACAGTGGTTATCAATACCATTCTCGATCCTTTGTTTATTTATGGTTTTGGTTGGGGCATCCAGGGAGCGGCCATTGCTACGATTACGGCACAAGTGATTGCCCTTGCCTGGCAGTTCAGGCTCTTTGGCAATAAGGAGGAATTACTCCATTTCCACCGAGGAGTTTTCCGGTTGAAGCGAAAAATTGTTCTCGATTCGCTGGCTATAGGTATGTCTCCTTTCCTGATGAATCTTGCATCGTGTTTCATTGTGATTCTGATAAATCAGGGTTTGAAACGGTATGGGGGGGATCTTGCCATCGGGGCATTTGGCATTGTCAACCGTCTGGTATTTCTATTCCTTATGATTGTGATGGGACTGAACCAGGGTATGCAGCCGATTGCCGGATACAATTATGGGGCAAAGTTATATCCCCGTGTCACTCGTGTGCTGAAACTGACCATCTATGGTGCGACCATTGTCACCACTATCGGTTTTCTGATGGGAATGTTTATTCCCGACCTGGCAGTGTCCGTCTTCACATCGCACGAAGAGCTGATTCGCCAATCTGCCGAAGGCCTCCGCATTGTGGTACTCTTTTTCCCGATTGTCGGCTTTCAGATGGTCACTTCCAATTTCTTCCAGAGTATCGGGATGGCAAGTAAAGCTATTTTCCTTTCCATTACCCGCCAGGTACTCATCCTGATTCCCTGTCTGTTGATTCTTCCGCGTTTTTGGGGGCAGACGGGTGTCTGGATCAGTATGCCGGTTTCCGACCTGATAGCCAGCCTGATATCCGCTACCATGTTGTGGTGGCAGTTCCGCCAGTTCCGTAAAGCTGCTGCCCGGGTATAGGATTCTTCGGTCTGCGCTAAACAAATCATTGCCTGCATTTGTCTTTTATCTGTAACGATCTGAAAGCAATGTAGCAGCCATGAAAAAGTATGTAAGTTTCTTGTTGGTTTTATTTGTCAGTCTGTTTCTTTTCCTGCCCGTGCATGCGCAGCAGCGCAAATCAGTAGCTGTGGTGCTAAGTGGGGGAGGAGCGAAGGGAGTAGCCCATATCGGTGCCCTCAAAGTGATCGAGGAAGCAGGTATTCCTATCGATTATATCGTAGGTACCAGCATGGGGTCTATCATTGGCGGGCTTTATTCCATCGGATATACCCCCTGTCAGCTTGATAGTATGGTCAATCACCAGAATTGGTCTTTTCTGTTGAGTGACCGTATCAGTTGGGAAGATCAAACGATGACTGAACGGAAGAATTCTGAAACTTATATTCTTTCTGTCCCTTTGAAAAAGGATTTGAAGGCGAATGTGTTCGGAGGGGTCATTAAGGGGCAGAACCTGGGTAATCTTTTCTCCGAACTGACTGTAGGCTATCACGATTCCATTAACTTCAATAAGCTGCCTATTCCGTTTGCTTGTGTCTCCGAGAACATTGTGAACGGTGAAGAAGTAGTGTTTCACAATGGTGTATTGGCTACCGCTATGCGTGCCAGTATGGCTATTCCCGGCGTATTCACGCCCGTCCGTATGGGCGACGAGATACTGGTTGACGGAGGGATGAAAAACAACTTTCCCACGAACATAGCCCGGGCTATGGGAGCCGATGTGATTATTGGTGTCGATGTACAGAATGATCTCCGGACTGCAGATGAACTGAATAATCTTGGTGAGATATTCAACCAGATCATCAATCTGACCGGCCAAACCCGATATGAAGAGAATATTAAATTGGCAACGGTGTATATTAAAGTGGACGTAAAAGGTTATTCTGCCGCAAGTTTCAACATTCCCGCACTCGACACATTGATGCACCGTGGCGAAGAGGCAGCCCGCGCGCAGTGGACTGCTTTGCGCAGACTGAAGAAAGAGATCGGTCTACCCGAAGATTACGTTGCTCCCCGACACGGTCCGTTTACTTCTTTATGGTCCGAGAAAGATATATTTGTGAAAGAGATCACCTTTGACGGTATCGAAGACAGTGACAAGAAATGGATTATGCACCGCTGTCACCTGAAGGAGAACAGCCGGATGCGCATGGAGCAACTTTATGAAGCACTTGCTACGTTGCGCGGAAGCCAGGCTTATTCCAATGTCAGTTACAAACTGACTGATACCGACCAGGGATATCTGCTACACTTTATTTTGGAAGAGAAGTACGAGCGTAATCTCAATCTGGGGATCCGTTTCGACTCGGAAGAGATCGCTTCATTGCTGTTGAATGTGAGCACCCGTCTTAATACGCGTATTCCATCGTGGCTTTCACTGACCGGACGTCTTGGAAAACGCTATCTGGCCCGGGTTGACTATACATTGGCACCGATGCAGATGCGAAATTTCAATCTCGCTTATCAGTTTGAGTATAACGATATTAATATCTACGATCACGGGAAACGTGCTTATAACACTACTTATAAATACCATTCCGGTGAGTTGGGGTTTTCGGATGTGTGGTATCGTAACCTTCGTTTTGGAGCCGGACTGCGTTTTGAGTTCTTCAAGTATAAGGACTTTCTATATAATGCGGGCGGGCAACAGTTGAAGGTGAAACCCCAACACTTCTTCAGCTATTATGCCCAACTGCATTATAATACATACAATAAGGGATATTTTCCCTCGAAAGGGACCGATCTTCAGGGGAATTATTCACTTTATACCGATAACCTGACACAGTATAAAGATCATGCTCCCTTTTCTGCTTTGACCGCCTCGTGGGCCAGTGTCTTTTCGGTTACCGACCGTTTTGCTTTGATTCCTTCTTTGTATGGACGTATTCTTATAGGCAAAGATATCCCTTATCCCTATCTGAATGCCATCGGTGGAGATAATTTCGGTCATTACTTGCCCCAGCAACTTCCTTTTGCCGGGATCACCAATCTGGAGATAGTCGATAATTCTGTTATCGTAGTCGGTTTGAAGGTGCGCCAGCGTATCGGGGGGAAGAATTATGTCACTCTTACCGGGAATGTGGCGTTGCGGGAAGATAACTTTTTTGATATCCTAAGTGGTAAGCCGGTTTGGGGAGGCAGCTTGGGATATGGCTACGATAGCTTGTTCGGTCCGTTAGAGGCCTCTTTCGGCTATTCAAGCAGGGCACACGATGTAGGATTCTATGTGAATCTGGGATATGTCTTTTAGATTTCGACACCTGTACTTCGTGAGGCAGTACATCCTCCGGGTGTTCAAAGCCATTGCTTGTGATGGAACTCCGGAAAATAAATCAATGCAAAGCCTTCTCATGCGAAAAATGGTTCTTCTTCAAATTTGGTGGTAAATTCTTTATTTCTTTATTTTCAAGTTGATAATTGTCCTTTTTGCTTGCTTTAATAAGAAAAAATAGACACCGGCTGAATAAGATAACTCAAGTTTCGGAAGTGAATTTGCGCCGTCTGAACCGGTATCTTCATCCTTATCTCTTTTTTCAATTAACATTGTTAACGCCTTTTGCAGTTTGTCAGGTTCTTATGCGCAAATAATAAGTCTTTTGCATTTAAAGAACTTGTTATTCACATCCAAAGAACAAGCTTTAACTCTGTGTTAAAACAAAGCTTTTGAGGATAGAAATCTTACTTTTTAAAGATATTGATTTTCAGATGGTTTATTCTAAAATTCGCTTCTTCACCTCATGGATGGACTCTTCGGGGGAAAGCCGGGATACTTGCTTTTTTGTCAACTATAAACGAGGGCTTACACTTCCGAAAACGGAATTAGATTCCATTCTTGTTCAACCGGAAATGGTGCAATCTACATCCGGTCCCGTGTACACGTGCCCATGAGCACGCGTACACGGGACTGGGTAAAGATACCTATACGAATGATTAAATGCTGATAATTAAGGAATTAAATATGCAATAGAATAAAGAAACGATTCATGTGAACTGGTTAAATGAAAGAAAAAGAACCGCTGTCCTCCGGGGGGTAGAGTGGCAGCGGTTCGGCGAGTCAACTGGTTTTGGTGGGTCGGATTTAGATTCAAAGTCAATTATAAAAGAGAATTTATTATGAAAAATTAAAGTTCTATAGTCCGTCTTCAATTTTAGGCGTTTTGTAATAACGACTAAGTTTGCACATCTGATCGATTCGGGATATATATCTGGAAGCGATGTATGCCTGGCTTGGTGTACGTTTCAGGGATAAATATTTCACTTTGTGGATTTCCAAAAGAATCTCGGCCAGAAACTCAATCATGTCTGCACGTTCGATATGTGAAGGTGAAGTGAAACACCCTAAATATTCCTGATCCCGGGTAGAAAGGGTATAATGCAGGGTCTTTTTGCCTCGTTGGAAAATATAGTCCATCCGATACCAACCGTTGGCGTTGGTTCGGCGCCAGTGAAAATACAAGATTCTGATATTTGAATGTTTGCCCATAGCTCAAACGTATATCGGGCAGGGAAAAATGAACGGCCCTGCTGACCCGCTGAACTATCAAACTTTCAAAGCCGAAACAAAGAAAGAAAAATATGCTAACCCATTACGAAGTTAGACACGGGGGCAGAGCCGTTTTTATCCAGAAACTGTAGGTATATAAAATTATACACCTACAGTTAGTGTGAAACAAAGATGATTTCTCTCCTTTGTTTCAGCCTTACAAAAATTTGATAGTTCACCACAAAGATGGTGATAATTTCTGAATTACCATAGCAAACGGCTAAAAAATGTATTACGAAACACTTTTATTGGTGGGATTGTTTGCTTAACGCCGTTAGTATAGGGAGATTTAACGAAAAGAGAGCGGATCTGTGTTTACCCGCTTGCGTTATGTAAATTCAATGCAGAACAAGGAAAAAATATGTGCCGACCCATTTTAAACATTCATCAGGACATAGACGGGCAGCCGGCCACCTTCGTGCGAATAAAGAACCTGCTATATTATAATAGATTAGTGAAATGCCATTGCGTCATATATTTCAATTCCCATCGGCTGGCTTGCATATATACTTTCTGTAAACAGGAGTTGATCTTGTATCAGGTTTGACATTTCTTTCTCAAAAGATGATTATATTTTTTGGGGGGAGGCCGATCACATCTTTATTTCTCCCCGGATTCTGCTCAGTGACTGTGGCGTTATCCACAGATAGGAAGCTATGTGTTTCAAAGGTACGTTTTGTAGCAGTTCGGGATGCTCTTTGATAAGTGTCAGGTAACGCTCTTTGGCTTTTGGACTTCCGGCACTGATCAACCAATTTTCAGTGCTGAGTAATTGTTGCTCCATTAGGCGGCGTCCCAGATTGGCAAGACCGAGTGATGAGGCATAAAGACCGTTCAATGTTTGTCCGGATATACAATAGGCTATGCTGTCGCACATCACCTCGATTGTGATGTGCGATGCTGTATTTTCCACGTATCCCCATACCGAAAAAGCGGCTTCGCCTTCCCCGGCAAACCAGATGGTGGTATCAACCCCGTCTTTCAGATAATGAGCGCGCCAGATGCCTTGCTTTATCAGATATAAATTTCCGTTTCTGGAACCTTCATGAACAATGACTTCTTTCTTTTTGAAACGCACCTCCTCCATATAATTGAGAAGAGTCTGCGTATCAGTCTCCGAAAGACGATAGCTGTTCCTGAATTTTTCAATAAATGTTTCCATAAGGCTCTTTTACATCTGTTTGAACGATGCAAAGATACGCATCATCGGCGAATGGAGAAAGAGTCTTTCAGGTAAATTCCAATAATCAGCAGCAAAGTCAGCAGTTCGGCAAGAGGGACGGCAAGCCAAATACCTTTTATTCCCAGTATCGGAGGCAGGAGCAGGAAGCCTGTCAACATAAACAATGTTCCCCGGAAAAGGGTGATGACAGTGGCTCGCCGGGCACGTTCGATACTTTGATAATAACCGATACCAACTATGTTGAGTGCAAAGAACAGATAACTGACTGCAAAATAAGGAATTCCATCTACTGCAATGTCATACGCTTTGTAACTTTTGTCGATGAATAGTCCTACTATTTCGTGATTGAATACAAGAGTTGTGGTAAAGAATAAAATACCACATCCCAAAGCTGTTTTCAATGCCAGTCGGATGGTACGTGCCACTCTGCCCGGATTCTGTTGCCCGAAATTGTAACTGATGATGGGTTGTGCCGATTGGGCGATGGCGTTGTATACCATAAAGATAATAGGAAAGAAGTAACACACGATGCTGAATGCTGCTACACCACTTTCTCCCAAATGGCTGATAAATACGTAATTCCCCAAAAACATCATACTGGCTATGGATGCTTCGCTGATGAATGCCGAAGAGCCGAGCCTCACCATATAGCCGATATTGCGGAAGGTAAGCTGCATACTTTTCCGGCTAAGTTTGATACGATAAATGCCCACGTTGCGGGAAAAACGGAGTAGATAAATAAGAGTCATCAATCCGCCGACCATAGTTCCCAAACTGGTGGCAAAGGCAGCTCCCATCATTCCCCAACCTAATTGGAAGATGAAAATATAATCGAGTACGATATTGATAATGGCTGATACGGCATTGCACATCATAGCATAGTTGGGCGATCCGTCCAGACGGATATAAAACATGCCGGCACTCAAAAGCAGATAGAAAACGAGAAAAGGAACATACCAGTTCATGTATTCCACTACCAACGGCAGCAATCGTTCCGAACTGCCGAGTAATCGTCCTATCGGTTCTGCAAAGTAGCAGCAAAGTGCTGATAATACCAGGATCAGGAGGGATGAAAAGGCAAGTGCCTGTGTGATATTGATACTTGCCACTTTTCGTTTGCCTTGTGATAAATGGATGGACGCCACGACAGATGCACCCACTCCGAACATCAATCCGATGCCGGTGGTGATCATAAATAGCGGGGCCGTGATATTGACTGCCGCCAAGGCGTCGCTACCAATTCCTTTACCGACAAAGATACCATCGGTAATTACAAAAATGGCGGAAAAAACCATTCCGAGTACTGTTGGAATCAACAACTTCCTGAACAGTCTCGGGATTTCCATGTTTCCGAAATCAATACTGTCTTTCATAAAATCTATGTTTTTTTTAGCGGATGCAAAGATACGTCTATGGAAAAGAAGAAAAGTTACCAATTGATAAGAAATGCGATGTGCCGGATATTGGTACATTATTTATTTCCTTCTTTCGGAAATAATGTGTATGTTTGCTATTGAACCAATATACAAATGTACTATGAACGGTAATTATGTCATCAATATCGGCCGTCAATTGGGCAGTGGCGGAAAAGAGATCGGGGAAAAACTGGCAGCCAGGTTAGGCATTGATTTTTATGATAAAGAGCTGATTAATCTGGCTTCAGAGGAGAGTGGACTTTGTCGGGAATTTTTTGAGAAAGCGGATGAAAAAGCTTCCCAAGGTATTATAGGTGGATTGTTTGGGATGCGTTTTCCTTTTATCAGTGATGGTGCTATGCCCTGTACCAATTGTCTGAGTAATGATGCTCTCTTTAAAATTCAGAGTGATGTCATCCGGCATCTTGCAGCAGAGAAATCTTGTGTATTCGTGGGGCGTTGTGCCGATTACATTTTGCGCGAACATCCCCGTTGCGCCAATATTTTCATTTCTGCTTCGCACGAAGACCGTGTGGCGCGTTTGTGCCGTATTCATGGCATTTCCGAAGAAGCTGCTGAGGAAAAAATGAATAAGGCAGATAAGAAACGCTCCGAATATTATAATTATTACAGTTATAAAACTTGGGGAGCGGCCGCAACCTATCATCTTTGTATTGACTCTTCGGTATTGGGAATCAATGAAACGGTAAGGTTTATAGAAGAGTTTATAGTTAAAAAACTAAATTTATAAATCAGCATCGGGCATGCTATAATATGTTAATGGCCAACTACGGTGTAAATGAAAACACAGTAATTGGCCATTGCTATTTTTGATTTGTTACATCATTAACAACAAAATCATTTGTCCCGCAAGGATACGGAGAAACATAGATAGCGGATATACTGTAGAATAGCCTACTGCCGGAGCATCGCTACCGGTTGCCTGGTTGGAATATGCCAATGCGGGAGGGTCTGTATTACTACCCGCAATCAATCCCATCAACATGAAATAATTAATTTTATAATATGATCGCGCTATAATTCCGATAATCAGCAAAGGGATAATCGTAATCAGGAAACCACAACCTACATAAAGCAGACCGTCTCCATGGATCACAGTATCCACAAAATTGGCTCCCGCTTCGATGCCCACACTGGCAAGGAAAAGAACAATACCGATTTCACGTATCATCAGGTTGGCACTTTGAGTCGTGTAGGTTACCAGATGTAATTTGTGTCCGAAACGTCCTATCAGGATAGCCACTACCAATGGTCCGCCGGCAAGACCGAGTTTTACCGGAGTCGGCATACCCGGGAATGCAATGGGAAGGCTACCGCAAAGGATACCCAGGAAAATACCTACGAACAATGTGATAATGTTCGGTTCGTTGAGGCGCTTCAGTGAATTACCCAGTACACTCGCTACTCGCTCTACAGCATCTTCGGAGCCTACCACCATGACACGGTCACCTACCTGAAGTACCAGATTCGGGTTGGCAAAAAGATCGACACCCGAACGGTTCACACGCGTGATGTTGACATTGTACATGCTGCGGAAGTTCAACATACCAAGTTTCTTTCCATTAATTTCCGGTTTGGTTACCAGAATACGACGGGATACCATCGGCATATCTTGCTTTTCCCAGTCTACTTGCACTTCACGTCCGATAAAGGCTACAATAGCATCTGAGTCTTCTTCTGAACAGACCACAAATAATTGGTCGTTCTGTTCCAGAATAGTACTGTGATTCGGAATGCTGACGTGTCCGTCTTTACGGATGCGCGAGCAAACAAACGGACGTCCGAGGAAGCTGCTGATTGTGCCCAGAGTTTTTCCGTAGATGGCTTCATTATGCACTTCCAGGCTCATCAGGTGTGGTTTGTGGTGTGTACCGTCAGTTTCTTGATTCCAGTTTTCTTCTTCTTTGGCGAAATTGATACGGAAGATGTAGCGGACAGCAATGATGGAGCCTATAATACCCACTACTCCTAACGGATAAGCACAGGCATAGCCTAATGCGATCTGTGGCCCGGAGTAGCTCAATTGATTCAGTGCTTCTTGTGCGGCACCGAGCCCCGGGGTGTTTGTGACTGCGCCGTATAGGATACCCACCATCATAGGGAGCTCGATTCTGCCTCCCAGAATGAAATAAAGTGTCATTGCTACGGCGATGTTTAATACCACAATTCCTACGGCCAGCATGTTCAGGGTCATTCCGCCTTTCTTGAATGAAGAAAAGAAAGAAGGCCCCACTTGGAGACCGATACAGAATACGAACAATATCAATCCGAATTCACGGATGAAATGTAGGATATGGGTATCGCCTGTGAAGCCAAAATGTCCCATCAGGATGCCGGCAAACAAAACAAAAGTAACCCCTAACGAAACTCCGAAGATTTTGATTTTTCCCAAATAGACACCTGCTGCCACTACGAAGGCGTAGAGGAAAACAATGTGGGCTACGGAGTTGGGGTTCCATAATAAATCTTGTAACCAATCCATAATATAGTAGTTTATAATTTTTTGTAAACGGGTGCAAAATTAGCTATAACCTCGGAGGTAATCAAATATTTGCCTGCCTTTTATTTTAGGGAAGCACGGGTGCACGGTTCTTTCATTTTACAACCGTCTTCTTCCCTTGTCTTTCCTCCCCCCCCCTCAAAAAAAAGCCTTCCATTCGCACACGAGGCTGTGTCGAAACTTTTTTCACCACGGAGTAGCACAGAGTCTTTTTGTTAATAATCAACAACTTAAAATCGCCTCTGTGTCACTCTGTGTCCTCTGTGGTGAGTTTTGGCAGCCTCTCGTTATTTCTTTTTTAAGAAAGAATTCGGGCGGCTATTACCGGAGAAGTGTAGTAGATTAACCATTGTCATAAAACTCTTTAGTCCATCCTGCATACCCGGGCCGGTGAGCCCGCATACCCGGGCCGATGGGCCCGCATACCCGGGCTGATGAGCCCGCATGCCCGGGCTGAGATAAAGATCCGGCCATTTGTACTAAAGATAGTAAGGAAAATGAAATGCTTTTAGAGAGATAAACGGATAAAAAATTGGATATATCCATTTGCTTTACAGTCTGTTATCACTGAAATGTCCCCTAAAACAGTGGGTGGAAGATGGAAGATAGGGGTGGAAGATAAATGGCATAAAAATCGCATCTTCCACCAAGTTATACATCTCACAATCAATAATATGTGTTCTGAAAGGTGGAAGATGGAAGATCGAAACGCGTTTTTTGTATGAGAGCAAGGCAGGTTAATGAAAGAGCCGTGGTACGGAGGCGGTGGGTAGTGCGAATTTTCCCTAAAAAAAGCGTAGGGTTTAGACTATTTCAGTATATTTGCAAGTCGCAATCTTACATTTTGATAAAGGATTCAGAGAAATAAATTGAGATAACAATCTTATTTTAATTTTAAATAAATAAACTATGGCAGACAGTAAAGAAAAACTCTTCTCAGATTTTTCTCCTGTTTCCACCGAGAAGTGGATGGAGAAGGTCACAGCCGACCTGAAAGGAGCTGATTTTGAGAAGAAACTCGTTTGGAAGACAAACGAAGGATTCAAGGTAAAACCTTTCTACCGGATGGAAGACCTGGAAGGACTGAAAACAACCGATGCGCTTCCCGGAGAATTTCCTTATTTAAGAGGTACAAAGAAGAACAGTAATGAGTGGTTGGTTCGCCAGGAGATTAAGGTGGAATGTCCGAAGGAAGCCAACGCCAAGGCTCTGGATATTCTGAATAAAGGTATCGATTCTCTTTCTTTCCATGTGAAGGCTAAAGAACTCAATGCGGAATACATTGAGACTTTGTTGAACGATATTTGTGCAGAATGTGTTGAGTTGAATTTTTCTACTTGTCAGGGGCACGTGGTAGAACTGGCTGATTTGCTGGTAGCTTATTTTCAAAAGAAAGACTATGATTTGACAAAGCTGCAAGGCTCTATCAATTACGATTTCTTCAATAAAATGCTGACAAAAGGCAAAGAGAAAGGGGATATGGTACAAACAGCCAAAGCGCTGATCGAAGCTACTGCCCAATTGCCTAAATACCGTGTACTGAATGTGAATGCCCTGACACTGAACAATGCAGGTGCTTATATTTCTCAGGAATTGGGATATGCATTGGCATGGGGTAATGAATATATGAGTCAGTTGACCGAAGCTGAACTTCCTGCTGCCATCGTAGCAAAAAAGATTAAGTTTAATTTCGGTATCAGTTCTAATTACTTCCTTGAAATTGCAAAGTTCCGTGCTGCCCGTATGTTATGGGCTAACATAGTGGCTTCTTACAACCCGGAATGTCTGCGTGATTGCGAAAATAAAGGACCTAACGGAGAATGCCGTTGCGCTGCTAAAATGAAGGTACATGCTGAAACATCTACTTTTAATCTGACTCTGTTTGATGCTCATGTAAACTTGCTTCGTACACAAACTGAGGCAATGTCGGCTGCTCTGGGTGGTGTAGATTCAATGACGGTGGTTCCTTTTGACAAGACCTATGAAACTCCGGATGAGTTTTCCGAACGTCTGGCCCGTAACCAGCAACTGCTGTTGAAAGAAGAATCACATTTTGATAAAGTAATTGACCCGGCTGCCGGTTCTTACTACATTGAAAATCTGACAGTCTCTATTGCTAAGCAGGCATGGGAAATCTTCCTTGCCATTGAAGAAGAAGGAGGCTTCTATGCAGCATTGAAAGCCGGTACTGTTCAGGCTGCTGTGAATGAAAGCAATAAAGCACGCCATAAAGCTGTGGCTCAGCGTCGCGAGATTCTGCTGGGTACTAACCAGTTCCCAAATTTCAATGAAAAAGCGGGTGATAAGAAGCCGGTAGAAGCCACATGCTGTTGTGGTGGACACGATACTTGTGAAAAAGATGTTACTACATTGAACTTCGATCGTGCGGCAAGTCAATTTGAGGCGTTGCGTCTTGAAACCGAAGCCAGTGGGAAACGTCCGAAAGCATTTATGCTGACGATCGGTAATCTGGCTATGCGGCAGGCACGCGCACAATACTCTTGTAATTTCCTGGCTTGTGCCGGATATGAGGTGGTTGATAATCTTGGTTTTGAAACGGTTGAAGCAGGCGTAGAAGCTGCGATGGCTGCAAAAGCCGATATTGTGGTGCTCTGTTCAAGCGATGAAGAGTATGCACAATATGCTGTTCCGGCTTTCCAGGCTTTGAATGGCCGCGCCATGTTCATCGTTGCCGGAAATCCGGAATGCGCCGAAGAACTGAAAGCAGCCGGTATTGAGAACTTCATCCATGTACGTGTAAATGTACTGGAGACACTTAAAGAGTTCAACGCTAAATTATTGAAGTAAGATGAGAAAAGATTTTAAAAACTTAGATATCTACGCAGCATTCCAGCCCGCTAATGGTGCAGAATGGCAAAAGGCTAACGGAATCGAGGCCAACTGGAAGACTCCGGAACACATCTGCGTAAAGCCTGTTTACACAAAAGAAGACCTTGAAGGAATGGAACATCTGGACTATGCTGCCGGTCTTCCTCCTTATTTGCGTGGTCCGTATTCGGTGATGTATACCCTTCGTCCATGGACTATCCGCCAGTATGCAGGGTTCTCTACAGCTGAAGAGTCGAATGCTTTCTATCGTCGTAACTTAGCTTCCGGACAGAAAGGCCTGTCGGTTGCTTTTGACTTGGCTACACACCGCGGTTATGACCCTGACCATGAACGTGTGGTAGGTGACGTTGGTAAGGCCGGCGTGTCTATCTGTTCGCTTGAAAATATGAAAGTCTTGTTTGATGGCATTCCTTTGAACAAGATGTCTGTATCTATGACAATGAATGGTGCCGTACTTCCGATTATGGCATTTTATATCAATGCCGGATTAGAACAGGGAGCCAAACTTGAAGAGATGGCCGGAACGATCCAGAATGATATTCTGAAAGAATTTATGGTGCGTAATACCTATATTTATCCGCCTGCATTCTCTATGAAGATCATCTCTGATATTTTTGAATATACTTCACAGAAGATGCCGAAGTTCAACTCTATCTCCATTTCTGGTTATCACATGCAGGAAGCAGGTGCCACAGCTGATATTGAGTTGGCTTATACGTTGGCTGATGGTCTGGAGTATCTTCGTGCCGGTGTTGCTGCAGGTATCGATATCGATGCTTTTGCTCCGCGCCTCTCTTTCTTCTGGGCTATCGGAACAAACCATTTTATGGAAATTGCCAAAATGCGTGCTGCACGTATGTTATGGGCAAAGATCGTGAAACAGTTTAATCCGAAGAATCCGAAGTCGCTTGCATTGCGTACTCACTCGCAGACTTCCGGTTGGTCATTGACTGAGCAAGATCCGTTTAACAATGTAGGACGTACTTGTATCGAGGCTATGGCTGCTGCGCTGGGACATACTCAGTCGTTGCACACCAATGCGCTTGATGAAGCTATTGCTTTGCCGACAGACTTTTCTGCCCGTATTGCCCGTAATACTCAGATTTATATTCAGGAAGAAACTTATATTTGCAAGAACGTAGATCCGTGGGGTGGTTCTTACTATGTAGAGTCATTAACTAATGAACTGGCTCACAGTGCTTGGGAACATATTCAGGAAATTGAGAAGTTGGGCGGTATGGCGAAAGCTATCGAAACCGGTATTCCGAAGATGCGTATTGAAGAGGCTGCTGCCCGGGCACAAGCTCGTATCGACAGTGGTTCACAGACTATCGTCGGTGTAAATAAGTATCGTCTTGAGAAAGAAGACCCGATTGATATTCTTGAAGTTGACAATACCGCTGTTCGTAAAGAGCAGATCGAGAACCTGAAGCGTTTGAAAGAAGGCCGTAACCAAGCTGAGGTGGACAAAGCATTGGCTGCCATTACCGAATGTGTCAAAACCGGTAAGGGCAATTTACTTGAGTTAGCTGTAGAAGCTGCTCATGTTCGTGCAACATTGGGTGAAATCTCGTATGCTTGCGAACAAGTAGTAGGACGTTATAAAGCAATAATTAGAACTATATCAGGCGTGTATTCATCAGAAAGCAAAGGCGACGCTGACTTTAAGCGTGCTTGCGAACTCACTGAGAAGTTTGCAAAGAAAGAGGGACGTCAACCTCGTATTATGGTTGCAAAGATGGGCCAGGACGGTCACGATCGTGGTGCCAAGGTAGTAGCTACCGGTTATGCCGACTGTGGTTTCGACGTGGATATGGGACCGTTGTTCCAGACTCCTGCGGAAGCAGCTCGTGAAGCGGTAGAGAATGATGTTCACGTAGTCGGAGTTTCTTCGTTGGCTGCAGGGCACAAGACATTGGTTCCGCAGATTATTGAAGAATTGAAGAAGTTGGGACGTGAAGATATCGTAGTAATAGCCGGTGGTGTAATTCCTGCCCAGGATTATGACTTCTTGTATAAGGCCGGTGTAGCTGCGATCTTTGGTCCGGGTACTCCGGTGGCTAAGGCTGCTTGTCAGATTCTGGAAATCCTGATGGATGAAGAATAAAAAAACAGTCTTTGAGAAATGATAAACGAAGAGGCGGAGTATTGCAATACTCCGCCTCTTTATGATTTTAGTTCTATTCCGGTCAATATCATCTACGTATTATTTATGGAATAAATGGTTGCATGACTATTATTGGGGGGTGAAGGAGAATGCAAGCGCGTTCACCTCTGTTTTCAGATTCTGAGGTAAATAGACACGTACCCGATTGTTCTTTATTTCCCATCTTACTTTTTTACCGTTTTGAAGGCAGTAAACAGCACTTCCTTTAGCAGGAATATTATTTTCCCATTCTATGTAGTTAGGAAGAGTCCGGGCTTTCGGATCACTGTATAATGCATACATTGTTTTTTTGTTTTTGTTCATGGTAAACCAGATGCCTTCACTATGATAGTCAGGAGTCGTAACGGTATTGTAGATAGCCGGGCCGTTTTTCGTCATCCATTCTCCTATAGTGTCCAACCGGCTGACAATTTCTTCTTGTAATATTCCTTCAGGGGTAGGGCCGACACCGAGTAGCAAACTTCCGCCTTTAGCTACGATTTCCATTAACTTTGCTATCACTGTAGTGGGTGATTTGAATACCGCATGTGGAGTGTATCCCCAGTCTACTCCCAGTGTCATGCAAGTCTCCCATGGGTAGGGAAGTTGTTTGTCCGGGATTTGTTGTTCCGGGGTCTGATAATTTTCGTATTTACCATGGATGGTGCGGTCTACGAATAAAATACCCGGTTGTGCTTTTCGTGCCATTTGCGATATACGGTCCATGTCCAATACCGATTTGGTTCCGGGGTTATTTACCCATCCTCCGTCTAACCATAAAATGTCGATAGAACCGTAGTTGTGCATCAACTCGCTGATTTGGTTGTAAGTGAACTCTTTGAATTGATTCCAGCGCCAGGGGTTCTTTTCTATATTGTAATTCTGTGTACGGCGGGGAGTAGCGTAGCGGGGCCACCAATAATATTCCGAGTGCCAGTCCGGTTTAGAAAAATAGGCTCCTACCATTAAGTCGTTGTTGCGAAAAGCTTCAAACACATATTTGGCTACATCTGCCCGGGGATTTGTTTTGAAAGGACCCTTTGAAATTGAAAAATCGGAGTAAGCCGTGTTGAACATATTGAATCCATCGTGATGTTTGGTGGTGAAGATGGCATAACGCATACCTGCCGCTTTGGCAGCCTGTGCCCACTGTTCCGGGTTGAAACGGGTAGGATTGAATGAATCTTTCAATCCCCAGTACCATTTTTTATAATCTTCATAGGCAATGGTACTATCACGCGGTATCCAATCCGCTTCTTCCGAACAGATGGACCATGATTCTACAATTCCGGCAACGGAATATAATCCCCAGTGAATCAGCATTCCGAACTTCTGGTCCTGCCAGTGATGGAGTTTCCTGACCACCAGAGAATCTTCGGGAGGTGTATATTGGTCAGAGCGTTCATGGACATATTGTGCTTTCGCATTGAAAGCAAATACAAAGAGTAAGGTAAGTGCAAATAATAATTTGTAGCTTTTCATGTCTTTTTAAATTTTAAAGATTGTACAGAGCAAAGCTACAAAATAAATGGCGATGGATTACTACTTCCCCCTTTCTATTTTTTTGTATCTTTGTCTGCTCAATTCTCATTATAATAAAAAACAAATGATAGTTTGCATTGCCGAAAAGCCCTCTGTGGCACGTGATATTGCTGATATATTAGGAGCCCGCGAACGGAAAGAGGGGTATATTGAGGGGAACGGATACCAGGTAACCTGGACGTTCGGCCATCTTTGTACCCTGAAAGAACCCCATGAATATACTCCCGGATGGAAATCATGGAGTTTGGGCAGTCTGCCTATGATTCCTCCTCGTTTTGGCATCAAACTGATAGAGAACCCTACTTACGAAAAGCAATTCCGTATTATTGAAAGGTTGATGCAACAGGCCGATGAGATTATCAATTGTGGTGATGCCGGCCAAGAAGGAGAGCTGATTCAGCGGTGGGTGATGCAGAAAGCCGGAGCGCGGTGTCCGGTAAAACGTTTGTGGATTTCTTCGCTGACCGAAGAGGCTATAAAAGAGGGTTTTGCAAAGTTAAAAGATCAGGATGATTTTCAACCGCTTTACGAGGCAGGTATGTCCAGAGCCATTGGCGACTGGCTGCTTGGGATGAATGCTACGCGGCTTTATACCGTAAAATATGGACAGAACCGACAAGTGCTTTCTATCGGACGTGTTCAGACACCTACTCTTGCCCTTATTGTCAATCGGCAGCTTGATATTGAAAATTTTCAGCCAAAACAATATTGGGAACTGAAAACAATGTACCGTGATACGACTTTTTCTGCCCTTATTCGTAAGAGTGATGAAGAGTTGGCTGCTGAAGAAGAAAAAGCCGGTGGCAAGACTAAGAGAACAGAGAACCGGGGCATTGACCCGATAGCTAACCGTGACGAGGGGATGGCATTGGTAGAACGTATTAAAAACCTGCCTTTCGTGGTAACTTCTGTGGTTAAGAAAGATGGGAAAGAGTATGCTCCCCGTCTGTTCGACTTGACCTCTCTTCAGGTGGAGTGCAATAAGAAATTTGCCTATTCTGCTGACGAGACCCTGAAACTGATTCAGTCGCTTTATGAAAAGAAAGTGACTACTTATCCGCGTGTAGATACTACTTTCCTCAGTGATGATATTTATCCCAAATGTCCGAATATCTTAAAAGGGCTGAAAGATTACGAAGTACTGACTGCACCGTTGTCCGGAACTTCATTGCCTAAGTCAAAAAAAGTTTTTGATAGTTCGAAAGTAACCGATCACCATGCCATTATTCCCACAGGGGTTCATCCGCAAAATCTGACGGATATGGAACGTAAGGTTTTCGATCTGATAGCCCGTCGGTTTATAGCCGTTTTTTATCCTGATTGTAAAGTCTCTACCACGACTGTAATGGGGGAGGTAGATGGCATTGAATTCAAGGTGACTGGAAAGCAGATTCTGGAACCGGGATGGCGTGTGGTCTTTTCCAAAGATGTGAAAGATCCGAATGAAGAAAAAGAAGGTGAAGAGGAGAATGTACTTCCTGTTTTCGTGAAAGGAGAAAGTGGCCCGCATCTACCCGACTTGAATGAGAAATGGACTCAGCCACCTAAACCTTATACCGAAGCCACTCTGCTTCGTGCGATGGAAACTGCCGGTAAATTGGTTGACAACGATGAACTTCGAGATGCGTTAAAAGAAAATGGTATTGGTCGGCCGTCTACCCGCGCAGCTATTATCGAGACCCTTTTTAAGCGTAATTATATCCGTAAGGAGAAAAAGAACCTGATAGCTACCCCTACAGGAGTGGAATTGATCCAGTTGATTCATGAAGAGTTGTTGAAATCAGCTGAGTTGACGGGTATTTGGGAGAAAAAATTACGTGAGATAGAGAAGAAGACTTATGATGCACGGCAGTTTCTTGAAGAGTTAAAGTTGATGGTAGCCGAAATAGTCAACAGTGTTCTGTCTGATAATACGAACCGCCGTATCACTATTCAGGAAGCGGCAACGGCAGAAGAAGAAAAGAAGAAGAAAGAACCGAAGAAACGAGAACGTAAACTCACTACTCCGAAAGAGAAAAAGATGAAAGTCATTTCTGCAACTGAGAATGCGTCTCCTGCCACCGGATCGGCTCAACCGGATGTGCTGACAGGGGCAGACTCTTTGGTGGGACAACTTTGTCCGCTTTGCGGAAAAGGAACGATTATTAAAGGTAAAACTGCTTATGGTTGTTCCGAATGGAGAAATGGATGCACTTATCGGAAAGCCTTCGAGTAGTCTTGTTGTTTTGTTAATACATAATTTTAACTGAACTATTTTGCAAAAGGCTCGTTATTAATACCACTTATCAATTAATAATGAGCCTTATGAATACAATGTTTTTCAATGCAGTATCTTGCTTTTTCGTATGTGCCGGTCTTATCATAGCCCTTATTCTGGCAATTAACGTAATATTTCACAAACAATCCATGAAGATAATGAATATAGTCTGGGTGCTTACCGGGCTGTGGGGACATTATTTTGCGTTGTTTGCCTATTATACTTTTGGTATCCGGAAAGATAGCATGGTAGAAGTGGCTCCCGTAGAAAGTATGAAGATGGATATGAAAATGCCGATGGAGATGGACATGCCTGATATGCGTCCCAAATGGCAGTCCATCACTTTGTCTGCTTTTCATTGCGGGGCGGGTTGTACGCTGGCAGATCTTATTGGAGAATGGTTTACTTACTGGGTACCTCTACGGATAGGGGGGAGCTTGATAGCAGGCAGCTGGGTACTTGATTTTGTTTTAGCATTGGTTATAGGCGTTTTCTTTCAATTTGCCGCAATCCGTGAAATGGAGAAAATCTCTTTTAGTAAAGCTGTTTCGCGTGCCTTTAAGGCCGATTTCTTTTCATTGTTAGCCTGGCAGGTGGGTATGTATGGTTGGATGGCTGTTGTTACTTTTGTACTTTTTACAGATGCACCTCTTGAGAAAACATCCTGGACATTTTGGTTTATGATGCAGATTGCCATGCTTTTTGGTTTTATCTTATCCTATCCGGTGAACGCATTGTTAATCAAAGCGGGTATCAAAAAAGGAATGTAATTTTCTGATTCAGGAAAAATAGCCCAAAGAGCATTGATTCTTAGAAAATATCTATATATTTGCAGATACACACCTCCTTAAATTATACTATTATGGACCGATATCTGCTTTTTGACCGGTTTTCACAGCAAGCGTTGCAGACTTTGCATCGCTATCGTGCCGTTATGTTCAGCCCTACCATGTTTCTGTAATTGTAAGTTGAGATTATTTTCTGATTCAATACATTACTTTAACATTGATTTCTTATGGACAGACCAACTATTGCTGAAGTAAACGAATGGGTACTGAAACTCTACAATACCTGTGAAGCAACCATTACAAGTGAAGAGCGTCGTGAGCAACATAAATATGCCGTAATGGTGCAGCGTCCTCAAGATAAAAAATTCCTGGTGAAAATGCTGGACGAATCTTCCCAGATACGTGACCGGAAGAAACTTGCCAAACGAATCAAAACACTGATAGATGAATATGGAGTTCCTGAATTTCTAAATAAAAGGGATACTTTTCTTTTTAAAGTGTATCAGGCTTTCGGACATCATTTTGATTTTATCGCTATCCCTATTATCAAGAAGCGATTGCGTACGGATACCTCTAAAGTGATTATTGACGAATCGCGTCCGAACCTGACAGAACATTTAGCGTCTCGTTTTAAAGAGAAGATCGGACAAAACGTCAATTTGTTGGGGGAAGTGGTTTTGGGTAATGGAGAGGCTGATCATCGGTATCATCATTATCTGGAAGCTTTGGAATCTCCGGATATAAATTATATATCGGTTAAAATCTCCGGCATCTATGCTCAGACACATGCATTGAATTATCGGGAGAGTTTTCCTGAATTGGTCAGACGCATGTCTGCTCTTTATCAAAAGGCGATCGATAATCCATATGTAGACGAAGACGGGCTGAAACGTGCTAAGTTTATCAACCTTGATATGGAGGAGTATAAAGATGCACATTTCACTATGCGTCTGTTTAAAGAGGTGCTGAGCAAACCCGAGTTTAAAAATTATTCGGCCGGTATTGTCGTTCAGGCATACTTGCCCGACGCTTATGATTTTCAGACTGAGTTGCTTGAGTTTGCCAAAGCACGGGTAGAATCCGGGGGGGCACCTATCAAGATGCGTCTGGTGAAAGGCTGTAATCTGGAAATGGAAACCGTTATTTCTTCACTTCGTGGATGGCCTAATCCGGTACGCCCGTCAAAGACGGAAGTAGATGCCAATTATTTGCATTTGTTGGAGCGTGGCTTACAACCCGAAAATGCTGAAGTGCTTCATTTGGGAGTTGCTTCGCATAATCTGTTCTCTATAGCATATGCCTATTTGTTGAGCCGGAAATTGGGTACATCAGACTATATGACGTTTGAGATGCTTGAAGGAATGGCCAATCATTTGTGGCGTGCACAGTCTATGTTAGGTAACCGGGTGATTCTCTATACTCCGGTTGTGAAAGACGAACATTTCCTCAATGCAGTGTCTTATCTGGTGCGGCGTATGGATGAAAATACGGCTCCTGATAATTTTCTGACCCATTCGTTCAATTTGAAGCCGAATACCGATACCTGGAACTTTCTGGCTCAACAGTTTGAAGATGCTTATGCGATGAAAGATCATCTGACTCATACTTCGCCACGAGTACAGGATCGGAATAAACCTTATACGCCGGCTATGCCTTCAGACCGAATGGAAAATGAGCCGGATACAGATTTCGACCTGAAGCAAAACCAGGAGTGGGTGGAGAAGATATTTGCCAAATGGAAAAAGTCGAAAGAGGATGTGCCCGAAATTATTCCATTGCAAATTGGAACTGAAAATATAATTACGGAGAAACGTTATAAATATCTGGATCGTTGCCAGGAAGAGGATGTTTGTATATGTGAGATGTCACAGGCCAATGCGGAGCAGGTGGAACGGATACTTTCTATAGCCGAAGCCGATCCTGCCGGATGGAGAAAAACCAAATTGGAAGACCGGCATAAGATAATGTATGCTGCTGCCAATAATCTGGCGGAGATGAGGGGAGATTTGATAGGCTGTATGTGTGCAGTAACCGGAAAAACAGTTGTTGAAGGAGATGTAGAAGTATCTGAAGGAATCGACTATGCACGTTTTTATACTACAACGATGAGAACTTTTTCGGAGTTGGGTGATGTTAGTTTAACAGCAAAGGGGACTGTACTGGTTATTTCTCCATGGAATTTTCCTTGTGCCATTCCCATAGGTGGCATTGTTGCCGGCCTGGCCGGGGGAAATACTGTTATACTGAAACCCGCTACGGTGGCAGCTCCGGTGGCTTGGTTGTTTGCCAAAGCTTTTTGGGATGCGGGAGTACCCAAAGAAGCATTGCAAGTGATCATAACTGATCGGGAGGCTTTGAAGCTGCTTACCACTTCTCCGATAGTGAAACATATTATTTTGACCGGTGGTACAGATACAGCCCGTAGTATAGCAAAATCAGTTCCGGTTACTCCGCTTTCGGCAGAGACCGGAGGAAAGAATGCCATTATACTTACCGCTTCCGGTGATCGTGACCATGCTATTATGAATATTGTTTCTTCTGCTTTTGGCAATGCAGGACAGAAATGTTCTGCCTGTTCGTTGCTGTTAGTGGAACGTTCGGTCTATGAAGATAAGAGTTTCCGTGAGAAACTGATTGATGCGGCTACCAGTCTGAAAGTAGGGAGTGTCTGGGATCCGGGCAATGTAGTGGGGCCTATGATAACAAATAAAAATGAAAAATTACTGCAAGCATTAGTGCTGGAACCTGGGGAGACTTGGTTAGTGCCGCCAAGATTCATTGATAAGAAGCAATATATACTGGCTCCTACTGTAAAGTGGGGAGTGAAGCCGGGTAGTTACTCTTTTCGCACCGAGTTGTTCGGTCCGTTGTTGAGTGTGGCTTGTATTGAAGATTTACAGGAAGGAATTGATTTGGTGAATGGATTGGATTATGGCTTGACATCCGGCCTCCAGAGTCTGGATGAAACCGAACAAAAGATCTGGAAAAATTCGTTAATGGCCGGAAATCTGTATATCAATCGGGGTATAACAGGGGCTATTGTCAACCGGCAGCCATTTGGCGGGATGAAACTTTCGGCTTTCGGTGGAGGAGTGAAAGCAGGTGGCCCGAACTATTGCAGTTGCTTTGTAAAAATAGCCGATAAACCTGATAGTAAAACCGACTATCGTCAAAGCTATACTAAAGCCTTTCAGGAGGAATTTTCAAAGCCGAGGGATATAAATAATCTTTATGGTGAACAGAATTTGTTCCGTTATTTGCCACTGAAGAGTATGGTATTGAGGCTTTTCCCGGATGACAGGAATGAAACAGCAGAGATGATAGTATATGCTGCCCGGTTGTGTGGAACTCCACTTACCATTAGTTATGACCCATCGGACGATCGTACCGAAGCTTTGGCAGACACAGGTTGTCGGTTGAGGAAGGAGACAATGGATTCATTTATCAGTAGTATCTCCGAATACGAACGTATCCGTACCTGCTCACCGGAAATACCCGTGAAAATATACGAAGCAGCTGTACAGACTGACAAGTATATTGCTACAGCACCTCCGGTGAAAGACGGAAGGGTAGAGTTGATACATTATATTAAAGAGCAAAGCATTGCTTTTGAATACCATAGGTACGGAAGTATTTCGGAAGTACCTGCCTGTGAATAAAACTAATACTCCATGGTTTTGTTATCTAAATGCAGATAACAAAACCATTTTAATTAATAAAAAGAGTATGAGAAAGAAAATTATGATGGCAGCTTTGGTTACTATAGCTGTCAATTTGATCTGGGGTGGACAGCCTGCGAAAGCATGTACACGTGCAGTTTACATTGGACCGGATAATATGGTGATTACCGGACGTACGATGGATTGGAAAGAGGATATTCAGTCTAATTTATATCTTTTTCCCCGTGGTATCAAACGTGCAGGATACGATAAAGGAAATACGGTAGAATGGACTTCGAAGTATGGTAGCATTGTGGCTACCGGGTATGATATCGGTACTTGCGACGGCATGAATGAAAAAGGGTTGGTTGCCAGTCTCCTGTTTCTACCGGAGTCTGTCTATACCCGTCCCAATGACACCCGCCCTGTAATGGGGATCAGTATTTGGACACAGTATGTGCTTGATAACTTTGCAACAGTACGTGAAGCTGTTGAAGAGCTAAGTAAACAAACCTTCCGCATTGATGCTCCGAACATGCCTAATGGCTCTGCATCTACATTGCATATGGCTATCACTGATGAAACGGGTAATTCCGCTATTCTGGAGTATATCAATGGAGACTTGATCATCCATGAAGGTAAAGAATATCAAGTAATGACAAACTCTCCCCGTTACGATCTTCAATTGGCTGTGAATGATTATTGGAAAGAGGTAGGCGGTTTGAATATGTTGCCGGGAACCAACCGTTCAAGTGACCGTTTTGTGCGTGCTTCTTTCTATATTCATGCTATTCCGCAGACATCGGATGCAAATATTGCTGTACCGAGTGTATTGAGCGTGATGCGGAATGTATCTGTTCCTTTCGGAATCACAACTCCGGACAAGCCGTATATTTCTTCCACACGTTGGCGTTCGGTTTCTGATCAGAAAAATCGGGTATACTACTTTGAGTCGACTTTGACTCCCAATCTGTTCTGGGTAGATTTGAATAAGGTTGATTTTAGTCCGAGTGCAAATATCAGGAAATTATCTTTGACACACGGGGAAATTTATACAGGAGACGCAGTGAAAGATTTCAAAGACAGTAAATCGTTCACATTTATGTTTGAGTTGCCATGATAAGTCTTACCACAAATAACACGGATTAAAACAGCATTCAATTTTAGGTCGCAACGGAACCTGATTGATATCTGTTTTAATCCGTGTTATTATTTGTGATAAGAAGCTTACTTTTTACTGTATGTCAGATGAAATTCTACAACTGCCTCGATCCCTTTTCTGAATATATCCAGAGAGAAGTTTTCATTAGGCGAATGGATAGCATCCGATTCCAGTCCGAATCCCATAAGTACGGTTTTTATTCCTAACACCTGTTCGAAGGTTGATATAATAGGGATACTCCCTCCGCGACGTACGGCCAATGGTTTTTTACCGAAGGCTATTTCAAATCCTTTTTCTGCTGCCTGATAGGCCGGTAGTGATATAGGGCATACATATCCCTGTCCTCCATGCATCGGTGTCACTTTTACATCCACTGTAGCCGGAGCGATCCGGCGGAAGTAGTCTGCAAAAAGCTCTGAGATTACATGATGGTCTTGGTGCGGAACCAGCCGACACGATACCTTGGCATAGGCTTTTGACGGGAGTACGGTTTTAGAGCCTTCACCGGTATAGCCACCCCAAATGCCACAAATATCGAATGAGGGGCGGCAACTGTTTCTTTCCAGGGTACTGTATCCCTTTTCACCAAAAAGCTCTTTTACACCGATGGCTGCCTTGTATTTTTCCTCATTAAAAGGAATATGGGCGATCATTTCCCGTTCTGCTTGTGGAACTTCTTCCACGGCATCATAAAATCCGGGGATCGTGATGCGTCCGTCAGCGTCAATTACTTTACTCAACATGCCGCAAAGCACATTAATCGGATTAGCTACAGCCCCACCGAAGTGCCCTGAATGCAAGTCGCGATTTGGACCTGTTATTTCGATTTCCCAATAGGCCAAACCACGCAGCCCGGTAGTTAATGAAGGAAGATCGGTACCCAACATACTGGTATCTGATACCAGTATGATATCGGCCTTTAGTAGTTCCTTATGCTCTTCACAGAAGGCTTCCAAGCTTGGTGAACCGATTTCTTCTTCTCCTTCGAAAATAAATTTCACATTGTTTTTCAGCAGATTGTATTTTACGAGATACTCAAAAGCTTTTACTTGAATAAATGCTTGTCCTTTGTCGTCATCGGCACCTCGCGCCCAAATATGTCCGTCACGTATTTCCGGTTCAAAAGGTTGGCTTTTCCACAAATCGAGAGGTTCGGCAGGCATCACGTCATAATGCGCATATATCAATACCGTTTTAGCGTTAGGGTCTACTATCTTTTGTCCGAATACGATAGGATTTCCTTTTGAAGGCATAACGATGGCTTCATCTGCTCCGGCTTCGAGTAATAATTGTGTCCAGCGTTGTGCACATGCCAGCATATCGTCATGATGTTCCGGTAATGCGCTGATACTGGGAATACGGATGAGGCTGAATAAATCCTCCATCATCATCGGTTCGTTCTCTGCAATATATTTCTGAATTTCGTTCACGTTGAATAATTATTAAAGTTGTGTCATTCTATCCAATAAATAATAGTCGAGTATGGTCATTGCTGCCATGGCTTCTACAATAGGTACTGCACGTGGCAATACACATGGGTCGTGGCGTCCCCTGGCTTTCAATGTGGTATCGATGCCGTCGATATTAACAGTTTCCTGTTCCATCAGTACCGTGGCTACCGGTTTGAATGCTACCCGGAAGAAGATATCTTGCCCGTTACTGATCCCCCCTTGGATTCCTCCGGAGTGGTTGGTTCGTGTTTCTATCCGCCCATTATTGTTGTAGAACACATCGTTTTGCTCTGATCCTTTTTGTTTGAGTCCTTTGAAACCGTCTCCATACTCAAAAGCCTTTGCAGCATTGATACTCAGCATGGCATTTCCCAATGCGGCATGTAGCTTACCGTATACAGGCTGTCCAAGTCCGATAGGACATCCTTTGATGACACAAGTCAATACGCCTCCAATGGTATCTCCTTCACCCTTGATTTTATAAATCAAATCCTGCATTTCTTTTGCTTTTTCGGGGTCCGGACAACGCACCGGATTGCTTTCAATCAAGTCAAGGTCGTAATCCGTATAATTACCCTCCAATTTAATTGGACCTACCTGTGAAGTATAAGCTGTGATGTGAATTCCCAATTGACGCAATGCGAGTTTTGCCAAAGCACCACCCACTACCCTTGAAATGGTTTCACGTGCAGAAGAACGTCCTCCACCACGGTGATCACGGATTCCATACTTTACAGTGTATGTATAATCGGCATGTGACGGACGATATACTTTTTCCAGGTTATTATAGTCGTTTGAATGTTGGTTCTCGTTCCATACGATAAACCCGATGGGGCATCCTGTAGATTTTCCTTCGAAAATGCCCGAAAGAAATTCTACCTTATCAGCTTCTTTGCGTGCAGTGGTAATGACCGACTGCCCCGGGCGACGGCGGTTCAGTTCTTGCTGAACGAACTCCTCGTCGATAGTGATACCTGCTGGAAATCCATCAATCACTCCTCCGATTCCTTTACCATGAGATTCGCCAAAGCTGGTTAGTCTGAAAATATTGCCAAATGAATTGAACATATTGAATAAGGCTTTAAAGTTTAGTATATGCAAATATAACAATAAATTTCAGGAAAGAGTTGTTCTCTTCGGTTTTCCTTCATAAGGGGAGATTGAATTTCGCTGTAATAGATGCCGGCTTTTGTTTGTCCTCTAATTAGTACAAGAAAGAAGATTAGCAATTATAAAGGAATTTTATAGTTAAAAAGAGAGGTCTCTTGACTACCTTTAATGAATTTTTGCTTATTTTGCGCAACTGATATTGTCAGAAGTCATGCGATATGTATAATAATGATCCCGTTGAGAGTAGTAATGCGAAGTGGCAGTCATTTCTGGAAGGAGATGACAATGCTTATGCATGGCTGTATTCTCAATATGTTCAGCAACTCTATCAATATGGGTGTCGCTTTACTACAGATACAGAGATGGTGAAAGACTGTGTCCAGGATGTTTTTGTGAATATCTACAGACAGAAAGGTAAATACTCTTCTCCTCCTGCCAATATTAAAATCTACTTAATGTCTTCGTTAAGGAATTCTATCTTTAATGTCTTTAATAAAGGGAGTTTACATGACACTTATATCTCTAATATAAATTATGAGTTCGATTTGTCGGTAGAAGAAAAAATTATTGAGACCGAAGATGAAACATCTCAGAAACATACTGTTGCCCATTTGTTGAATACGCTTTCTCCCCGACAGCGTGAAATCATCTATTATCGTTTTTTTGAAGGGCTGGATTACAGTTCTATTTGTGAGCTGATGGGGCTTAATTATCAGTCAGCCTATAATTTACTTCAGCGATCTCTCACCCGCTTGCGTGAAATGTATGGTATATTGCCATTTTTCTTTCTATTCTAATTCCTTGTTTTTCAGCTGGTAATAGAAATTCAATAAAAAAATCCGCTTTTCACTGAGTAGATTTCAGAGCTCTGTCTGTCTTTTTATAAAAAGAAGAAAATGGAGCGAACTCACTATATACACTATACCGCAGCTGATTTGTTGAACGACGGACCTTTTCTGGACTCAATGCAGCATCCTACGGAACAAAGTGAAGATTTTTGGGCAAGATTGGAGAAAGAAGACAGCGATTTTGCCAAAGAGTTACATATGGCTCGAAGTTTTTTAAAGATTGTAGCCGTAAGTCCTCAAAAGCAGATGACAGACGATGAAGTGGGAATACTTTGGGAACGAATCAGCTATCAGGTAGCGGTTGAGAAAAAAGCGAGAAGAGGAAAAAAACGATTAATTTTCCTGCGTGTAGCGAGTATTGCTGCCTGTATATCAATGTTGGTCTTGAGCAGTTATTTTGTTTTTTCCCTTATTGCTTTTTATGAAGAAAGTTCATTTTACAGTTTGGCCAGTATCTCCCAACCGGATCATAGCGATGACATACAGTTAGTCTTGTCGAAAGGGCAGAAGGTGGTTATGGATGGGAAAGAAAGTAAATTACACTATAAGAAGGGTGGTAAAATAGCCATCAATTCCGGAACGGCTCAGGCAGATGAAGAAGGGGGCGCAGGTTATAATCAGTTAATAGTTCCTTCCGGAAAACGTTCTTTTATAACATTTTCCGACGGGACACGAATAGCCGTGAATGCTAATACCCGTGTGGTATATCCGACAGAGTTTGCGGCACATAGGCGGGAGATTTATGTGAATGGAGAAGTCTACCTTCAGGTATCTCCTGATAAAACCCGGCCTTTCATCGTAAAGACCAATCGGATGGAAGTAGAGGTGCTGGGCACGAAATTTAATGTGAGTGCTTATGATTCTGCAGAGGAACAATCGGTGGTTTTGGTATCCGGTAAAGTGAAAGTAGATACACATAAGCATCCCGAGAAAGTTCTTAACCCCAATGATATGTTAACTTATGATGACCAAGGGAACGAGTTGCGGATAAATACAGTGGATGTGTCTGAATATATCAGTTGGGTAGAAGGCTATTATTGCTTTGAACGTGAAAAGATTGAAGTAATTATCGAAAAGTTATCTCAATATTATGGAAAACACATCACAGCTGATTCGGGGCTGATCGGGTTGACCTGTAGTGGTAAGCTTGATTTACGGGAAGATTTATGGGATGTTTTGGAAATGTTAAGTAAAACCATACCTGCGAAAGTAGAGATCAGAGAGAATCATTTTTTATTAACCAAGTAATTTCTAATAGTATGAAACAAGGACCTTAAATTTTTTAAGAAAGGGTTGGATAATACCCTCATATCATCCAACTCCTGATTAGATTAAACTACGTAAAAACAAATTTGTTAATCAAATCGTACAAATGTATGAATAATCATGGAATATTTAGTCCCAATAGGACTAAAGTAGGAACTTTATTATCAATAAAAAGTATTTTTTTATTTTTGTTATTCACTTTTGCATTCGAAATAGCTTATGCTTCAAGTGTTTACTCGCAAACCAAAGTCTTTACTATGCAATCTGCCGGAAAAACCGTACTACAGGTTTTTAAGGAGATAGAGAAGAATAGTGAGTTTATCATCTTTTACAGGGATGGTGTTATTGACTTGAACCGGAAAGTCAGTGTAAATGTGGTTAATCAGTCGGTCGAAAAAATATTAGAGCAATTATTGGCACATACCGATAATGGATTTACCATTAAAGACCGTCAGATCATTATTTATAAAAAAGAAACTTCCGAATCCGCCTCTGCCCCTCAGCAGAAGGCTAAAATCAAAGTTACCGGAGTCGTTACCGATGCAAAAGGAGAGTCAGTCATCGGTGCAAACGTAGTGGTAAAAGGAAATCCTACTATCGGTGCCATAACCAATATGGAAGGACGTTATGAAGTCATGCTTCCGTCGGATGATGTGATTTTACTGGTCTCATACCTGGGATATAATACCGAAGAAATCAAGGTGAAAGGACGTCGTAACATCAATGTCGTATTGCACGAAGACTCAAAAGCGCTTGATGAGGTAGTGATAGTCGGTTACGGTAAACAGAAAAAAGAGAGTGTGGTGGTATCCATGAGTTCGATAAAACCCAAAGACATTGTCGTTCCTTCCCGAAGCCTGAATAACAGCCTTGCCGGTCAGGTGGCAGGTCTGATTGCGGTCCAGCGTTCCGGAGAGCCCGGTTATGATAATGCCGAATTCTGGATTCGCGGAGTCAGTACTTTTGCCGGAGGAACTTCTCCGCTTGTACTTGTCGATGGAGTTCCCAGAAATATGAGTGATATTGAACCGGATGAAATAGAAACATTTTCTGTACTGAAAGATGCGGCCGCTACTGCCATTTATGGTGCGGAAGGAGCTAACGGTGTAGTACTGGTGACTACTAAGCGCGGACGGGTTGAGAAGGCTAAAATATCTTTTAAGACAGAACATACGATTTCGTCACCTACTCGTCTTCCGGAATTTGTTGGTTCTGCCGATTATCTGAGCCTGTATAACGAAGCATTGCGCAATGATGGAGAGGGACCTCAATTTTCTGATGAACTGATAGCCCATTACCGTAACAACGATGATCCGGATCTGTACCCTAATACCAATTGGATTGACGAACTTCTTCGTAAGAATACCTTCAGCCACCGTTATACACTCAATGTACGCGGTGGTACGGAAAAGGCCAAGTATTTCGTATCAGGTGCCTATTTTAATGAAAGCGGATTGTTCAAGAACAGACCGAATGGGATTTATGATACCAATATCGGTATTGACCGGTTTAATCTGCGTTCTAATATTGATATGGCTGTATCTTCTACTACTACAGTAGGAGTAGATCTTGCCATGCAATATCTCATTAATAATTATCCGGGAACAGGTACTTCCACCATTTTCCGTTCCATGTTGATCACTCCTCCCTATGCTTTCCCGGCTGTGTACAGTGACGGAACAGTAGCTACTTATGCTCAGGAAAGAGATGCCAATATGCGTAACCCTTATAACTTATTGATGAACTCCGGTTATGCAAAAGAATACAGAACCGGTATCCAGTCAAAAGTAAATGTCAATCAAAAACTCGATTTCATTACCAAAGGTTTGTCTGCCAACCTGAATATAAGTTATGACTATGACAGCGAGATGATTATCCGTCGTGAATATAATCCGACACGATATCATGCTACTGGTCGTGATGAATTGGGACAACTGATTTTCTCTACGGTTGTATCGGGTAACCCGGATATTCAGGATCCCAAAAACAGTGCGACATCTGCCACCAAGAAAATTTATATCGATGCGTCTGTCAACTACAAACGTACGTTTGGAAAACATGACGTGGGGGCCATGTTGCTGTATATGCAGAAAGAGACACAACAGCACAATGTTCCTCTTCCTTTCCGTAAGCAGGGGTTTGTGGGCCGTGCCACTTATGGCTATGACGGACGCTATTTTGTCGAAGGCAACTTTGGTTATACCGGTTCCGAAGCATTTGCCGAAGGTAATCGTTTCGGCTTTTTCCCGGCAGTCGGTGCCGCTTACTATCTTTCTAACGAATCATTCTATCCGGAAGCGGTAAAAAAGATAGTTAATAAACTAAAGTTGAGAGCATCTGTCGGACGTACGGGTAATGATAAAACGGGACAGGAACGCTTTTTGTATCGTCCTACTTTCACGACCAATGCCGGTGGATTCACGCAGGGTATCGGAGATACTGGCGGAACCAACGGAATAGGTAACGGTATTGTTGAAGGACGTTTTGCAGCCCCCTATCTGGCTTGGGAAATTGAAGATAAGCAGAATTATGGTTTTGATCTTGGATTGTTCGATAACCGTATTGATATTATTTTCGATTATTTCCGTTCCGAACGTAGAGATATCTTGCTGCAACGCCGTACTGTTCCCCAGTTGGGCGGACTTCGTCAAGACCCATGGCAGAATTTTGGTAAGGTACGTAATCAGGGTGTGGATATGTCAATGAACCTCAATCAGCAGATGGGTAAACTGAAACTCAGCGCCCGCGGGACATTTACCTTTACGCGCAACAAAATTCTTGAATACGATGAGCTACCGCAGAAGTACGATTATCAAGCAGTTACCGGTACCCGGGTTAGCGAAAATACTCTTTATATTGCCGACCGGCTTTATACCGAGGACGATTTTATAGTCAGTACCAATGCCAACGGATTGAAAACCTATAAACTTCGTTCGGAACTTCCGCGTCCTACTTTGGGAGGATTGGTTGGTCCGGGTGATATCAAATACGTCGATGTAAATGGTGATGGTGTGATTGACTCTTATGACCAGGTAAGAGGAGTAGGGAACCCGAGTACCCCTGAAATTATTTATGGATTTGGCCTTAATGCCGAGTACAAGGGTTTCTATGCAAGTATCTTTTTTCAAGGGGCAGGCAATACATCTGTTCTTCTGGGAGGGGCTACTTCAGAAGGATGGTACCCGTTCTCCTGGGGTGTAGACCAGTCCAATTATCGTACGTTTGCTTTAGACCGTTGGACCGAGAGCAATCCCAGCCAGGATGTCATTATTCCGCGTTTGCATAAAAACAATGCCAATAATGCCAACAACCGGGTGGCAAGCACCTGGTGGCTGCGTGATGGTTCATTCTTACGACTGAAAAACATAGAGTTCGGTTATCAGCTTCCTAAGAAATTTATGGATAAGATTGGTTTTGAGGCTGCCCGTATTTATATTATGGGATATAATCTTGCTGTGTGGGACAAGATTAAGTATTTCGATCCGGAAGCCGGTAATGCCAACGCAGGTTTGAATTATCCTCTGCCACGTACTTTCACACTCGGTTTAGACTTTACATTCTAAAAAGAAAAAACAGATTAATAAATAGAAAGATGAAAAAGCAAAATTCTATATATACTTTGCTGATAGCGCTATTGTGCTTTGTTAGTTCTTGCGACTATCTGGGAGTTTCCGAACAACTTGCGGGAGGTTTGCAGAATACCGAACAGGTATTTGATAACGTATCGTATACAAAAAGATGGTATGCCAATGTTTTTGCCGGTATCCCCGACTATTCGGGAATAAACAGCGTGAATGTGGGAGCTTTCAAGAACCCTTGGACGGGTATGTGTGATGAACTGGTCGTAGGATATGGAAACTCTTCCAAATACAATAATTCGGATAGAAATGCTTCCAACATGGGATTTCATCGTTATGGCGACTGCTACAAATACATCCGTCAGGCCAATATCTTTTTGCAGAAGGCCCATCCGATAATGACTACAGGTACTCAGGGTGATCAGTTGCTGGAAGACGAGCTGACGCAGATGAAAGCCAACGTACGTTTTATGCGGGCATTTTATCATTATTTGTTGTTTGAACAGTACGGTCCGATCATTTTGGTGAAGGACAAGATATACGATGCAACTGAAGATCAGGACGTACCCCGGAATACGGTGGACGAAGTGGTAGCGTACATTGATTCCGAACTGACAGCAGTTGCTTCAGAATTGACTCAGGAGCCCATTTTTGAAGATAAGGATTATCGTGCCTGGCCGACCAAAGGAGTTGCTCTGGCCGTTCGTGCCAAGTTGTGGCTGTATGCTGCAAGTCCTCTTTTAAACGGAGGATACAGAGAAGCTTTGGCGGTGACGAATCCGGATGGTACCCGCCTGTTTCCCGATTATGATGCCGGTAAGTGGGAGAAAGCTCTTGCTGCTTGCAAAGACTTTATCGATTATGCCGAGGCCGGAAGATATGAATTGTATAAAGAATATAAAGACGACAACGGTGCTGTCATTGATCCGGACAAGTCTGTATATAATCTGTTTCAGAAGTATACACACGAAATTATCTGGGCCACGGCAAATAATGATTGGGGAGGGATGAATGGCGATGCTTTTGATCGTCGTATCGCTCCGCGCTGTGAAAAAAATGGTTTGGGTTCCACCGGAGTTACGCAGGAATTGGTAGATGCTTTTTATATGAAAGACGGGCTTCCCATTTCGGCTACGGCTTATTTGCCGCAATCCACACTTTATCAGGAAGAGGGATACGGGACTTACAAAGATCAGAATGATAACTTCTCCAAGAAGTATACCAACGTGTCTGTCAGCAACCGTTACCTCAATCGTGAACCTCGTTTTTATAACACCGTTTTCTTCAATGGACGTCAATGGCCTGTGAGCTGTAATCAAGTGTTGTTTTACAATGGTGGAAACTCCGGTGTGCAAGAAGGACAGGCCACGCTGACCGGTTATATGCTTTTCAAACGTTTCAACCGTTCAGTCAGTTTGACCAATCCGGGGGTAGCCTCTCAGTTCCGTCCTTCTATTATATTCCGTTTGGCAGATTTTTATTTGATGTATGCCGAGGCAGCCAATGAAGTCAATCCTAACGATGTGAGAGTTTTGAAATACCTCAATCTCGTGCGTGAGCGTGCAGGATTGCCCGGTGTAGAGACCTTGAATCCTGCCATTCGTGGTAATCAGGAGTTGCAGCGGGCTGCTATTCAGCGCGAACGTCAGGTGGAACTGGCCACAGAAGGGCAACGTTATTTTGATGTAAGAAGATGGATGATTGCCGATAAAAACGGAGAAGGTCGTCAGAACGGTTATGCACATGGAATGAATGTGCGTGGCGAACCGAATGATATTGACGATTTCAATCGTGTAGTGGAAGCAAGTCAGATTGTATTTAACCGGAAAATGTATTTATATCCGATGCCTGACTCAGAAATGCGGAAGACTAAGAATCTGGTACAGAATCCGGGATGGTGATTTTGAACGAATAAAAAGACTAACTTATGAATAGATTTAATTATATAGCACTGTCAGCTTGCGTTGCATTGTCGGTAAGCAGTTACGATGACAGTTTTGATGTAAGTTCCAAAGCCGATGGAGTTTTGGCTGTATCTCAGGAAGGATTCAACACACTGCAATCCTATAATGTAGGTGAAAAGTATACGGCAGATTTATGGATACAACAGGGAGGATTGAAATCAACCGCCAGTGTGGTGAGTTTCTCGGTGGACAAAGCCCTGCTCGATTCGATGAATGCAGCTGATGGAACGTCGTACGAACTTCTGCCGGCCGATTGTTATCAACTGACAAAAGGGACAGTCGATATTCCGGCAGACGAAAGACTGCTGAAAGGTGAACTTACTTACGATCCGGCTAAGATACAACAGCTTTCCGGATACGATCACTTGAAATATGTGTTGCCTTTGCGTGCCACATCCAACGGGATGCCTTTGGTTCCGGGACGTTCTGCTTTGTTGTTGGGATTTAAGGTCTCAGAACCGATTGTAACCATTATGAATGCCGGAGTCGAAGAAATCAATCTGGCAGACGTAAAAGAGTTGCCTGTACAGATCGGCGTTCCGTTTACCAATAAATGGGAAATAACCTGCCGTCTGGAAAACCGCCAGTCGGTGATAGATGCCTATAACACAGCCAACGGCACTTATTTCAGTATGCTTCCGTCCGATGCTTATGTAGCACCCGAGACCCCGGTTCTTCAGAACGGAGTAAATCAGGTAACAGCAACTTATAAACTGAAGGATGACATTTTGCCGGGAAATTATATGTTGCCCGTACAGATAGCAGAGGTAACTTCTGACGCCACTATACGGGCAGATAAGGATACTATGCTGTATAGCATCATAAAAGAAGGAGATAAACTTTCTAAAACGGATTGGAAAATCGTGTCGTTCACTACTGAGGAACCTTCGGGTGAAGGTAGCAATAACGGACATGCCAAACACCTGATCGACGGAAACGCCGAGACCTTCTGGCATTCTCGCTGGCAAGGAGGTTCCGATCCTCTCCCCTACGAGATAATCATTGATATGAATCACCGCGTTAAGATAGCTCAAGTGGAACTCTTGCCACGTGGGCGGGGAAGTAATAATCCGATTAAAGTGGTACGTTTTGAAGCCAGTGAGGATGGAAACAACTGGGAGTCGATTGGTCAGTTTGGCTTCACCAATCAGGATGCCGCATTGAAATATTATGTAAAATCATCAACGGCACGCTATATCAAACTTGTCATTCCTGATGGGGTAGGCAACGGTACGGTGGCTGCTATCCGTGAGTTGGACGTAAGAGGTACGGTAATCAACTGATATAAATAAGTAATCATGCGAATCAATAGTTGGGAGAATTCATCCAATTATTGATTCGCATTCAAGAGAATAATAGCCTGATAAGGATAAAAAGAATGGGTAAAGATCTTGATGTGATGATATTAATATGCTGTCGGGTTGTTTTTATGCTACCAAAGATGTACCGTTGACGTTCTTTGATTAAGTAATTATTTTACAATACTTTTCTATAAAAATGTTATTGATATGCGGTTCTGCTTGGAAATAAATAAATTCAAAAGTACTTGAGAAAAGTTCCTGTAGAACTTGGAAAGTTTTATGCGCAATACATACAGATGCTACCTTTTAGATTATCGAGTTAACAGTCAAGTAGTTAAGAAGAATACATTGTTGATAGAGATCAAGCGTAATTCATTTCTTCTTAATTTCTATGAATAATATAAGTTAAGTAGGTGAAATAGATGATGCAAATTAAGAATAGAAACAAGTCACAAGGAGTCAAGGTATTAAACCGGCAACTCTGAAAACCGTCTTCGGTAATTCCGATCAAAGTGTATCGGTCTTTGCCCCTAATAAGCGGAATGAACGGAAACTTCCCTTGACTCCTGTGACGAACGATACAGACTAAAAGCCTGAGGAGAATGAATTATTCACCAATTTGGCACTTACCAAACTGGCAGCATAAATCCTTTAACTTCGGGATCTTGATGTTCTGAATGGAAAATCTCCAATACACGCTTGATCACTTCGGGATGCTTTTCAGCGATGTTATTCTGTTCACGAGGATCGACACTCAGATCATACAATTCTATTTCCCGGCCTCCTTTTCTGATGTTCTTCACGAGAGCTTTCCAATTCCCCATACGCACTGCCTTCTGACCGCCTGCTTCGGGATATTCCCAATACAAGAATTCGTGAGTAACTTGTTTGTCATTTTCTCCTAACAGAGTAGGAAGGAAACTTATGCCATCTGTAGCTGGAGCTTCCACACCGGCAACCTCACACAAAGTAGGCATCATGTCCCAGAAAGCAGAAAGATGGTCGGTAGTAGTACCTGTGGGCACATGTCCGGGCCAAGAGGCAATCAACGGTACACGAATTCCACCTTCGCGCAACGAAGCTTTACCCCATCCACCTTCGCTTTTGAAAGGTTTGGCACTGTCAAAGTAAGGAGAGTCGGAACCACCATTGAATGTGGGACCGTTATCACTGGTTACAATGATGAGAGTGTTTTCATAGATGTCCAGTTCTTTCAACTTGCTTATCAGGCCTCCCACTTGTTCATCAAAATAGCTGATCATAGCAGCATAAGTCGCATGCGGATAGCGGCAAGGGAAATAACCTTTGTCACCCAAGTAGGGTTCTTCCGGACCGAACTTTTCAAGGTAGTGTTTAATCCAACGCTCGGGTGCTTGAAGAGGAACGTGGGGGACAGGAGTTGTCCAAAACAGTGCGAAAGGTTTGTCTTTAGAGAGTTCTACGAAATCCAATATTTCTTCATACATCAAGTCGGGAGCATATTGCTTCTGTACATATTTAGCATAGCTCCTTTCGCTATAGGGGTCAGTTCCTTCATCCAGTTTGGTGCCAGGAACCAAAAGTTTGTTTTCCAAGTATTCACGATTCTCGTTGCGATAAAGGAAAGGAGGATAATAGGTATGAGCCTGACGCTGGCAGTTATACCCATAGAAGAAATCGAATCCCATTTTATTGGGGGTACTGGCAGAACCTGGGAAACCAAGTCCCCATTTCCCGATACAGGCAGTAGTGTAGCCCGCCTCTTTTAGTTTGCGGGGAATCATGATGGTTGATGCTGGTACCGGGCGCTGGCCTTCCAACGACGAATCAGCCAACATCGCTTCATGACTCCAGACATCTCCTCTTGAAGCTACCTCGTCATTTCCACGAATATAAGCATGCCCAGTGTGTAAGCCCGTCATCAACACACAACGCGAAGGACCAGATACAGCTTGTCCTGAATAATGGTTGGTGAAACGCATGCCCTCTGCTGAAAGCCTGTCGATGTTAGGTGTTTCTATTTTTTCTTGTCCGAAACAGCCTAACTCCGCATATCCCAAATCATCAGCCAAAATATAGATGATATTGGGTTTGTGTACTTCTTGTTTACTGTCTGTGCACGAACTTAACAGAGGTGTAAGCACTGATGCACAAATTGTTGGTATATAATTTTTACATTTCATGGCGATTTAATTATTGCATTTATTAATTCCACAACACTTTATTAAAAATAAATATCCAAAGCACTAAGCAACAAAATATTGTTTTGTCCTTTGCTATATCAGAAGATTCGTTCAACTTAGTGTTGCGATAAAATCAAACAAATCTTCATTGGACATAATAAAAAGTACCTTATTCTCACAACTCACAGGCACAAAATGAAATTTAACCTGCTTAATTCATACTCAAAAGTAAGTAGTTAAGTAGAATACATTGCTAATGGAAATCAAGTGCAATTCTTTCTTAACTTTTATGAATAATATAGGTTAAAAGAAATGCATTTCCTTTTCCCTCGATGAACTTCAGAAATAAGGAAAACTTTCTTGGTTTTCATTGCGGCTTTATCGGGTTCCGCATCCTAGAATGCCAATTTTTGTATAAAGAATCAAGTTCCTCCACTATTTCCGGATATGAATCAAGTAAATTATACTTTTCAGACTTGTCACTTTCAATATTATACAACTGCATGCCCAACGGGTTATAGTAAGGTGCTGATTTAACGGCCTTGCCATTAACAATGGCATAATAATCAAAGTAACATTTGCCTTTTGTGAAACCTGGCCTCAGTTTATTCATAACCAACAGTTTCCATTTTCCTTTACGAACCGCATAATTAATTCCATCATCAAAAAATAACGCTTGATGGGAGTCTGCCGTGTTTTCCCCTTCCAATCTGCTGACAAGTGATATCCCGTCAAGGTTTTCTGGAATAGCTATATTGGCATAATCCAGCAACGTAGGCATGACATCAAGCGACGAAACCATTTTATTAAATGTTGAACGAGCTTTTATATGCTTGGGATAAGAAATAATCAAAGGCACTTTGATACCTCCTTCGAATAAAGTCTTTTTAAAACTACGCAAGGGTCCGTTGTTCGCATAGGTATTAATAGCTCCCCCGTTATCAGATATGAACACGATTATTGTATTGTTCAACAGCCCTTCTTCTTCCAATACATCTAACAAACGATTGATATTGTCATCCAAACAAGCCAATGTAGCAAGGTATCTTTTTCTGCCATCCGGATCAACTTCACCCAGTTTAGCCCATTTGGAATGCCATTCTTCAAATGTACATTCATTCGGATTCCAATATGGGAATTGCTTTATCCCATAATGTTCAAGATACTTAGGGTTGTTCACGTAAATAGGATGGTGCACTGCGTTGTAATCCAATTGTAAATAAAGAGGTTTGCCATTTTCCCTTCTTATCAGATGTATTGCCTCATCGGTAAACACGTCTGTAGTATAAGCATTTTCAAAACTTATTTTTTCCCCATTCCTTTCCAGAGGTCCTATGTCGGCTTTCTTCGCATTTTGGTATCCATACTCTTCCACATCCTTTTCGCTAAGTCTTGCATAATCATGTGAATGCGACACAAACCCCATGAAATAATCAAAACCATGATTCAACGGATGTTCTGCAGTGCCACCATTGTGGTGGGTCTTTCCTATTTTTGCCGTAAAATATCCATTATCACGTAAAATTTGAGGCAAGGTCAGCTCTTCCGCAGGCAGTCCCCCTTCACCAAACCAATAGTTGCCCCATCTTTGCTGATAACGTCCCGTAATCATTCCTGTTCTCGAAGGACTACTAATAGGGGCTGTGACATACGATTCAGAACAAAAGATTCCACTTTGCCTTAACCTGTCAATGCCAGGAGTGGAAACATCTCCAGCCGCATAAGGCAAGAATCCCAAATCCGCATAACCCAAGTCATCTACTATTATTTGGATAATATTAGGTTTCTCCCATGTTCCTCCGGCAGACACTTCATTCATGTAAAGTGTACACATGCCGGCCAAAGCTAAAGGTAATATAGGTATTTCCATAAATAATATATTTAGAATGCGCAGAGGGGAGTTAGCACAAGGTACGACAACCCCACCTCTTGTTGCAATCATTTCACTCGTTTTAGTATCTTTGGTTCTTGGCATTCAATAATCAACAAGTCATCATTTTCTTTTCCTAAAGAAAATGATACAACCGTGCTGTCTTGTTCCCATTTTACTTCTCCGCTGCCTACAGAATCGGGATTTTCAAACTTGTCATTAGGGTAATCATACCACCACTTCCCCAACAATTTAGGGAAATAGCCATCTCCAACAAACTGAAATAAATTCCCTTTTGCATCAAAAAAATAAGTGGTTTTTGTATTTTCTTCCACCCATTTTCCTACAATCTCTTTGTCAAAAGGACCTGCAAAATTGTTTTTCAGAACCTCGTCTGTGCGGAGCATGGGGTCTACATATTTCTCTTGGCTGCCTTGTGTGAAACGTTCTTCAAGCGACAACACTTCTTTTCCATCGCTATAAGCTACGGCTTTTACCAATGTAGAAGAATTTAATTCAAATGGTTTTGAATAACACCTTGCTCTTTTAGTTGGAATACTTCCATCTGTTGTATAGTAAATCTCAAATTTCTCCTTTCGCCCGTTCCCGCGTAACATAACCGATTTCACATCTATTGCAACCATTGTATTGTCGTTAAATAGCGTATCGCCCAATATGCTTCCGGCAATTACTCGGATATCTCCTTGCGAAGATACGTTTTGGAAAAATCCCCGTGCCAGCCCATAAAACAGCGTACGTTCATGCACCTTGTTGTGAGTTCCATCTATCGGATTACCGTTTTCAAATCCGAGGACTTTCACATCACCGTCAACCTTGAACTTCACCTTGTTGCATGTCCAAGGAACCATATTCCCTTTTTTGTCCTTAGAAGAAACAGACACATAACTCACCTTTTCGTCCACAATAGCACCCATGGGGGAATCAACCTCCATGCTCAATGAAACTGGGAAAGAGGCAGTCTTGTGTGAAGCTGTTGCACAACGTTTCTTATTCTTATAACCTACCGCTTTTATTTCGCCTGCTTCATAAGGCACCTTCCATACGAAATCAAGTAACTCGCTTGCAGGCTTCTTTCCTAAAGAGTGCCCATTCAGAAACAATTCCACTTCATCGCAGTTAGAGTAAGCCACCACAGGCACCTCTGTACCTTTCTCTAGTTCAGGATGAGTCCAATGAGGCAACAAGTACACCATGGGCTTTTCCGTCCACTGACTCTGATAGAAATAGAAATGGTCTTTAGGGAAACCCGCAAAATCTATTATGCCGGCATTGTAACTGCGTTTTGGATATTCTATACCCATAAACTGTGCTTCACCAAAACATTCATAACCCGTCCAACGGAACTCGCCAATAATCCAAGGAGATTTTTTTGTGCGCTTCCAACAAGTACGAGCATTGATTCTTACTGCACAATTATCATAAGAAGAACGATAACGAGGATGTCCATCAAAGAAAATCTGCCTTGTTCCGTAAGGTTCTATTTCATTGACAGCTCCCCCTTTGTCCCTCCACCATGTCGGTACACGGTAAAATCCCCGTGTTTGTATAGTATGGGGCACCTCCATCAACACAATGGGGCGTTCGGGATTCTCTTCATGGAACTTTTCCAAAGCGCCGGGCATTCCACCTTGCCCTGTGAACCCTGCTACATCAGTACCCCATAATACGTTGCCCCCCGAAGTCGGTCTGGTTTGTTTATCATATTTATGGATTTCCTCTGTTATACGGTGGATGTCAGAAGTACCGGTTTCGTTTCCAATGCTCCACATGATGATACTCGGGTGGTTACGGTCGCGTCTGACCCAATCTTCCACATCCTTCTTCCACCATTCTGCGAAATATCGGCCTCCGTAGTCATTCGCCCCTTTTTTCTTCCATCCATCAAAGATTTCATCCACCACCATCATCCCTATTTCATCGCACAACTGATAGAATATAGGAGGGAAAGGGTTATGTGACGTACGAATAGTATTACACCCCATAGATTTAAGCAGGCTTATACGTTTCCTCCAGAGGTCATCAGGTATTGCCTGTCCCACGGGAAGCATCTCCATGTGTTCACACATGCCTTGGAGCTTGATGTTCCTCCCATTCAGGTAAAAACCGGTATCATTCCTGAATTCTATGTTACGAATTCCTACGGAAGTAGATACGGAATCAGTTTTTTTCCCATTCACAAGCAGCGTTGTCTTCAACCGATAGAGATGAGGAGTATTCAGGTCCCACAATTGCGGCTTTTGCACTTGTAGTTTTGCTTCTATTGTTCTGCAAGACTGGGTATATACTTGTTCTGTTCCGGTAACACACTGTGCAACCTCATTGCCGGAACTGTCATAAAGGGCATGGAAGACCACAACTTTCTTATTACTATCAGATTTATTCAAGATTTCCGTCTGTATGGCAATGCTTGCAGTCCCTTCATCGCATTTTTCAACTTGGTAAAACACCCCGCCCGAAACAGGTATATGCATTTCGGGCACCTTTATCAATTTCACATTGCCATATATGCTACTTCCATGATAGAATCTTGCGGTGGGAGCTTTTTCATTTTTTATGCGTACGCAAAGAGAATTGTCTCCTTCGTGCAAGAGGTCTGTTATGTCATAATAAAAACTGATAAACCCATAGGGGCGGTTTCCTGCCAAACGCCCGTTTACATAGACTTCACTATCCATATATGCACCGTCGAACCATATATATGTACGCTCTGAAGAAGACATTTTATGAGTTATGTTTTTCCGGAACCAACAGTTCCCTGCCGGTAACCATGAGTTTTGCGGGGTATTTACAGGGCTGTAGCCGGCTTCCATACTATAGTCATAAGGTAAGTCGATGCTTTCCCATGCCGTAATATCACAATCTGGATGATTGGCTCCCACTACGTCTTTGGGGGTAAAGTACCAATCCTTGTTTATATTGTATTCATTCCTTTGCCCCATCATCAATTGTGGAAGGCAAAGCAATATCAACGCTATTTTTTTCATATTTCATCAATTAATCTGTTATCAATTTTATTTCTTTTATAGACAACTTCTTAGATGATGCAAAATCTATCCTTACATACATTGCTTCATGAAAATATTGCAAATCTATATCGAGTTTGTCCGTGTTAAGCAATTTGCCACTGGCGATCGGGATTCCCCAATTATCTTTATCAAGGCTTAAGTAAACATTGTATGACAAATCTTTGTCTCCTTTTAGCCAATTTATATTTATATTACCTATTCTCTCTTTTTTCTTCAAGCTAAATATTATCGATGCCGGAATACTCTTTTCTTTTATCTCCCCCTCCCATATTGTCTTTGCCAAATCATCTGATATATATCTGGCAGGAGAAGAGGATATTATATTAGAAAATGATATTTGACTGATAATATCTTCGTCACGCTCCGTGTTGCCCACTTTCATCAGAGCATATATGTGCTCTGCCGATATCACACACTCTGGAGTAAAATAAGGACTGTTCATATATTCGGCCAGCGAGCTCCTGAACTGCCGGGCAGAGGGGCGGTGCTCTAAGTTATCCTCCAAATTCATAGAAGTGATCACCACTTTCCCTTTCCCCATCCTGGCTTCTGCTAGTACCCCTAACTTCCGGTTGGTTTTCCATCCGTCAATAACTTGGATTGTCGGGATAAACCCTTTGTTCCAGCATTTATCCATGCCAAATTCATCAAAAACCAACGGGTGGGCATCCCTGAGCAAATCATACCATTGCCAGTTGGTATGGTATTCCGTAGGAAACAAACTGAAAATCTTATGTTCCGGGTTACATAAAATACCCATCGTTTGTGATATCCCCATGTTATCAAATTGAGTCCAATAGACCGGAAAGAACACAGGAGGCATATTGCCACGGATTTGATTCTTATCCAATTGGATAACTAGGTTTTCACCTTCCATTATTCGTTTTACCACCATCTCATTCACATCCCGGACAATTGTCAGCTTGTCCTTATCTGCATCATTCGAATGGGGATACACCCAAACTTCCCATTCATTGCTCAAATCTGTTCCCTGCATATATGCGGAAATTATCAGTTTGGTTGCTTTCGACATACCACTTAAATCTAAAGATAAACTTCCAAGAGAGACTGCATCTCCTCTTACAATGGATTGAGGATTAAACTCTTTCACAAAAAGGGGGGTCCCATCTAAATCCTTAATCGTATAACAGATTGAAGCATTATCTAAATTGGCTTCTCCCCAATTGGAAAAACAGGCCTCAGCTGTTAGTGTTTCCCCTTCTTCCCATGTAAATTTGGGCAGTTTAAGCATCAATGCCATTGGCGCACACGATCTCCGGAACTCGTAAGGTGTCACATATCCTTTATTGTCATAGAAGTAATCCAAGATACCGACCAATGCACTACCTTGGCCCGAAAAATCTTCCAGTTGCAAAATTTCGTACCCGGTATGGCGAGGCATACGCAAATAGGCTTCAAGTTCATGTTTATACATCATGCTCTGAAGCTTGCCGGACGCTTTCACGAAATTAGGCCATAAATGTAACATTCCTCGTTCTTCCAGTTGCTTCCTTGCGATGTCAATATATCCGGCAAACTGCGAACCGGTAAATTTCTGCATTTGGTCAAGCGCGGGATAAGAACAGTGCTGCCCGGCTTCATGCGTTATCAAAGGTACGGCATACTTGACTGGATTTCCAAACAAAAAATCTGTAGAAGGTTTATTTCTGTAAAAGAAGGATCTCTCTGGTGCAGGAGGCCATCCTATGGTAGACCTGATTTCTCTAGTAACAATAAAATCGTACCCAGGAATTATACTGTTGACAGAATTAGCCAGTCCGGTGTATACCCTTCTGCCATCTCTCTTTAGCTCCGCCAAGAAGTTTGCCGTTATTTCTTTTTTGGCAGAAAGTTCATTTCCCATTCCCATCATCAGAAAAGAAGGATGATTCCCATAATACTTCAGATTATTCTTTCCTTCTTGCAGCAAGAAAGTCGCTTGTTCATCCGACTTGATGGACGCCCATGCATTGGTTTCCGGAAAAAGATATATGCCTACTTCATCGGCCGCTTTAAAAGCAGCCTCCGGAGGGGTCCAAGAATGGAAACGGATATGATTAAGTCCATAATGCTTATGTATGGTCATGATACGTTTCCAAGCATCATAGTCCATGGAAGCATAGCCGGTCATAGGGAAACTGCCACACAGCACGTTGCCTCTCAAATAAATTTCTTTCCCATTTAGAACAAACCGATTTGAATGTGTTCCTATTTCCCTGACTCCAAACGTGTTCGTATAATGAGACAAGCATTCACCTTTTTCATTTAGTGTCGTTTCAATCCTGTACAGATTTGGATGGTATTCGTCCCACAACAGCACACTGTCTGTGAGGCTGATAGAAAAGCTAAGTTTGTTCACACCCGGAACAAGCTCTACGCATTTATCGGCAAATGTGATGGAATGCTTCTTGTGCGAATTGAAACTTTTAATATTGCCGGACAATACGATGCTTTTGTTCTTTTTGAGATTATTCTTTATTTCATATTCCACCCTTGCTGTCTTATCTTTCAAATTAGTATATATTTGAAAATCGGACACATGGACAGGCTCCTTGACCTTAACCGACATTTCCCCAACGATACCGTTCCATGCTGTCATCGTCTGGTCTCCCCACGAATGGGCATTTACTCCCATATCCACCACCGGGCGGTTGTCTACACGGAGCACTATGCTAAGTTTGTTTCCCCCTTTGATATAATCGGATATATCATAGATATGGGGGGAAGTTAACGAATTTTGTTTCCCTACTTTTTTCCCATTGACCCACAAAGTGGACTCCCAATGGACGCGTTCTAAAAAGAGTATGATCTCTTCCCCTTCCAATGCTTTTTTACCAATGTCTATCACTTTCTTATACCATGCAACACCTACGTAATGTTTCTGGGGTTGAAAATTGTTTGGATAGCGCAAATTCTTTTTCTCTCTAAACGATGCATACATCGGGTGAGAATACCATAAGCCTCGTTTGTATTCGTTTGTCACCCATTTCGTTTGGGATGTCACATCGTTTCCATACCCTTGACTTTGCAAAGCACCTGGCAAACGGATATGGTCACTAAATATTCTATCAAACCATTTTTCTTGGATTCCTCGATTTTCCGGGTCTAAGCGAAACTGCCATTCTCCGGCAATGTCCAAGTTTATTTTTTCTGCGAAGCAAGAAAGGCAAGCGCATAGAAAAAAACAAGTTATTAGACGATATTTGTTCATAGTACTTACATTTTGAGGGTGTATCAAAACCGATTTCCACTGTCATCCCATCCTCGTGAATGAGATAGAAGATGGAATAATTGATACATCGGGAATTTGACACACCCTCTTCTAATTAATAATTAGTGATAATTAATTGGTAGCAGTTTCCCAACCTGGGTTTTGCTTCAATTTCGGGTTCAAAGCCAAGTCATTCAACGGCAACGGATACAAATAATAAAAATCTTTCCATCCATACCCTTCCTTAACCGGATCTTTGAAGAATTCCACATAACCCTCTGTCTTTCCACCTTTAAATTTCAATTTGCATTGCGACTCGTCAGCAATGAGCCCGTCTTCTACAAGTTGCTTGGCGCTATACCAGCGCCCTAATTTCTGCCTGTTGATATATTCGCACTTCTTCCATCTCCGCAAATCATCGAAGCGGAAGCCGTCGCCCATTAGTTCAACTCTACGCTCTCTTCTGATTTCCCACAATACTGGGTCTATGTCAGCATCCCTTACGGGGTCGAAAGAAGACGTTATGTCACTTACCACCATTGGAGCTATCCCGCCTCTATCCCGCAATTTGTTGATTGTGGCATCCGCTATTTCCTGGGTAAACACGCCCAGTTCTTTAGCCGCTTCTGCATAGTTCAACATGATTTCGCCCATCCTGAATAGCGGCGCATCGGTAGAATTTGTTACGACTGGAAAAGGTTCGTGATGGTTCAAATGCTTATATACCCAGTATCCTCCTTCTGCAACTTGAAACCCAAATCCGCCGTTATGTTGGGTGAAATGCGGGCAAAACTTCAAAACACACCCACCATTTTGGAGTATGGGGAACGTTTTATACCCCAGTGACGAAATCTGGTTCATCACAGTGAAGTATTCGGCATCCGCCGGATTGCCAGTATGTTCCCATATCTGTGTAAAAGCCTCGGGAGGGGTTTTCACCCTATAAGGGGGACATACCGTGAACAGCAAGCGTTTATCTCTGTTTCTAAATTCCGAATAAGGAGACTTTTCGTCCTCTATGGCGAAAACAGTGCTGTTCCTGACAGTCCTTCCGTCCGTGCACAAATAAGAATCTACGGCCTCTTTAGTCATTTCATATCTTGAAGAAGATGACATCAATAATCGGGATACCATATGAGTCGAACGGCTTATTTCATATTGCCTGAACAATAAGATTCCTGCGATACCAGACAGGTCCTTGGAATTAAACACCTCATCATAATTAGGATGTAAATCGGGATACTTGGCCACCAACTCGGCAGACACCCGCAAGCATTCTTGCAGGTAAAGTTTCGAATCTTCCAGCCCATGATATTTGCGCCAAGTGCCCTCGAACAAACAGAAACGAGAAATCAAGGCTTTTACCACATCTTTATTTATGGTGTTCACTCCATCTCCACTTTCTTTGATATGTTCCTCTGCGTATTTCAGATTTTCCAAAATATTTTTTGCCACCACATCCCTGCTGTCCCGGGGAGCATACAGTTCTTCCGAATTTACATTCAAGGCATGTTCAATCCAGGTCACGTCACCGAAGTTACCCAATAATTTAAAGTACTTAAAAGACCTGAAAAATAAACCGACACTTCTCCAGTGTTCCTTATCCTTTTCCACCAGTTGGGACTTATCTATATTATCCAGCATGATATTCACTCTCCGGATATAAGAGAAATCCCATCCTCCACCGCTTGCCGGTACTTTCACCTTTTGCCAAGCCCATTTTGTTTCAGAATTTTTCAAGCCGATGAACATGTTATCAGATTCTGCCTCCGGGGCATAAAGGGTATTCAAGTCATATCCTCCCAACTCTTCATACAATCCCCAAGAGTATGTCTTGAAATTTTCATAAGTCACAAAAGCTGTCGCTTCTGTCTGTTTATCCAATGGATATTTCTCCAAGTAATCATTGTTTAAACAGCCTGTCAAAAGAGATAAGCCTAGGCAGGCATAAATTATATTACGTATTGTTTTCATCTTTATTTTTCATTTAAAGTGTAACATTGATGCCAAAAGACATTTTTTGCATGGTTGGATACCCCCATCCGCCTCCAAGAGGATCCATGTCTGGTTCTATACCCTTGGGAGTGTTATAATGTGTCCAGAGGTCTTCACCACTGAAAAATACATTAACGCGTTCCACATTGAACCTCTTATACCACTGGATTGGAAGTGTATATGAAACAGTGATGTTTTTCAATCTGCAATAAGCACCATTCAGCAAATATCGGGTTTGAATATTACGGTTAGCCCCTGTATTTCCCCCTGCCCGTTCATACAAGCGTGGATAGAATGCATCTGTGTTTTCCGGTGTCCAATAGTCCAGTTGATGCGTAAACATAGTAGAGAATTCACTATGGTATGGGAATACTAATTCATTGTTCCGCCACAGGTCTCGTTTGCCTATCCCTTGGAAGAAAACAGACAAGCTAACCCCTTTGTAATCTGCTCCTGCAGAAATACCATACTGAAAACGCTTGGTATTACTGCCTATTATTTTCAAATCGCCTGGATTCCCAGTGGTGTTTAGTCCGTTATTGATAATTCCATTCCCGTCTTGGTCAACATACAGCACATCACCAGGCTTAGGGATAACCCCTTCTACTACAGGAATACCTGGCTTCACTTTTCCATTTGTATCAAAATCATCCTCTGTATAGAATCGGTCGGTCTCATATCCCCATATTTCGCCCATCTCTTTTCCTATACGATTGATAACCTTCTTATCTTTATCGAATATCAAGCCAACCTCATTGTCAAATTTGGTGATATGTGTACGGGAATCATATAAATTCAAACCAAGGTGATAGCTCACATCACCAATCCTGTCATTCCAGTTGATGGCCAATTCCCAGCCTTTGGTCTGTAAGTCTGCTGCATTTTCTTTGGGCGCACTAGCTCCTAAGGCAGATGGGAGTTCCATGCCCGGAGCCAACATGTCCATTGTGTTGCGAACATAATAATCGAAGGACAAATCCAACTTTTGGCTAAAGAGGCCCAAATCCACACCATAATTATAAGTCCTTACGGTTTCCCAGGTAAAAGACGGGCTCACCAATGCCGGTGCCTTCAACGAAGTGACCAGTCCATTATTAACTAACCATTTGGAATCATAAGCATCCATCGCAGGAATGAAAGCATAAGCCTCGATTGCTTGGTTGCCTATTTCGCCTAATGTAAACCGGAATTTCAAATTAGAAAGATATTTGTCCGCCCATTGCATAAACGGCTCACTGCTGATGCGCCATCCCAAAGACAATGAAGGGAAAAAGCCAAAACGGCTATTTTTCGGGAACTTGGAGGAGCCATCATAACGTCCGTTGGTACCTATCAAATACTTGTCACCAAAGGTATAATTCACACGATAGAACAAACTTCGTGTTGAATGCTCTGAAAAGCCATCGCCCGCGGTCAATTCACCAGTACCTTGTCCGATAGAAGGCAACTCTCCATTAATCATGTCCAAACGTTTAATCCAACTTTTCTCCTCGCTATAATCTTCTTGGTTGTATCCTGCCATCAGATTTAACGCATGTTTTCCAAAGGTCTTGTCATAATTGGCAAACACGTTCAAGGCATGTGTGACCGCGCTGTTCTTGTCTTGTTGATACTTAGACTTATCCATGTTTGGCCTCACTTCACCCACGGGGGTATGGCATTTGAATAATTTGTCATAATCTGTCTTTAGCGTGTTCTCATAGAGAAAGGCATATTCAGCCGTCAAGGTCAATCCTTCAACAATTGAAAAGATTGCCCGTCCCATAGTCCTTAAATTCCTGTTTTTCCTCACTACGGGTTCACCATATTCAATGGCTGTGCGAGGGGTTTCCTGCGGGTAATAAACCCCATCTACAACTTCACCTTCCAGCGGGAAATAAGAAGGACTGGTCATGGCATTTCCCCATAAACCAGACCTAACACCCCCATCTATCCATTGGTTGTTGGCATCGGCATACTTGAAGTCTGCTTGTACTTTCAACCATGGGGTCACATCTGTAGATACCAGTGACGAAATATTATATCTCTTGTATGTGTCTTTGTCGGAATAGAGAATACCGTCCTCGTTCAAAATACCTAAAGAGATGCGGTAACTCGTTTTATCAGAAGCTCCGGAAATGGATAAATTATGTGTTTGCTGGAATCCAAAGTTGTCCATCATGTCCTTCACACGGTCATGCCCTGCCAAATAGTATCGCGAGCCTGCTCTATCCACATATTCCCCACCGGGGTATAACGATGGATTGGTATTGTACTCTTCAAGTAGTTTCAACCATGTCTCCACATCTGTACCCAAAGAAGCTTCGGCCGTTTGCCCTGCATTCTGCAGCCCCATGACCAAATCATAAGGTGAAGCTACCTTAGGCAAATTGTTTGGTTTGGAAAATGCGAAGTTACCGCTATAATTCAATTTTATCTTCTCTCCTTTTTTTCCTTGTTTGGTTGTGATAAGTATGACACCAAAAGCAGCCTTGGCACCATAAATGGCAGATGCCGCCGCATCCTTCAATACATTCACTGATTCAATATCCGCAGGGTTCACCATATTGATGTCCATCGGCATGTTATCCACCAATACCAAAGGAGAACCTCCATTGATGGAATTGATTCCACGAATGTTCAAATTAGGGGATGCGCCAGGGCTGGAGTTTGGCGTAGAGATTTGTAATCCCGGCATGGTTCCCTGCAAGGCTGAAGACAAATTGGTCACAGGACGGTCGCCCAAAACTTCATCCACCTTGATTGTGCTGACCGCACCAGTCAAATCGGCTTTCTTTTGCGTGCCAAAGCCTATTACTACCACCTCATCAAGCATCTCGGTATCTTCCTTCAACGTAATGGCAAGTATTTCTCCACCTTGCGCTTTCACCGCCAGAGTCTGGTAGCCCATATAAGATATTTCCAATTGGTTGTTAACTGTTGCCTCCAATGAAAAATTGCCATCCACATTGGTGATAGTACCGTTAGTGGTTCCGACCTCTTTAACCGTTGCCCCCACAACCGGTTCCCCCAATGTATCGACCACATGGCCTTTTACCTTGACGGTATTGCCAGCTTGCTTGACGGTTAGGCGTTTAATCACAATCTTCTTATTCTTGATTTCGTAGCCTACTCCCTCTTGTCCTTGAAGCAATTGTTTCATGGCTTCCTCAATGGTAGCATCTTTCAACGAAAGATTCACCCGTTTCTGTGTATTCAAGTCGATAGATGAAAACACGAAGCTATAGCCTGTTGTCTTTTTTATTTGTGCAATGGCCTCCTTGATTGTTACATCTCTCATTTTCAGTGAAATATCTTGCGCTAATGCCGAAAGATTAAGGCAAAGCACCGCTGAGGCTACACAAATAGCCTTACTGAAACTTTTCATAATTCTTCTGTTTTTTTTTAATAATTAAAATTCAAAATGCAGGGTCAGACGAAAAAGAATCCTTATCTTTGCCAAGGAATACTTCAACTCTAACGCGTTCATTGTTGTTGAGGTTCTTGAAGAAATACTTTAACCGGAGGAGGATGTGCCCGCATTCTCCTCTTTTTTTATTCAAGCCTCTCATTCTTTGGCGACCGGCACTCAGCCGGAAGGAATGGTTGAGTTCTGTTTCATACACGTAATGTTTTTAAGGTTCAACAATAAATATATTAATATAGTATATACTTCCCGTCTTCATAGCGATAGCATACACGTCTTGTTTTGGCCATCGCCGAAAGAATCTCGTCTATCGTATTTTTCGTTATCACAAAATCACCATAGAAACGTCTGTCTCGCAACGTGTCGGCCACTTCAATTCGCACACCATAGCTGCGCATTAGTTTCTTTGCAATATCTTTCAGCAGTTCTTCGTCAAAAAACAGTCTGTTTTCTTTCCAAGCGTTGGCTTGTCCCGCATCGGTCTTCAACTTGCGCATCTCGCCTGTTACTTTGTTTTGTACCATTTTTTCATTGGGATCGAGGTGAAGTTCGGCACTTGCCCTCATCTCATTCCGCAAGACCACTTTTCCTTCCATCAAACAGACGACCACTTCTTCATCATCCGCATAGTTGCGGAAATTGAACTTTGTGCCCAACACGCGGAGGCTGACTTCTTTGGTAAAGAGTTCGAAAGGCAACTCTTCATTACGGGCCACTTCAAAATAGCCTTCCCCTTCCAAGATAACCTTCCGGTCATTTACGCCAAAACCTTGCGAATAAGTCATTTTCGAACTGGCGTTGAGCCACACGGATGTTCCATCAGGCAAATTGAGTTTGGTCTGTGTGCCCTGCGAGGCTTCCACCACGATGTCCGAAAAATCTTGCTTCACTGTGTCCTTCCCCTTATAATATGTAGCCAAAGGCAACAACAGAACAAGTAGCACGGCCGCCACGCGGTATAATGTTTTCCATGCCTCAAAATGCACTTGCCTGTTTTTCACCGTTGATACCTCCACCCGTTTTTGGAACCTTGCAAAAGCTTCTTCCACATCAGTAGAGGTTTTGTCGCCGGATACCCCGGAAGAGAACAAGACCTCAAGTTTGTTTCGTACATACATACGGTTGGATTCCGATTCCAGGCTCCATTGTTCCAGTTTCAACAGGGAATCTTTATCTAAATCTCCCATCAAATAAGAGATTATCAAGTTATCTATATCATTATATTCTTCTTTCATCTGCATATTTCTAAGTGCCCTTTATGATATAAGGCAAAAAAACAAAAGTAGAGGGTAGTCTAAAAAGCGATTTTTTTCAATTTTCTAAGAAAAAATAGAAAACGAGCATTTGCAGGTATTTTTCCATCCGTTGTTGTAACAACGCCAATGCGTTTTTTATATGGTATTTAACCGTATTGACCGATATACCCAAGTCAATCGCTATTTCCTCGTATTTTTTCTGTTCAACGCGGCTCTTTAGGAATACTGCGCGGCAGTTGTCCGGAAGCTCTTCTATCCCCTTCTGCAATTCGCTTTCCAATTCTTGTTCCAACAAATACCCTAAAGGTTGGTTTTCTTCCACAAACAGCTTATCCAAGAATTCGATATTCTCAGGGAGGAAAAAAGTGGAAGAGGCTATTTCCGTCCTATGCCGTAACGAATTTAGTTCATTCAAGCAATGGTTGCGGACCGTACGCATGAGGTAGGCACGAATGGAGTGAGTTATTTCAATCTTTGCACGGTGTTCCCACAAGTAAAAAATGGCATCATCTACTATCTCTTCGGCTATGGTCATGTCACCCAACATCTGGTTTGCAAAATGACAAAGTAGTGCATAATGATGTTCGTATATGTATCTGAAAGCACTTTCATTACCTCGTCTCAACTGTTCTACAAGCGACTTTTCCATAACACATATCTACCCCCTCCAGTAGGAATATAAAGATAAAAATTCATGTTTTTCAATAAAGAACCATACATACCACTAACATTCAGATGGTTGGCAAAAGATAAAAGACCAATAGTCGTCCATCTTACGTACAACTTAGATGCAATATTCGCAAAAAATCCCGATATCAGGGCAACCGCATCAAAATTCCAATAGTTTTTTCGGATAGTTTCTAAAGCAGCCTTATAGAGTCTTCGTTTCATACTCAGTTTGTCTTTCTGTTCCGAAACGATATGCAGGGCAATCCTTACGATAGTGGAAAGATTCTTCCATGGCTCAAGCGTCTCCTTCATCAGATAATCCTTTGCAGGCAGGATACTGCACCTGTGTGTCTTATCCGTCCATGTCCGGCATCAGTCTCCTCATAAAAATCCATGCGGTCCTTTACCCGGAAAGTGCATTCCATATCTTCGTGCAGGGAGCGTTGGTTCTCTTTCACAGCCAAAAGATAGTGACGGCCTGAATGGACAGTCAGTTCCGCAATCTCACGTTGCTTACCCATGGGATCAATGGGAACCACAGCATCTTCTATATCGATGCTTGAAAGGATTTCCGTGATGGCCGTTATCTCGTTCGACTTGTTCTCCACCTTTGCCTGAGCGATACAGAAGCGGTTCTCTCTTACCCAGGTATCCAGAATATAGAGTCTCTTGTTTCCACGGGATGTCGGAGAAGCGCTGCATTGCTTCTTGCCGTTTATAACGTTCTGTTTCTCTGACAGGTCGTCCAAGATGGACTTGCCATAGGAACCAAGCTCCATCGGATGTATCCGTTGAAACACACGTTCAAAAGTGTCTGTTGAAGGGACACCGTTAGGCATCGAAAGCATATCACCGAGTCCGCCTCCACGTTCCATAACGAACATACGCATGTCTTCATAATCCGTACCTCCGGTCAGGTAGGTATACAAACTTATCATCAGTATGTCTGACAGAAGATGCAGGCAACGACCTGTTACACGAGGGGCGGTAACTTCATTAAAGTAAAGGGATACATTCATAACAGGAAAATACGAATTTTGGATGAATATGCAATTTGTTTACGTACAATTACAATGAACTATTTGGGTGTGGTTCTTGCAAATATACCAATAATTTTAATAAAACAATCATTTAAGCATATCTTTTTTTAAAATATTGTAATTATGACTCTAAAAGTCCCTTTCTGTAAGATGGCTTTCTATACTATTTAATATCAATGATTTGATCATCTATCTTTTGATTATGTACTTTTTCATGGAAAATATCCAGGGGTGGAAAATAGGTATATTTCTTTGGAATTCTGAACTATACTTTACTATTTCTCCTTTTTGTTTATATTGTTTGTCTGTTTGTTTCATGTTTTTTTCTTTTCTTAAGCTCTACATGAACTCTGATAAAATCAGGCATACAGCGTTTTGCGTAAACTAATATCAGCATGGTTCAGTATAGATGATATGTTAATCATATTCATTACGCCTATGAAAACATAAGAAAGACCGAATTTTAAACAGGACTATGCATCGATAGATGGATAGTATCACTTTTTCCTGAAAATTAATTTGAAACCTACGTAACAAAAAAGATTTAAGCTTATGAAAAAAACTTTTATGCTAATATCTGTTTTGCCGATAAGTGCTTATATTAGTAATGATGCTGATACTGCCGGTGATCGTACCGTGAGGATGTCAGAAGAATATGCGTTTAAGAATAAAGTATTGAGATCGATTTGTTTTATCCTGTTTTTATTGTCTTTCGGCTAAATTCAGTCTTCGCCCAGGTTCATAATGCCGCCGGACTTGTGGTGGATGAGAACAGCCAGCCTTTGATCGGAGTACAGATTAAACTGGAAGGAACCACTACAGGAGTTATTACTGACGTAAATGGTAACTTCTCGATAAGTGCCAAGAAAGGAGGTATACTTCTTTTCTCGTATGTGAGCTACGAGTCACAACGGATTACCTACAAAGGTGAAAAGATTCTGACCATAAAGATGCTTCCCAATACTGAATTGTTGGATGAAGTAGTGGTTATTGGTTACGGTAAACAGAAAAAAACAGTGTCGTAAGTTCTATTAATGCTATCGGACCTAAGGAACTGCCCGGATCGGCCGATTTGTCACGTTGGAGCCTTTACAAGCAAATCCGGCAGGCAAACGAATTCATCGCATACGCCCATGTCATTCCTCAGAACGGAGATGTGGCCGACTTCATCGATGAAAAAGAACTGGCTCTTCTGAAGAACGAAGCACGTTTTTTACGTGCTTATTATCATTATCTGTTGTTCGAGTTATATGGTCCCATTCCTATTATGACCGAAATAGCCGATCCTTCGGCCGCTGACTTGGATTATTACAGAAATTCGGTAGATGAAGTAGTTGCCTTTATTGATAAAGAACTTAATGAATGCTATGACTTGCTACCGGAGAAAGAACTGAATCCGGACGGTACTATTAACAATGAACGTGCGGCGGCACCGACCAAAGGGGCAGCGTTGGCCATTTTGGCCAAATTGCATGTGTATGCGGCAAGTCCGTTGTTCAATGGTGGTTATCCCGAAGCTGTTGCTTTGAAGGATAATCAGGGCAAACAACTCTTTCCGGCAAAGGATGACACGAAATGGAAAACTGCTCTGGACGCTCTGCAACGCTTTATTGATTATTCAAAAGGGCGCTACTCGTTATACCAGGTGATGAAGGACGGTGAGATCGATCCGGCAGAATCGCTTTATCAGCTGTTTCAGGTAAGCGTTAACAATTCGGAGGCGGTTTGGCAGAGCAGTAAGAACGCCTGGGGAGGAGTAAACGGTGAAGGCCGTGAACGCAGATGTACTCCGCGTGCTATTTTCAGTGGATTCAGTTGTGTCGGAGTTCTTCAGGAAGCTATTGATGACTTCTTGATGAGTGATGGTAAAAGCATTGAAGAATCGGGTTTGTATAAAGAAGAGGGCATCGGTGAAGACGGTATACCCAATATGTATAAGAATCGTGAACCGCGTTTCTACCAGGACATTACTTATTCCGGCAAAATATGGCAAAAGACCGATAAGAAGATTTATTTTTATAAAGGAATGCCGGATGACAATTCGAAGGCAGATATGAGTTATTCGGGATATTTACTTTATAAAGGTATGAACCGTGATTTGCTGAATCAGGGCAATAATCCGAAATCCAAATATCGTGCAAGTATGTTGTTCCGTCTGGCCGATTTTTATTTGTTGTATGCAGAGGCCCTGAATCATGTGAATCCGGGTGATGCGCGTATCATCCAGTATGTGGACAGCATTCGTTATAGAGCCGGTATTCCCTTACTGAAAGACATTAAACCGGAAATTATCGGCAACCGGGAGTTGCAGGAGAAAGCCATACGTCACGAGCGCCGCATTGAATTGTTTGCCGAAGGACAGCGTTATTTTGATGTACGTCGTTGGATGTGTGCCGAAGAAGAAGGGTATAAACAAGGCGGCCCTGTTCATGGTATGGATATGAATGCCACCGATCTTGAGGGATTTATGAAACGCACTGCTTTTGAGACCCGTGTTTTTGAGAAGCGTATGTATTTGTACCCCATTCCGTTGGCAGAGATACAAAAGTCGAAGAAATTGGTGCAGAACCCCGGCTGGTAAGGAAACGCACGTACAATAGGTATCCGATATAAATAGAACCGGGTTGTAGACAGATAGACTTCACATTTGTTTACAGCCCGGTTTCTCGTAATGCGTAATCCCGGTATATCAATTATTAGATAATTGCATGGTTGCCTGACGAACTTAAGAAGAGAATTTCCATAAGTACCCGTATAAAGTGGCTCCGGTGCCCGAAAGAAATGTTTTTATTCATATCATTTACTTCATCTTGCGCCGAAAGATGTGCATCTTGGCCGCCAAGATATAGATCTTAGCGTCCAAGATGTACATCTTAGCTGCTAAGATGAAGAAGATTTGCTGTTAAGGATAAGTTTATTCCTGTTGCTTTACTATTTTATATAGAAGTAAATCACATGAAGTAATTTGTTTTGGGCATTAAAGGAATTATTAGCTTGCAGGTTCATTTGCGGGTTAAAATTGGTACTGAAACGGATTCTTAAAATTTTGAGATTATTATTATTATTTGTTACTTTGCCAGTGTCTTTTTATTAACTAATTCTTTAAATGAAGAAAAACGCAATGTATTCGAACCTTGAGTCGGGTGAGCAATTGTTTCGGCAATATTATAAAGTGTTGCGGGTGTATGCGTTTCGCTTTGTGAATGATTGGGATGTTGCAGAAGACATCGTTCAGGATGTTTTTGTTGCTTTATGGAATAAGCGTACAGATATTGAATTCGATGGAGCAGTAAAGGCCTATCTTTTTAAGGCCGTCTATAATAAATCTCTCAACTTTCTCACCAGTAAGAAGTATACTGAAGAAGAGTCCATGGAATGTTTTTCAGATCAGATCGATGCGTTGCAGATTCAGGAAGATAATCAGGAGAACTCATTATTCATGAAGGAACTTCGGGGTGAAATCGAAGCTTTTGTCGAAACACTGCCTGTACAGGTAAAGAAGGTATTTATACTAAGCAGAAGCTACGGCCTGAAGGTAAAGGAGATTGCCGTTCAGCTCGATCTGTCACCCAAGACTGTAGAAAAGTATTTGACCCGTGCTCTGTTGGAGTTGCGTACTCATCTTAAAAATAAAGGTTTAATGAGCCTTTTATTCCTACTCTGTCTCTGCTCAAAATAATATTTTAAAAAAAAGTATGTTTTGGAGGAGGGGTTTTTAAATTTCACTTGTATTACTTATAGAGGAGCTAAAAATGAAGAATGAAATAGGAGACATAAACGAAGTGATTATACATTTTCTGGATGGTACGGCTACCTGTGAAGAGAAAGTTTTTCTTTTGAACTGGCTGAAACAATCGGAAAAGAACCGGAACGAGTTTTCCGAAGTTCGTGATTTATGGCTTTTAGGCAATACGCTGGCTACTGATGATGTTGAAACGGAGGTAGCACTCGATCGGTTTAGGTCACGGATACAAATACCGGAATCCGGTTCCCGTAAAAGCAGATTTGTTTTTCCGGAACATTTCAGTCTGTTCCTGCGGGTGGCAGCCGTCTTTCTGATACTGTTTGCTGTCGGTTCTGTTTCTTATTATTGGGGTAGTAGTTCGGTTCCGGGGCAGAAGGAAGTCATGAACCGTTTGCTGACTGCCAATGGAAGTAAAGGCCGTTTTGTATTACCGGATAGTACGGTTGTATGGCTCAATTCAAATAGTTTGTTGGAGTATCCGGAAACGTTCAGTACATCAGCCCGTGAAGTCAGTTTGTCCGGTGAAGCTTATTTTGAAGTGCGGAGAAATGAGCAACTTCCATTCCGGGTGCAAGCCGGAGAAATGAAAGTGGAAGTGTTGGGCACCCGCTTTATTGTCGACAATTATCAGCGGAAATCCGGAGTCGAGGCAGTATTGGTAGAAGGTAGTGTGAAGATTGCCGGTTGCAAGATGAACCATTCGGTGGTACTGACTCCGGGGCAGTTGATAAATTATGATAAGAAGAGTGAGCGGACCAAGGTACAGATGGTCAATACGGATGATTATATCAGTTGGATTCAGAATGAGCTGACTTTCGACAATGATAAATTGGCCGATATTATCATTAATTTGAATAAATGGTATGGGGTGGATATTGAATGTCCGTCAGACTTTGCTGAGAAAGTTTTTATGTCATTCTCTGTTCGAAGCGGGGAGGAGTTGGAAGAAATCCTGAAAGCGATGACTTTAGTCGCTCCTATAAGATATTATTGGGAAAACGGTGTTTTACACATTCTTCCCCGAAAGTGATAGAAAACACAAGTATTAACCTTAAAAATTGAATGAAAATATGTAGAAACACACAACCAGACAAAAAAATAGGTAAATGTTGCAGCACTTACCTATCTCAGATTTCTTTTAATCACGTCTCTTGCAGGAGACGCAATTATTTACTTTAAATCTTTTACAAAGATATGAATAAATTTAAATGGAGGAGCTTTTTGAGCTTTTTCTTAACAGAAAGAAACATTCGTTTAGCAAGACTTATGTCTTTTATTATGTTCCTGTTTGTTTTTCAGGGAGTTTATGCTCAGCAGACACGTATTAATCTCCATGTGAAACAAGTTCCCCTGAAGCAGGTTCTTAAATCGATTGAATCGAAGAGTGAGTACACTTTCTTCTACAATGATGCGGAAATTGACATGAACCGTAAAGTAACGGTTCAGGCCGATAATGAACGTATTGATGTAATTTTATCCCAAATTCTGCCGGACTGCAAATGCGTAGTGGAGAATAGAAAAATTATTCTGATTCCCGGTGCGGAGAAACAAAATGTCCGGAATGACCACGTTGCAAAAATGAAAGAGATAACCGGTACCGTTACAGACGCAAGAGGCGAAACCTTGATCGGGGTAAATGTAACGATATTGGGAACAACTACCGGTGTCATAACCAATATCGACGGCAAATACTCATTGAAAGTTCCGGTAGGCAAGTCGCTTCAGTATTCGTATGTCGGCTATGTCACCCAAACGGTGAAGGTAGGTGATAAAACTGTGATGGACATTGTAATGCAGGAAAACAGTAAAGCACTGGACGAAGTTGTTGTAGTGGGGTATGCTGTCCAGAAGAAAGTCAACCTTTCGGGTTCGGTAGCGACCGTATCTACTAAAACAATCGAAGACCGTCCGGTACTGAACATGGGGCAGGCTTTGCAAGGTGCCGTTGCCAACCTTAATGTATCTGTCGGTGATGGTGAGGCAGATGACTCCCCTTCCTATAACATTCGTGGTACTACTTCTCTGAATGGAGGTTCTCCGTTGGTAGTCATTGACGGGGTTGTTTCCACCAGTGATCAGTTGAATCGCATGAATCCTGTTGATATAGCCAATATTTCTGTACTGAAAGATGCCGCATCCTCTGCTATATATGGGTCGCGTGCTGCGTTCGGTGTTATTTTGGTTACAACTAAAAATGGCAGCAATGAAAAACTTACTGTTAACTATAACAACAATTTTGTATTGCGTACCAACACTCGTATGCCGGAAATTATAACAGACCCTTATCTGGTGGCAACTACGAGAAATACAATGGCATATCCGTGGTATAACCTTTATAACGAAGAACAACTGGCCTATGCGAAAAAATGTTCCGAAGATCCTTCCACTTCTCCCTACTTCCTGAATCCGGATGGTTCTTATACTTATTTTGGACGTACAAACTGGGTGGACGAGGCTTACAATGATGTAGGTTTCTCTACGATCCATAATATTGATATTTCCGGTAAAACAGACCGTATCTCTTATTACTTTTCGGGAGGATACAATCGTCAGAACGGTATGTTAAGATATGGAAATGACATTTATAACCGGTATAACCTGCGTACCAAGTTACAGTTTAAACTGACGGATTGGTGGAGTCTGAGCAGTAATGTGAGCCTGACCACTTCCGATTATGACTATGCGAATGCTATGACCAACACCTATAAACAGATGTACCGTAAAAATCCGATGGATATGGTTAAGAATCCGGATGGAACCTGGACAGATGCCAGTGTAGGTACATTGGGGGCATTGGCCGAAGGCGGACGTGCTACGGACTGGAAAACAAATACGAATATCAATCTGTCGACTAAGATAGATGTCATCAAGGATGTGTTTTTTGTACAGGGCACTTTTGCTTTTGCAAATACCAAGACCAGAAGTAACTGGTATAACCTGCCTGTCACTTATCGCAATGGACCCGAGTTGCCTGTCCTGACGTTTAATCCTATTTCTACCGTATCGGACGCTTCGAGCAGTAATTCCGATACAAAGCACATCTTGTTTGATGTTTATGGTACTTTCCAGAAAACATTTGCGAAGAAACACGCCATTACTGCTGTTGCAGGTTTCAATCAGGAAGAGTATAAATATGATTATGTGAAAGCGAATCGTAAAGAGCTGATTTCAAGTTCACTTCCCACCATTAACCTGGCCACGGGAGATATGAATATGTCTCAAAGTATAACGACTTGGGCTTTAAGAGGTGCGTTTGCGCGTTTGGGCTATATCTACGACGATAAATATATCTTCGAATTTAACGGACGTTATGACGGTACTTCGCGTTTCCCGAAGAATGATCGTTTTGTATTTAATCCTTCCGTATCATTGGGCTGGGTCATCTCGCGTGAAAAGTTCTTTGAGCCTTTGAGTGATGTGGTTAGTTTCTTGAAGTTGAGAGGTTCTTATGGTAGTCTGGGAAATCAGGATGTGGATGCGTATGCATATCTTGCCACGATGGGATCGGGAAAAATCAGCCAGATCCTGGAGAAACAACAGCCGGTATATGTGGGAGCTCCCGGATTGGTAGCCGGTAACCTGACCTGGGAAAAGGTAACTACCACCAATATTGCTTTAGACGCTAATTTTTTCAATAACCGTTTAAGCATAACGGGTGAAGTATATGTACGCCGAACAAAAGATATGTTGACGGCAGGAGTGACACTGCCAAGTGTTTTGGGAACGGATGTCCCCAAGCAAAATGCAGCCGACTTGAAGACAGAGGGCTGGGAATTGACCGTAGGTTGGAAAGATCAGTTCAAATTGGCCGGAAAACCATTTTATTATGATGTGAACTTTAATCTGGCAGATAGCCGTGCCTATATTACGAAGTACGAAAATCCGAAAGGATTGTTGGGTGATTACTATGTAGGAAAAGAGATTGGTGAGATATGGGGTGTAGAGACTTTAGGCTTTTTCACTTCCGAGGAAGATATAAAGAATCATGCAGACCAGTCATGGTGTACTTCCTATCCGGGTACCCGTCCGCTGGCTCCCGGTGATCTGAAATTTAAAGATGAAAATAAAGACGGTAAAATAACCGATGGAGCATGGACACTGGAAGACCATGGTGATTATAAAGTCATTGGTAACAGCCGTGCACGCTATACATTTGGTCTATCGGCCAATGCACAGTGGAATGGATTCGATCTTAGCCTGTTTGCCCAGGGGGTAGGTAAGAAAGATTATTATCCGGGCACAGGTGACCTTTATTTCTGGGGTATTTATGCACAGCCCTGGACTAATATTACCGTGGGTAATATGTACGACCATTGGACAGAGGAAAATCCGGACGCGTATTTCCCGCGTATGAAAGCTTATGTGGCGGAAAATACAGACAGGGAGTGTGGAGTTGTTCAGACCAGATACCTGCAAAATGCAGCTTATGTCCGTTTGAAAAACCTCACCGTAGGTTATACTCTTCCTAAAGTACTGTTGAATAAGATAGGAATTGAACGTTTGCGTATTTTCTTTTCCGGTGATAATCTGTGTGAGTTTTCAGGCTTATACAAACATTATAAGGTAGATCCGGAAAGTTTAGGTAATATTGTTTATCCTCTTCAGCGTTCTTATTCATTTGGTTTAAATCTCACATTCTAATTAAGATAAGTTATGTGTTCAAAAATAAAACATATATTACTGACTGCGTGCTATCTGACAGGCGCAGCTCTGATGACAAGTTGTAATGACGGATTCATGGATCGTTTTCCTGAGACCAGTATTACGGAGAAGGTATTTTTCTCTTCTCCCGCCGATTTGGAGACCTATACCAATGGCATGTATGGCTATATTGGTGCAAGTTACTCGGATACGCCTTCTGACAATATGCTGTATCCGGAAGATACTGATATTTATAAGATGATGCGTGGTGAATATAGACCCGATAACATCGGTAAATGGAGTTGGACGAATATCCGTACGGTCAATTTTATGTTGGCAAGGACAGACCGTGTGGAGGGCGACCGTGGTGAGATTAATCACTACATCGGGCTGGCGCGCATGTTTCGTGCATTAATCTATTATTCAAAGGTGAAAGACTATTCGGATGTGCCATGGTATAGCCATGACCTGCAAACGACGGACACCGAATTACTATATAAGTCACAGGATCCTCGTTCCCTGGTCGTAGATTCCATAATGGCCGATCTTGATTTTGCCGTGACCCACATGAAAACAAACAATAGTACGACCCGTATTTACCGGAATGCTGCTTTGGCTATACAGGCGCGGATTGCTTTGCATGAAGGGACATTCCGTAAATATCATCCCGAGTTGAAACTGAATGATGGCGATCGGTTCCTGAAAATAGCGGTAGAGGCCTGCCGGAAGATTATGGACACAAAACATTACAGCCTGTCGACTTCCAAAGAGAGTGGACTGCCTGCCTATCAGTCACTTTTCTGTAGTGCGGATCTTACGCAAAACCCGGAAATGATTCTGGTGGCTGATTACGATAAGGCATTAGGACGCCTGCACAATGCTCAGGCTCAGTTTGACTATAATACGGGACTTTCTCGTAGTCTGATGGAAGATTATTTAGTCGTTGAGGACGGACAAACCAAATATTTTCATGAAGTGGAAGGTTACCGGACCAAGACGGTACTGGAGATCTTTGAGAATCGGGACCCTCGTCTGGAGCAGACTTTTATGAAACCGGGTGTCCTGAACGTGGGTACTACCGAGCCTCACCGGGCTAAACTGAATCTGGGTGGATATCCACAGATCAAATTCCGTCCGTTGACATTCGATCAGATGGATTGGGGAAAATCTTATACTGATTTACCTATTATCCGTTACGCTGAAATTTTGCTGATATATGCTGAGGCAAAGGCCGAATTGGGTACGCTTACACAAGATGACATCAACAATACAATCAATCTGATCAGACAGCGTGCCGGTATGCCGGATGCTTCGTTGGACGACTGGCTGGCTAATATTGATCCGGTACAGGAAGAACGTTATTCCAATGTACAGTCTTCACAAAAAGGTGCTGTGCTGGAAGTACGCCGTGAACGCAGAATCGAATTGGCATGCGAAGGGTTCAGATATGGTGATTTAATGCGTTGGGGATGTGGAAAGTTGTTTGAGGCTGCTCCGGAAGGGGCGTATATTCCGGGAATGGGCTATTATGATGTAACAGGTGATGGTACACCGGACATTGCAGTAGTGGAAAAGAAAGCGGATGTAGATAAGATACCTGAGGAGGACAAGCAAAAGTATAAATTGACGGTTTATGCTTTGGAAGGTAACACGATAGGGCTCACCGAAGGGACAAAAGGCTATATCTACCTGATAGCCCAACATGGTAAGTATACTTTTGTATCTCCGAAATATTATTATTATCCGGTTGCTACCAAAGATATTACTGTTAACGAAAAGCTCTATCAGAATCCATTCTGGGAATAGGTTTATCATATCGAAAACAGAAAGGCTGCTCCGGCAGTAGCGGGAGAAGCCTGCTGTTTTCGTTAAGAGACAAAACTGATTAATATAGTAAAACAATAAATATGTTGAAGTTATTTGCAGGTATAGCGGCTTTATTCCTGGGAGTTGGCAGTTCTGCTTTCGCACAGATAGAAGGCGGGGTCTATATCGACACAAACAGAAACGGCATTCGTGATGCCGGAGAGAAAGGGATCAAGGGGATCTGTGTGCAAGATGGGCTCCATGTGGTGCAAACGGCGGAAGATGGTAGCTTTACACTTCCGGGACATAAAGACACCCGGTTTATCACTTTGACCGTGCCCGATGGATTTCAGGCATCTGCTTCCCATTATTTACCTTTCGACGGGACCGGGAAAAAGTATGAACTGGGAATTTGCAAGAGTCCGGTAAGGACAGGAAATGGATATTCGTTTGTGCAAATCACAGATACAGAGACATCTCTGTATGGTGACTGGATAGACAATCTGAAAGAGTATGTGAAAACAAATCCGACTGCTTTCATCATCCATACAGGTGATGTTTGTTATGAAGCCCATCAGGATTTTCACGGACGTTATCTTCGTTCTGAGGATTTGGGGGTTCCGACTTATTATTGTGTGGGTAATCATGATTTGCGTGCCGGAAGGTATGGTGAAGAGCTATGGCAGAGTCATTTCGGTCCTTCATGGTATTCGTTCGACGTTGGTAATGTGCATTATGTGGTTACTCCGATGCTGGGTGGTGATCATGCACCCTCGTACAGGCGTGCTGATATCATCCGTTGGCTGAAGAATGACCTTGCACAAATAAATAGAGATAAAAGGGTAGTTTTATTTAATCACGACTTATGGTTTTGGGGAGACGATTTGCTCTTCAAGGATAAAAACGGCGAACGGATAGACTTTGCAGATTATAATCTGGACGCCATGATTTACGGACACTGGCACAATCATTATTATAAGCAGTTGAAGTCGGGACTTCATACCTACTGCTCATCCACTCCGGATAAAGGAGGAATCGATCACGGAACGTCCTGTTTCAGGATTTATCATGCTGATACCAAAGGTAAACTCAGTTCGGAAACCCGTTATACTTATATCGATGGAATCTTGACTTCTGCTTATCCGGCAGAAGGTGAAATTGTTTCTGTCTCTGATGGTAAAATGACAGTTCGGATTAATGCTTATCGTACGGTGTCGTACGCAAAAAAAGTAACGGCTTCTGTTGAACGGAACGGGAAAATCATATCGTCTGTCACATTGTTACCCGAAACAGACTGGGAATGGAGCGGAGCAGTCCGTGTGTCCGATGGCAAGCAGCGCTTGTTGGTGACTGCCGAGTTTGAGGATGGAACCCGTTTGACGAAAAGGGTGGATTACATCGTAACCGGGCAGCCGGCTGCTTCGGCTGTGACATCCGCCATTTGGGCGGGACTTCGTGGAAATGCTGCCCACAATCAACTGGTGAATGACACAGTGTCTTTGCCCCTGCAAACCAACTGGGTCCGAAATGCAGGCAGCAATATTTATATGTGTTCGCCCATAGTGGCACAGAATAAAGTGTTTATAGGAACCATTGACGATGATAGGGCAGAGAAATGCTTTATAAAAGCCTATGATGCTGCAACAGGAGGTCTTTGCTGGACTTTCAGTGCTTCTAATTCGATAAAGAATACCATTGCTTATGAAGACGGGCGCGTGTTTGCTTCGGATGCTTCGGGGATGCTTTACGCCATAGATGCAGAAAAAGGAACGGCTTGTTGGCAAACACAGTTGCCGGTTTCTCTATTGCCACTTCTTGATGAAGGCTTGGCGGTTGTCGATGGTGTGGTGTATGCCGGACATGCAAAAGGAACTTGTGCCGTACGGACTGCCGATGGAAGGATCCTGTGGCAGAACAAAGCCTGGGATGGAGGTGAGGGAACCACTTCTACTTTGACTGTAGGTGCAGGAGTATTAGTGGCGTCTGCACATTGGAACGGACTCTTCGGACATGACATCAATGACGGTACTTTATTGTGGAAGAAGCGTGACAGTAAAATTCGTTTCCGTGACGGATCGGCAACTTTTTACGATGGTAATTTCTATTTGGCCTCATGTGAGAATTTATATGTGATCAACCCACGTTCCGGAGATATTCTGAAAATGGCGGAAACTTCTTATGAGTTTAATTCGGCCTGCGCTCCGCTTGTGACGGATAAATATCTGGTTGTTTCCACTTCCAATAAGGGAGTGGTTGCATTTGACCGTCTTACTTTTAAAGAGGTCTGGAACTATCGTACCGGAACAAGCCTTTTCTATACTGTCCCTTATTCTCATAGCCATGAATGCACAGTCGAAGTTTCGCCTGTACTTGTGGGAGCAACCGTTTTCTTTGGGGCCAGTGACGGGTATTTGCATGCCGTTGACTTGGACACAGGCGCCTATCGTGGAAAACGTGCTTTGGGAGCTCCGGTATTCTCGAGTGTGGCAGTAAGCGGTAACTGTCTGTTCGTTACCGATTTTGGAGGTAATATTTATAATTTTAGGTTACACGATTAATTGTATATACAAAATGAAAAAGATTTCGATATTATTCATATTTTCTGTGATTCTTAGTTTATTTGCCAGTGAAGTAAATGCAGCCGGTCCCCGTTTGAAGAAACATCCGAAGCATGTAGTATTAATTGCTTTTGACGGTTTAAGTGCCGTTGCTATCCGCAATCATCCCATGCCCAATTTCAACCGGTTGATGGAAGAAGGGGCTTATACACTGAACAACCGTTCGATTCTGCCATCATCGAGTGCTCCAAACTGGGCCTCTATGTTTTCCGGAGCCGGACCGGAACTTCATGGATATACGACCTGGGGAAGCAAGACACCCGAGATTCCTCCTTTTATAACCAATCAATACGGTCGTTTTCCGGGACTTTACGGATTGATACGCGATACATATCCTAAAGCAGAGGTAGGCTATATTTATGAATGGGATGGAATGAGATATCTGGTTGATTCGCTCGCTATCAACTACTTCGTACATGCTCCGCAAACAAAGGAACATCCTAAGGGAGCGACACAATTTGCCGTGAATTATCTGAAAGAGAAAAAGCCTATGTATTGTGCTGTTATATTTGAATATCCTGATCACACCGGACACAGCTACAAGTGGGAATCCAAAGAGTATTATGAAAAGCTCGATGAATTGGACGGTTATTTAGGTGAAATAGTAGCAGCCATTGAAGAAGCCGGTATGATGGATGATACTGTAATTATACTGACTGCGGATCATGGCGGAATCGGTACTAATCATGGCGGAAAAACTCTCAATGAAATGGAGACCCCGCTTGTATTTTATGGAAAGGGTGTGAAAAAGAACTATAAGATAACTGAGAGTACAATGGTGATTGATGTGGCTGCAACGGAAGCTTGGCTGCTGGGGGTTGAGCCTCACGAAGCCTGGTTGGGCAATCCGGTAACGACAGCATTCTTTACTAAATAATTAAAATGTACTTATCCAATGGGGGAAATAGCCCCATTGGATGATACCTGTATAAAAGATTGATATGAAAAGATTTATATATATGCTAATTGCGTCTTTGGCAATTAGCTTTGTCTCTTGCACACCTGTGGAACGTGTTAAGGAGAAGGAATTAAAAGTTTTGTCATGGAATGTATGGCATGCAGGACATGCTAAAAACTATCCCGAAAAGGGCTGTGAAGGAACTATAGGGATTCTGAAAAAGAGTCAGGCGGATGTTATTTTGATGATTGAGACTTATGGTGCGGCTCCAATGGTGGCAGACTCTTTGGGATATGATTACGTATTGTTATCAGACAATCTGTGCATTTATAGTCGCTATCCGATAAAGAAAACGTATCTTTTTCCTGATTCCATTTCTACATTCAATTTCGGAGGAGTCGAAATAGATATGGATGGTACGCCAGTCCGTTTATTCGATACCTGGCTGCATTATTTACCCGATATGCGATTAGTGCCTACGGAGCAATCAGAAGCCGATATTTTGGCTTGGGACGATGCCGGGACACGAGATGATGAAATACGCCGCATACTTTCTGTTTTGCAACCGATGATTCGTCAGACTGACAGTATTCCCATGATTATGGGGGGAGATTTCAATGTACATTCCCATCTTGACTGGACAGATACCACGAAAGATATGTATAGCCATGGTGGTGCCGTTGTGGAATGGACTGTTTCTAAAGAGATGCAAAACGCAGGTTTCAAGGATAGCTTTCGTGAAATTCATCCCCAACCCGAAAAGAATATAGGAGCTACCTGGATCTACGATAATGAAGATAAGCCTGTCCGGTCCGACCGTATTGATTTTATCTATTATCAAGGTAAGACTATTCGTGCGGTAACGTCTGAATCTTATAACCAGGAGCTGACTAAACCTCTGGAGTTTATGGGAGAAAAATTCTTTTATCCTTCCGATCACGGTTTTGTATTGACTACTTTTAAAGTGTCATCGTTGGAAAAGTAGTGCCGGATTATCATATATTGAATTTTTATGAATATTAGATTTGTATGTTCTGCATTGTTGGTACAAACAGCAGGACTCCAGATGGTGTATGCGGGGGATAAGGTTACCGATTCTGTCCGTCCCAATATTATTTTTGTGCTTGCGGATGATTTGGGTTATGGAGATCTGGGATGTTTCGGACAGAAGCGGATCGAAACTCCCCATATAGACCGTTTGGCTGCCGAAGGAATGGTATTCAGTAATTATTATACCGGATCTCCGGTTTCGGCTGCTGCCCGTTGTGTTCTTTTGACAGGAAAACACAGTGGTCATTGTGGCATCAGGGGGAATGATGAAGCTCCGGAACGTGGTAGAGTATGGGATTTTCTTGCGGCTGAGCGCGATTCAACCTTAGAAGGTCAACGCGGATTGCCATCCGGTACGAAAACATTTGTGTCAATTTTGAAGGAAGGAGGATATCGTACAGGGATAGTAGGAAAGTGGGGATTGGGTGCTCCGGGTACTGAAAGCCTGCCTTTGAATCATGGTTTTGACTTCTTCTATGGTTATAATTGTCAGCGTCAGGCACATACTTACTTTCCATTGCATTTGTATCGGAATGAACAGAGGGAGTATCTGGCAAATGATACGGTGATACCGCATACCAAACTTGACCCCGGAGCCGATCCTTTGAGCCTGAGCAGCTATGATAAGTTAATCTCACATGTTTATTCGCCCGATAAAATTCAGGAAGAAGCATTGCGTTTTATGGAGGAGAACAAAAAACAACCCTTTTTTCTTTACTACGCTACTCCTTTGCCACATGTTCCAATTCAGGCCCCTCAACGTTTGATTGATCATTATGTCAGGAAATTTGGTGACGAGTCCCCTTATTTAGGACAGGCCGATTACTTTCCGGCACGTTATCCACATGCCGGATATGCGGCAATGGTGACTTACATCGATGAGAAGGTAGGTGAGATTGTAGATTTTTTAAAGAAGAAGGGATTGTATGAAAATACGGTCATTATCATTTCAAGTGATAATGGCCCGACCTTTAATGGTGGAGTCGATTCGCCCTGGTTCCGGAGTGGAGGTCCTTTCCGTTCGGAATATGGATGGGGAAAGTGCTTTTTGCGTGAAGGAGGAATCCGTGTACCGTTGATTGTAACATGGAAAGGACATATCCGGGCAGGAGCACACACTACATTACCATGTACATCTTATGATTTTTACTCAACGATATGTGAACTGGCAGGTGTGAATCCGGCCACAGAGACCGATGGAATCAGTTTTTATCCGACTTTAATGGAGAGTGGAGATCAAATGAAGCATTCTTATCTCTATTGGGAGTTTATGGACATAGAAGGACAACAGGCTGTACGTATGGGCAAATGGAAAGGATTGCGTAATGGACTGAAAAGAGGAAATATGAAGATCGAGCTATACGATCTGGAAACAGATTCTTGTGAACAGAGGGATGTTGCCCCTAAGCATCCTGAAATCGTCAAAAAGATTGGTGAGATTATGAAAAAAGAGCATACTGTTCCCGTATATCCTGCATTTCGGGTGAAAGTATTGGACGAGCTATATTGATTCTTAAAAAATAGGATAATCGGTAGTGGCAACTTAGAACGTATATATACGATTATATTATTATGTATAAAGGCTGAAAGGGAGTAAGAGATCTTTTTTGATAGAAAGGGACTCTTACCCCTGTCTTTTTATAACCAGTGTAATATAAGTAATTAGCATAAGAAAACTATTCTGCCATTATATTATTAAAGATGATGATTGAGAGATGTTATATCTGATGGATTAGAATCATAGATTGAATTTTTTATGATACGATTTCGGCCAATAAGCAACTTAATCTTAAATTTAGAACATAAAATACGTAAGATAGACCTTGTTTGGATGGAAATAAAGCAGTTACTTTGCTCCGTTTTAGAATAAAGATTAAAAATTACTAACTAAACGTGATTAATTTATGAAGAAAAATTTATTGTATCTCTTCGCACTGATTTGTTCAGTGAGCTTGTTCACTGCTTGTAGTGACGATGATGATAACAGTTGGCAAGAACTTCCTAAAGGTGAAATTAAGGCAGAAAATGTAGATTTCCAGTTGAATGGAGCAAGTACCACGGGAACTGTAAACTTTGAAGCTACAAGTCTTCAGTCTGCAACAGTAGGTTTTAAAAATGTGATTGATGGTTATAGTGATGTAACTGTTGATGTTGCAATGGAAAAACAAGCTGACGGCTCTTTCAAATTCAATGGAACGAAAGATATTATGACTAAACCTGTAACAAGAGAAACGGCTAAACCGACTCCATTGTTAAAGGTTACAGTTGATGGTACAATTACACCTGAAGGTAAGGTTACCTTGAATGTTAGTGCAACAGGTGCCGGTCTTTATATCGGAACATATAAGGATGAAACTTTAGTGCTTTCTTATGGAGAAACTTTATTAACAGGTAAAGAGGTTGTGTTTGATGCGACTGATGGTGATAATGTTACCATTCTTTTGAAGAGTGTAATTCCTGGAGAGGAAGAAACTAATTTGACTGGTGTGAAAGTAAATGGTGATGGCTTTAGTGGAACTGCTAAAACAAGTAATGCTTCAGTTGAATATACAGGCTCTCGCAAAGATAAGGTGCTGACTTTAGCTTTGAAGGTTACGATGAATGATCCAAAAGGTTGGGCTAAAACTTATGGATTAGCTGAGTATACAACAGGAGAGTTGACTTATAATGATTATACTAATCCGAATGCTGTAATAGCAGGTGCTGGTTATGTAAATTATGTATGTGTAACTGAAAGTTCTGATTATGGAACTTCTTATGGTGCGATGTTTAGAGGAATTTTCGGTGTATTATTGCCTCAGGTGTTACAATCAGTAACTCTTGGTGCTGACGGAAATGTAACAGCTTCTTATAATTCGGGAGCTATTCAATTCCAGCCAATGTGGGCTTTAATGCCTCCAACTGCTGATGTTGCAAAAAAACTGATTCCAACAGAGGGATGGTTGCAATCTCCTAAAAACTTGGCATACTGGTTTGAAAAAGATGGTAAGTTATATGTAAAACTTAATATTCCTGTAATTGTGGCTCAGGCTATGGGAAGTGGAGCTGCTGGACTTGATGGAATTATTGATCAAATATTGAAAGGTGACCCCGCTACAATTAAAACATTGTTAGCAAAACTTTTAAAAGTTGAATCTATTGCTATTAGTGATGAATCAATTGCGATGTTATTGGACTGGGTTAACAATGGATTCCCTTTAAATGTGAAAGTAGCTAATGGGCATAGCTATATCTATTTAGATAAGGCTTCTTTTGACCCATTAATGGCTGTACATGAAACTGGGGAAGTTGATAGTTGGGGAGATCCTGTGAAAACATCTGATATTTTAATTTTATGGGAATTGTTGAGTAATAGTGGTATTCTTCCTCCGGAAGCAGGAATGGCGTCTATGTTAATTGGAGCTATAAGTGGTAATTGGGCATCAACAGATGCCTTTGAATTGGGACTGGATTTGCAGGAAACTAAATAATAAGGTAATATAAATAATAGAAAAAAATGAGACGAATATTCACAATATTAATGTTGCTATGTACAATTAGTGTTTTTGCGGCGAGTGTGACGAATACATATAGCGGAAAATTAACTGTATCGGTTGATGGAGCTACTCCTACAATTGTAGATCCTCAAAGTGTGAAGGTTATAGAAAATGGAACGGTTGTTAAAATGACTATTGCTAATTTTAGTTATGCAGGTTTGACAGCTGATGTTAATATAACGGCATCTAAAGACTTGAATACAGGTGAACTAACTTTAAATACAATTTCTTATGCGGGATTACCACTTAGTGGTAAGTTTAATTCGGGTTCGAAACTTATAAATAATGATTGTAAGATTGTATTGTCTATTTCAGCGGTATTTCAGAAGATAGAGGTTACTTTTGTTGGAACTAAATAAAAGAATCTAATTTTCCTCTTATAATAAATGAGGTTGTGTCAAAACGTTGGCGCAACCTTTTTTATAGTTTACAGTTCTGCTATATTTTCTTTTGCCTATACTGCTTTTTCTCATCCATTTGGCCACAAGTTTGTATATTCCAATTATACCGGGTTATAAATAGTCCCATAAACATATATTTGACAACTGTAATGAGCCCTTTCCCTGCTTTTAGCAGTTTAGCACACATTTTTTTGATATTAAAGGCTATAGCAAAGAAAGCAAAGTCCATTGTAACCTTGTCTTCTCCCACATGCCGGAATCTTCTGTATGCCATGTTGTATTTCATTTGTCCAAACACAGCCTCTGGTTCTATACACCTCCTGCCTCTATGCTTGATACCTTCTTCTGAGAGCAACCTTTCCCGTGCCTGCCGTTTGTATTGATTTAATCGGTGGTTGACTTCTATAATACGGTTCCCCCGAGCTTTAAAACAACTGCCACGCAAAGGGCAACCTTCGCATCTTTTTGCTTTATACCGGGCACTTTCGATGATGTATCCGCTCGCTGTCTTGTCACGTTTGGTTCCTATACGGTTCATGTGCTGTCCCATAGGACAAACGTAATAATCCTCTTGGGCATTGTTATGGAGACTTTCGGCATGGAATGGGTTGGGAGTATAACGAGGACGCTGTTCTTTATGGAAGTAATTGTACTTGATGAAGGCTTCTATCCCATTCTCCTGCATGAACCGGTAATTTTCTTCCGAACCGTAACCGGAGTCTGCCACACAGATATTCGGTAAACGGTTATAGCGGTACTGGAAAGAGTGGAAAAAAGGTATGAGGGTCAGTGTATCGGTAGGGTTGGGAAACAGACGGAAGTCTGTGATGAATTGGTTTTCAGTACCTATTTGCAGATTATATCCGGGTTTGGTCTGCCCGTTCTTCATGGCATCTTCTTTCATGCGCATGAATGTGGCACCAGGATCGGTCTTGGAATAGGAGTTACGTTCTCCAAGGGTATCAAGGTGATTGTCGTATTCTATCAGCTTGTCACGATACCCTTCAAGTTCCATGACCTGCTTCTTCTTTTTGCGCAGGGCTTTCTTTTCTTCCTTATCCTTTGTTGCAGGCTGGCGTTCCAGGGCTTCTTTAAGTTCATCCACTATGTCAGAGAGCCTGCAGGGAGTAAACTCCACGGATGTGTCTTTTATAGAGTTCTCCTGTGCAATGGCTTCATCCACCTGTTCCAAGAGAATACGGATTTTATCCATTAGTCTCGTACGGTTCCGTTCGACTGTCTTGCGCCAGACAAAAGTATATTTGTTGGCTTTGGATTCAATCTTGGTGCCGTCGATATACTCCACATCAAGGCTGATGAAACCTTTATCGGCAAGGACAAGAACCAACTGGGTAAATACATTATTTATTTCCTCCTTTACACGGTTACGAAAACGGTTGATCGTGATAAAATCCGGATGCTCATTACCGGCAAGCCAAATATAATGAATGTCACGAAGGAGGTGCTTCTCTATTTTACGGCAAGAATAGATATTATTCATGTAGGCGTAGATTATCACCTTAAGCATCATTTTAGGATGATAAGGACAACGGCCCGTTTCCTTATAAAGCTTCTTGAAACTCTCAAGATTGAGATTGTCAATAACAGCATTCACGATGCGGACCGGGTCGGTCGCAACTATGTTTTCATCAATTCTTTGTGGAAAAAGAACGGTTTGGTTGGGAATGTAAGGACGAAAATGTAACTTTGCCATAACGAAAACTTTATGCCTAAAGTTACAAAAACTTTTTATTATGTAGTATTAATGCTTAGGACTTTTTTGTTAATTGTTTAGGTTGTTGGAATTCAGTGGAATCTATTGTTATGCTTCTTTTTTAAAGTGATATTATCTGTATGTTGTTAGTTTGTCTTCAAAGAAGTGTATTAGAATATTATTGTATAAAAAACTCGTATAAAGTCCAAGGTATTAGGATTTATACGAGCTTACTAAAATGAAATATGTCTTTTTTAATTAAAATGCATATCCAAATCCTACATTTAGATATATGGGATACATATTGAATGTAATTGTTTTAAAGTCTTTTTTAAAGATATCATTTAATCCCCAGACTAAATCTGCATATACATTTAGATGTTTGAATGCTTTCCATTCGGCACCAGCTTGAAATCCCCATTGAAAATTGCTTAGGTCCTTAGAGAAGTCATAAGGAGCTATTTTATCTCCTTCGAATTCTGCTTTTTCTCCAGTGGGGGTGTCTTTGCGTAGATATCCATCATGCACATGTCCATTGAAGTCACCACTGGTCATAAATGAAACATAAGGACCGGCATTAATTCTAACACGTTGGCTAAGTTTATAAGCGGCTGTTACTGGAATTGAGAAATAAGAACCTCTATATTTAGTTTTTACTTTTCCTGTCCAGTAGCCTGCTAAAAGTTCGCCGCCATCCCCTATAATTTCCATACTGTAATTCTTTACACGTGCTTTGGCTTCCATACCTTTAGTTTCAAGACGTAACCCTAAAGTCATTCCCCATTTAGAGTCTTTACCAAACCATTTGGTTGTATTGCCTTCTATAGCTAAGCATATAGTAGGGCTATACCCTGTGAGTGCACGTATTTCTGCAGGTAATGGGAGTGGTGAAGCACCTCCAACGTTGAAACCTGCTTTTATTTCATATTCAAGCCCATGTAGTGCAGACCAAATAATACCATGATTCCGTTCTTCTTGGGCTTTTAAAGTGTTGATTGTGCCGATAAAAGCGAGCAGGCCTATAAGTATATACTTTTTCATTTTTTCATTTTTACTTGTTAGTGAAATTTAATAGAACCTCATCAATGTAAAGTGTACTTCCTGGAGCACCTTCGAAATGATCTCCGCGTATACTTGAAGAAAATACGATAGCTAAATTATATTTTCCAGCTTTGAGTTTCTCCATATCTACTGATTTACCAGTACGATATTCAAATGGTAAGTCAAACTTAATCCATTCATCAGTTTCTTTTGCATCTTTAATCCGAGCTACTGATACGATATAAGTATTATCTTCTGCCAATACGTTAGTTCCGTCAAGTGTAGACAATTTTTCATCTGTTTCATAAAATACGGCATAAATATCACAGATATCTTTTTTGTTATCTACAGGTTTACCATCTATTTGGAATGACTTTCCTGCCTTATATTTATAATATCCGGTAATTGAAGTTGGAATATTTGAAAAAGGAGTTCCGAATTTGGTTGAACGGAGAATATCGGTAGGCTTTACTTCAAAACTACCTAAGAATAGATTACCCGCTGCAATTGGCATTCCAAGCAACGAGCCCCAATAACCTGTTTCGCAAGTTGTTAGTTTTAAGCATTTCCCTTCGACGCCATTGTTTGCTTGACTTGTTGGATATTCTTCTGCTTTTGCTTTTACACCGGTAAAAGCAAAGCCGGCATTGCCACTTGCCCAAGTCATGGTTTCTTTCCCTTGTGCATCTGTTTCGTAGAAAATATGGTATTTTCCCTCTGAGTCGAACTTAATATTCTCAAAGTGATACATTGTGTTAGTAATACCTGAGAAAGTTACTCCTACTTCATATTTTTTCTTCCATTTTCCATCTTCAGAAGTTACTTCATAATATTGAGGTGTGGTAAAATCAAGTATAGTTCCACTATTAGGGACAATAGAAGCTCCCGGAGTCAAAGTAAACTTAGGTGCTAATGCAGTTATATCTGTTCCTGTTTTTACAATTAATGTAACTTTCTTGTTTTCGATGATGGGATCACGATTGAGAACATCACCCGGTACAGTGCATGCAATGATGTCTGCTTCTGCATTAGGTGCTTCGTCTTGTATGCAAGAAACCATTATAAAGCCCAGAAAGAAACAGGCTATCAGATTCTTTAATTTCATTCGATTCTGTTTTTGATTAATAATCCTTTTTAGTTTAGTTGATTTTTTGTAAACTTGGCTGCAAAGTTAAGTTTCTTTTTTGAAAAGATACATTTGAACCCCTACAATACAACATTTTATAACGGTCATAATGTTCAGAATGGTGCGTTTTTAGTCTAAAGTCCATGAATCTTTCCATTTTATAACAGGTTTTTCGCCTTCAAAATAAATTGGAAGCCAAATATAACGTCCGTCTATTGCATTTTGGGGTGTCCAACGGTCGCCCATGTATATAAATTGGTCTTTCTTACCCCGCACCGGAAGAATATAAGTACTTTGCGAATGGAAAGTCAGGTCCGCATCCTGACCTACGCAGGGATTCCCTAATTCTTTCCATTCTCCCCAAATGGAAGAAGCTATTGCAGACCGTGCCGCATTAGGATTCCACCCGGTGCATCCGGACATGATAAGGTAATAGTTACCATCCTTCTTAAACATGGCGGGAGCCTCCATAAATCGGTTAATAAAAATTCGGGTGTACTTTCCTGTATAGCCGGTATAAGATGAATCAAGTTCGGCAATATGTAAGGTGCTGTTTTCTTCGGAAGAATAGATGTGATAGGCTTTGCCGTCATCATCGACAAATAGATTCATATCACGTGCCATCTGTCCCCGTTCCATATCGCGTCCCAATATATTGAGGCTGTCGGGATGTGCAGGAAGACTACCACCTGTGCATTGACGTTCTTCTTCGATAGAAGGTCTGCGGGCGGTTTTATGGACCGGCAGTACGTTGACAGGCCATGAACCTGCATTGGGGCGGACGGCTTTTAAGAAGGTGTAAGGACCTGTCACCCGGTCACTTACGGCGATTCCGCTTAAAGCTCCCGAATATCCGGCTCCTTTGGGCTCGAGATGGAACCACATGACATATTTTTTAGTGTGAGGATTGTATATGACTTTGGGACGCTCAAGGATACATCCTTTAGAAATGATATGTTCGGAGTCATTTTCGATCACTGACAGTGCTATTCCACAATCATTCCAATGATATAGGTTATCGGAAGAGTAGCAATGCACTCCTACATTGGCAACGTTGCCGGTTTCACCTTCTGTTTTGTGTTCGCCAAACCAATAGTAGGTTCCGTTATCGTACAAAATACCTCCACCATGTGCGTTGATATGGACCTGATGATTGTCCAGCCATATTTTTCCGGGAGTGAAGGATTGCCCTTTGGCTGTTTGCGAGAAAAGAAAACATAACAGAAAGAGGGCTTTTAGTGTAAATCCTTTATTCATTGCTCTTTTTTATTAAGTATTTGTAATTGAGAGACAAAGATACATGATAATTCTTAAATAACCAGTAAACCGATTGTAAAACTCTTAACTTGTCCGGGTGGGATATTCTTTAGTTAAATGAATGGTTTATAAGAGTATATTTCCTACTTTTGTGCAAAATATAAACCTTGAATAGATGACTGAGTCAGAAAGAAAACAGATAATTGCTTTAGTGCAGCGGGAGGTGATTCCGGCTATTGGATGTACAGAGCCGATTGCAGTTGCGCTGTGTGTGGCAAAGGCTACAGAAACCTTAGGAGCTAAACCGGAAAAAATAAAAGTATTGTTGAGTGCTAACATCCTGAAGAATGCGATGGGAGTGGGAATTCCCGGTACGGGGATGATTGGGCTGCCTATTGCAGTGGCTCTGGGGGCGTTGATCGGAAAGTCGGATTATCAACTTGAAGTGTTGAAAGACAGCTCTCCGGAAGCCGTGGAAGAAGGGAAGAAGTTGATTGATGAAAAGCGTATCTGTATTTCGCTGAAGGAAAACATTACGGAGAAACTTTACATAGAGGTGATGTGTGAAGCCGGTGGAGAGCAGGCTACAGCTATTATTTCCGGAGGACATACTACATTTGTTTATGTAGCCAAAGGAGATGAAATACTATTAAATAAACAGCAAGTTTCCGGTGAAGAAGAGGAAGAAGAGGAACTGGAACTCACTCTGCGGAAAGTGTATGACTTTGCACTGACTGCTCCGTTGGATGAAATCCGTTTTATTCTTGAAACGGCAAGACTTAACAAGAAAGCTGCCGAACAGTCTTTTCAGGGAGATTATGGTCACGCATTGGGCAAGATGCTTCGCGGAACCTATGAACATAAGATTATGGGCGACAGTGTGTTTTCACATATTCTTTCGTATACATCGGCTGCTTGTGATGCACGCATGGCAGGAGCGATGATTCCTGTTATGAGTAACTCGGGTAGTGGTAATCAAGGTATTTCCGCTACATTGCCTGTAGTGGTTTATGCCGAAGAAAACGGAAAACCGGAAGAGGAACTGATCCGTGCGTTGATGATGAGTCATTTGACTGTGATATATATTAAGCAAAGTCTGGGACGTCTTTCTGCACTTTGCGGTTGTGTGGTAGCTGCTACCGGTTCCAGTTGTGGAATCACTTGGTTGATGGGAGGCAGTTATGAGCAAGTGGCTTTTGCAGTTCAAAACATGATAGCCAACCTGACCGGAATGATATGTGACGGTGCGAAACCGAGCTGTGCCTTGAAGGTGACGACAGGAGTGTCAACAGCTGTGTTGTCCGCTGTAATGGCTATGGAGAATCGCTGCGTAACTTCGGTAGAAGGAATTATTGATGAAGATGTTGATCAAAGTATCCGCAATTTGACGCGGATTGGATCTCAGGGGATGAATGAAACAGATAAGGTGGTGCTTGATATTATGACTCATAAAGGGTGCTAATGTTAAACAATGTGTTAAAAATCAGAAGATAAGCAGTAAAAGGCTAATTCTTTCATTTTCTTGATATAAAGAACTTTGACGGAATGACGAACTATTAATGCTGAATATATGAAAAATTACTTTGTATGGTTGCTTCTGTTGCTTCCGCTTCTGGCAACCGGTTGTTATGGAGAAGAAGAGAAAGAGGACGGCCCGGGGGATTATATCTGGGATTTCATAAACTATAATATTTATTTTTCGGTGAAGGATGCTGCCGGGGCTAACCTGTTGGACCCGCAGGTTTCATCAAATTTATTGGCTAATGAAATTACGGTGGAATACGAAGGTAAGACCTTTCCGCTGGAAAACTCTGTGGATACGCGGTTTAATATGCCCCGCTCTTTAGGATTAAGAAAAGAGCTACTGGGTAAAGAGAAAAAGCGTGTTCTTTCTTTTGGTGAGTTTTCTCCGGAACATCAATATAAGGGAGAGACTTTTACGATCCATTGGGGAGACGGGACAAAAGACGTGGTGAAATTTGACTTATACATCACCTGGAAGAAACAGGATCCTACGATACATAAGAAACTTTATTTGAATGGTAAGGAGTACAGTGAGGACTCTTTTTTGATAGAGATCGTGAAATAGGTGTGCTATATACATTTTGATATAATAAAACGGTGAACATACCATGCATGTGCAGTATGTTCACCGTTTTTTATTTTATAGATAATCGCTCGATTAATGGCAATGCCCGCAACCGCAGCTGTCTCCACAGCTATCTCCGCAGTCGTCACCGCAACCGTCACCACAACTTCCGCAGCTGCAACCACCTTCACCGGTCATCATTTTAACCATTTCCTGGATTTCTTCGTTTGTAGCCGGACGGCTTTCAACAACTTCACCCGCGAAAGTCAAATCTTCACCTGCCAACGGATGGTTCATATCCATTACCACAGTGTCGGCTTTTACCTCAACTACGCTACCGTTCAGGCGCTGGCCTTCTGAATTCATCAGAGGGATGATATTTCCCGGATAGATATGTTCGTTATCGAATTTTCCGTCAATCTCAAAGATGTTTTTCGGAAGATCAATCACATGTTCTTCATCATATTCACCGTAAGCTTCGGCAAAAGGAATGGTAAATTCAAACTTATCTCCTTTATTGAGGTTTGCTATCTGTGATTCAAAAGCTTCAAGCGTAGTACCCAAACCGGAAATGAACTGAAAGGGATGTTCGGCTGTTGCTTCTTCTACTAAATCTCTTTTGCCATCTTCTGTTGTATACAGTTTGTAAGCTACAGTGATGTACTTGTTTTCTGCTGTTTCCATCTGTTCTTTATAATGTTATTAATAAAATTCGGATTTTCCGTGGGGACAAAGATACGAATTAATCATCAGAGATTTGTGGACTGGTATGGAGTTTATTCTTTCGTAGTAGAAATTAATACCTGTTGGCTGATAGGCGGTGATTTTATGAAAATAAGGAATGCCATGTCTCAATTTTACTTAAATGAAAAAAAGTATTTTATTTCGTTATTATATATAACAAAATAAATAAAATGTATAAACGGATTGAGTTGTCAAAGGGTTTTCTTTGTATTATTTATTAATAAGATATTAGTGTGTCTTTTGTTTTTTTACAACATACATAAACCTATGAAAACCTTACTGGACAATTTATCTTCTGATTTACTGCAAAATCAGGTCTTTCAAACAGGATTTAGATTTTTAACCATTGTGAAAGGAAGCCATTTGCCGAAAATGGATAGCAATGTTTTAATTTTTATCATGAGTGGCACTATGAAAGTTTTTTCTGGTGAGAAAGAATTAGCTATTATTGACGAGCGGCATATCTTCTTTTGGGATAAAGAAAATGATCATGTTTGTGAGATGCTTTCAGATACACAGGTCATTCTGTTTGCATTCGGCGATTTAATTGTACATGATTTGTTGACATTTAGGCCTTATGCTTCCTTTCAGGACAAGTCTGCTCTGAAAGGTACAGGACTCAGATTCGCGGAGCCATTGAACTCTTTTCTACAGCTTCTGGTGCTGTATCTGGAGATGAAATTAGATGATGTCTCCTTGTATATAACGAAACGGCAGGAACTGTTTTATATTCTGAATTCTGTTTATAATGAGCAGGAACTTGCAATTTTATTCAGCTCTTTGACGGAACAGTCATCCAAATTCAAAGAACAGATACTGGAAAACTATCTCAGTGCAAAAAATGTAGGCGAGTTGGCCAGTCTGTTAGGATACGGGGTCACCAATTTCCGGGTTAAATTTAAAGAGCAATTCGGAGTATCGGTTTATCGTTGGCTCCTCAATCGGAAATCACAACGGATTATTTATCGCATTACCGTATATGGTGATGAGTTTAGCCAGATTATCGATGACTTCGGGTTTTCGTCTCCTTCACACTTTAATAAATTTTGTAGGTCACAATATGGACTTACACCTTGCGAACTTCGCAAGAAACTGAAAACAAACAATAATTCTTAAATTGGAGCTTATGTTAAAAATTCGTTGTTGTATGGAAACAGAATGTAAAAGAGTCATTCTTTTCCTTTTCTTGTCTCTGCTGTTTTGTAACGGCTTTGCCCAGACAAAAACATCGGTTGGGGCCGATGAACCTCTCAAATCGTATTCCCATTGGTACTTCGGGGCAGAGTATGCTACTCCCTTTTTATTCGGTGATTTTACTTCATTTTCGGCAGATAAAACTTATGTCGGGTCTCAGTTTGGGGGATTTGCAGGCTATCAGATCAATTCGTGGATAGGTATAGAGGCATCCGCACGGACCGGATATACCAGAATGGGCGCAAAATCTTATGCGTCCGATTACCTCCTGAGTGCTGACGGAATGACTTATTATACCAAGCAGGACTTTACTACCTGGAAGTATAAGGATGTGTTTTCGAAAGTACACTTCACCAATCTTGGCTTACAGATGAATCTGAATGTAAATAACTTCTTTGGGCTCAACCGGGGCAACCGGCGTTGGACGGTATTGCTGAGTCCTGCTGTCTATGCACAACGTTTCTCTACGGAGTTAGTAAATAAGGCGGATAAGAGCCCGTTGTCAGGCAAAAAGACTGATGACTGGAACTTTGGAGTAGGGGGAGATCTCTCTTTGCGTTACAAGATTTCACGCGCTTTTGACGTACAGTTGCGTACGGGAATTATATGGGTCAATAATAATAAGATGGATGGTGTGTCGACCCTTATCAAGTCAAAAGACCATTTTATGACGAGTGCCGGGCTTTCCTTGATATGGAAAGTGGGTAAGAAGAAACAAGATAATGTCCTTTATGCCTCAAAACATGTGACAGATATTGCGGTAAGATATATAGAGGAGCGCGCGGTGGACTTACCCACACCTGTTTGCTGTACGGAGGATTCGATAGAGAAGAACCGGATGAAACAGGAAATAGCTTCCTTAAATATGCAGTTGCAGCAAGCGCAAACGGATGCGAAAGAGAGAGTGGAATCCAATCCGGTGCTGGGATTCAATGAGTTGCCTCCTGTCTACTTTAAGAGGGGATCGGCTTATCTGAATGTAGCTTTATACAAAAATGAATTATCCCGCATTGTGGAAACCCTGAAAAAGTATCCTGATCTGAAAGTCATTCTTTTGGGTTATGCCGATCATACGGGTAATCCGGATATTAATCAAAAAATCTCTTTACAGCGTGCGGAGGTGTTGGCAGCTTACCTTGAAAAGAAGGGAATTGACAGCAAACGTATCAACGTGAAAGGAGAGTGTATAGATACGCTTACTTCCGATCCTAACAGCTACAGTGTACTTGCCAGGCGAGTTATTGTTGAAATTCAAAAATGAAAACTATGATTAGAAAGAGAATATATCTGTTGTTGTTATTGATTCCGTTGCTGTATGGCTGTAAGGAATCCGATTTCAACGATTTACTTGACAGACAAGGTGATCAGAAGAAAGAACTGCAGGAGCTGACAGAGTTATGCAGAAAATTGAATGAAGATATTTATAATCTTCAGGTGATTGTCAATATTGACAAGATAGGAGACAACATCACTCACATTGAGGAGTTGGCGGATGGTACGGGATATACCATCTCCTTTTCCAGAAGTGCCCCGATCACTATTCGTAACGGAAAGAAGGGAAATACGGGTCCCGATGGAGATGCCGGCAAAGACGGTATTGACGGTACGGACGGCAAGGATGGTGTAGATGGTGCGGACGGCAAAGATGGCGTAGATGGTGCCGATGGTACGGATGGTAAAGATGGAGAGAACGGCACCGATGGTAAAGATGGTGTGGATGGAACGAATGGCTCCGATGGCAAGGATGGCGTGGATGGAACAGACGGTAAAGATGGAGCTAATGGTACGGACGGAAGCAAAGGAGAACAAGGTGATCCTGGACAGAATCCGGTGGTCGGCATTATGCAGGACCCCACTGACTCGGAATATTACTGGACTGTAAAAGTCGGTTCCGGTGAACCATATTATCTGGCGGACAATGACGGAAACCGGATAAAGGCAGTCTCTGCGGTCCATGATGGACGGACTCCCCGGTTAGGAGTGAAACAGTGGACCGTGGCTGATGGCGGTGACGATAATTATTACTGGACACAGAAGATAGGGTCCTCCGATCCTGAAACATGGATTGAGGCGGGTGGAAAGAAAATAATTGCCAACGCAAAAGATGCCGTGTCTGTGTTTGAGAAGGTGGAATATAAAGATCCGGATTATATAGAGTTTACTTTAAGTGGGGGAGCAACCCAATTTAAAATACCGGTGGGAAAACCTTCTATTGAGGTGCCGGAGGGACGCAAACTGCTCTTCTTCAGTCGTGGCGAGTCCCGGGTGATTGCTTTCAGTTGTAAGGGTATCTCTAAGGAACGGCTATCGGTAGATGTTCCGGAGGGATGGAAGGCAACGGTTGATTTTGATGCAGGTACACTGGCCCTTGAAGCTCCTTTGGCAGGAGCAGCGGGCGTAGCATTATCCGGAGATGTAGTACTGAGGAGTACGAATACCACAGAAGAAGCAGCACGGAGCTCTTTCGCCGTGAGTATGCTTTATAGGATAATGCTTCCGGATTTCAAAGGCTCTTATGTCTACAACATCCGTCTTTGGGGTAAAAAGGTGGGAGAGCTTTGCCGGGAATATCAGCGGGAGTTAAAGCAGTCTGCAACGATTGTCTATCCTTATCTGACAGGAGGAATTTATGGGGCGGGGCTTATCACGAATACAGGAGGCACGGTGCAGCACGACGGTACGGGCTATCATGCTCCTGCTGCCGACCGGCCGGCAGTCATGTATATCTATACTGAAGACGGGGCGGAATTCTATACCGACAGTTCGTTGAAAGGACGGGAACCGGATTTCGGAGATGGTCTGCAAGCGGAAAAACTGACTGATGTGGATGGTAACACCTATCGCATCGTGAAAATAGGTAAACAGTATTGGACCATGGAAAATTTACGGACGCTTAGTTATCCTGATGGAAGTCCTGTCGAAACTAACTTATCGGGGCATGCTTGGAAAGAAAGTGGATTTGAAGATACAGGTTCAGGTGCTTGTGCCGTGTATGATTATCAGGACGCCTCCGCTACAGGAGCTTTTGCCAATAAAATATCTTATGGCGTTTTGTACAATTGGGTGGCAGCAAAGAAAGTAGTACCCGATGGATGGAAACTTCCTACGGAATCTGATATCGTATCTATATTGCGGGCTTTTCTGGGCACCAATGCCGGTACGTTATTGAAGGAAGCCGGGACAGAACATTGGAATGTTGCCGGCGGAACTGATCTCACTGGTTTTGGCGGTTTCGGAGGGGGATATAGGGCTGCTGACGGTCTTTCGTTTAACGATCTTCAGCAAGCCGGTATCTGGTGGAGTAGCGCCAGCCTGGAGAGTGTCGGTGCTGTATTCAGGTTGTCTGCAACTTCTTCCGAGCTTGGGTTTAATAGTGGAGATAATAATTCGGTGGGTTATAGCGTACGGATTTTGAGAGAAGATTAATCTTTAAAACAGGAAATCATGAAGAGATATAAAAAATATATATTTATCATTTTGTCGGTTTTGTTGGCAGGAGGATGTGTTCAGGAGGACATTAACGAAGCCTTGCGCCGGGAAGCCGAATTGAATGTCCGGATGGGAAAGCTCCGGGAATGGATATCCGATACCAATAATGAAGTACGGCTGCTTGCCACGATAGTGAATACGATACCGACTCATGATTACATTGAAAGTGTGACTGAGTTGCCCGATGGGAGCGGTACACTGATCGTTTTTCATAAAGGGGGAGACATGCTTGTAAAGAATGGCCTGGTTGGGAATAAAGGAGAAAACGGTAATGACGGAACCGATGGCAGTAATGGCAATGATGGTCAGAACGGCGCAGATGGTACGGATGGCAAGGATAGTGTTGACGGTGAAGATGGGGCAGATGGTCAGAATGGCTCGAACGGAACTGACGGAACCGACGGCAGTAATGGCAATGATGGTCAGAACGGCGCAGATGGTACGGATGGCAAAGACGGAGTTGACGGTACTGACGGTAAAGATGGTGTGAAAGGTCCGGCCGGAGATACTCCGTTGATGGGTGCTAAACAGGATACGGATGGTAATTATTACTGGACTGTACAGATAGGTGCCGGAGTGGTAGAGTGGCTGACGGACGGAGAGGGTAATAAAGTGATTATGACTCCGGTAAATGGTATTACTCCATCTGTCGGTATAGCTAAAGATACGGACGGAGAATATTACTGGCAGGTTACTGTCGGAACTGTTACGAAGTGGATGACAGGAGCAAGCGGAGAGAAAATTGTAGCCACCGTGACAGATGGCAGCCAGTCCATCTTTACGTCTGTGAATCCGGGAGATCCGGAGTATGTCATTTTTACAATGACTGACGGAAGTGTCTATAAGGTGGCTAAATTCGCAGATAATAAACTGATATTCAATGAAACGGGACCTCTTTTCTTCCGTCGTGGAGTAGCACTGGACATTCCGTTTGATTGTAGTGGTTTCCGGCAGATAGTAAAGGTGGCAGGAACATGGGATGCTACGATTAATTATCAGCCGAAAGCTTTGCAAGGGGTGCTGACTGTGAAAGCGCCTGCTGTCGGTTCGGCTCTGCCGGCTTCGGAAAGAATAACGATAGAAGGCACAGATGCCTTGGGAAATACTGTCCGGGCAGACATCTTGGTAACGTTGTATTATCGTATTGAGCTTCCGAAGTTCAATAGTTCCCTGGTTTATGATATTTTGATGGAGGGGTTTAAAGTAGGAGAAATATGCCGGGAGTATGTGCCGGCTTATTCCACGACGGACCGGGCTACTGTAGTCTATTCTTATAATGCTGCTTCGCGTGTTTTTGGTCCGGGGATTATTCTGGAGAACGGAGCGTCGATACAGCATGACGGAACAGGGTATACTCCCGTTACGGGCAATCCGTCATCTACTGCCATACTGACGGAAGACGGCAGTCAGTATGTAATGCCGGCAGATGGAACAGATGGGCTGGTGAACGGGACTGTTTGCGGGCTGAAAGCTTCCTTGGCTGTCGATGTGCAGGGATATGCTTACCGGGTTGTGAAAATAGGCAGTCTCTACTGGATGGGAGAAAATCTGAAGACAACCCAATTTAATGATGGTACTCCTATTCCTACCGGTTTTGCCACTTCAGAAGCTTGGATGATTCAGTGCGGGTCAGATCTTCCTGCATGTCAGGTTGACCGGGCGGCTAATGCCGATGCTCCGGGTGCTATGCAATATCGCAACCTGTACGGTGTGCTTTACAATCTGTTTGCGATGAAAGGGAATATAGCTCCTCAAGGATGGCATGTTCCTTCTAAAGCAGAACTGCAAGCATTGGTAGACTTTGTGGGGGCAGATGCACGTAAACTGAAATCGACAGCTATTGGGAAAGGGATCGGAAGTTGGATGGAGAGTGCCGGAATAGAGGGAGACAATCTGACCGGTTTTACTGCTTTACCTGCTAATACGGTCGAGGGTAGTAATGGCAGTACCGGAGCTTCGGAAACAACAGGGCAATGGTGGTCGACGGAAGCGGATTACCGTATCCGGATGAGTTTTAGGTCCAATTCTGTAGAGCAACTGACTCCCGGTGTTGCCGGGTTGGGCGAAGGTAACAGTATCCGTTGTGTCCGGGATGCAAATTATTAATTTAACTCTAATAAATATGAATCATATAATCAAACTATTGTTTCTCTGTTTGTTCCTCGTTGCTTCCTGTAGTCAGGAAGAGATAAACGAAGTGCTGAAGAATCACGCGGAAATGGAGGAACAGGCAAACTCTATCGAAGAGTTATGTAAAAATATGAATAGGGATATTGTTGCCTTAAAGCTGATCATAGACTCGTCTGAATCCGGTGATTACATTACCGGATTCAACGAACTTGCCGATGGAAGCGGCTATACGATCAGTTTCTTTAAGAGTGGCACCATTGTCATCAAGAATGGTGAGAAAGGAGATGACGGTAAGAAAGGGGAAGACGGTAAAGATGGTCAGAATGGTCAGGACGGCACCGATGGCAAAGATGGTCAGGATGGTACCGATGGCAAAGACGGAGTTGATGGTACCGACGGCAAGGATGGTCAGGATGGTACCGATGGTAAAGACGGAGTTGACGGTACCGACGGCAAAGACGGTCAGGATGGTACCGATGGTAAAGACGGAGTTGACGGTACGGATGGTAAAGACGGTGCGGAAGGAGATAAGGGAAAAAATGGTATAGCTCCCGTCATCACCATGAAAATGGATACGGACGGGCATCTGTATTGGGCTAACAAGGCTCCGGATGGAACTTCTTCTTTTCTTTTGGATAACAACGGGCAAAAGGTCAGAGCTTCGGGAACCGATGGCATTGTTCCGGTCATTGGGGTCAATGCGGCAGGATACTGGACGCTTGACTACGGGAGTGGTCCTGTTGAATTGGAAGATGCTGCGGGTAATCCGATGAAGGCGAAAGGTGCATCCGGCGATCCTATGTTCCGGAAGGTGGTCAGTGAAGACGGTTATATTGTATTTTATCTGAGTGATGGAAAAACTCTTAAAGTGCCGGAATGGCAAGGATCACAGGTCGGACTGGAGACTTCGGAAGTGGCATATTTCCATCGGAGCGAATCCCGGACCTTTGCATTTACTTGTAGTGGCGTGAATAAAGATATTGCTCCGGTATGTACGGCTCCGCGCGGTTGGACAGTTACGGCAAGGTATACATCGGCCACCGATGGTGAAATAACAGTGATTGCCCCTGATAAAGGTACGGCTGATGGAGCATTGTCCGGCACTGCTGTCCTTGAACTGACAGCCAAGGACGGGAAGAAGTTGTCGGCAACATTGGGAGCCACTTTATTGCTTGAATTTAAAGTGCCCGATTCTGTCCGTTCGTTTGTATACGAACTTTATATCGAGGGAGTGAAAGTAGGAGAACTATGTCATGAGTTTATTCCCGATTATTCATTTGGATCGGGTAAAAGTGCCTCGGTCTTTTATCCTTATAATGTTTATAATAAAGCGTTTGGCGAAGGAATAGTATTGGATAACGGAGGAAGAATAGACTATTTGACTACCGTTTATACGCCGGGTACCAATACAGAACCATTCACCTCTCTGTTTACAGAAGACGGAGTAAATTTTATAATCGGTGATTATGTGGGTTATTTGGACAATCAGGTAAACGGACTTCGCCCTTATTTGGCTACTGATAATGAAGGCAACTCGTATCGGGTGATGAAAATCGGTACACAGTATTGGATGGCGGATAATTTGCGGACGATAACAAACAGTGTAGGAGCTATTTCTCCGGAGTGGAAAAAAGATGCTAATCCGCGATATGCTGTATATGGTTTCCCTGCCGGCATTACGCAGGATAGTCGGGCTATTCGCAATCAATATGGACTGCTGTACAATGCAGGTGTATTTTCCGGTAGTACGTCCTTGGTCTCTAAAGGCTGGAAAATACCGAATCATTTGGGAGACTGGGATACATTGCGGGATTTCTTGGGTGGAGACCCTAAAGTAGCCGAGGCATTGAAGATTGCAGGGTTTGTCGGAAAACCCGGGGGGCGGCGTAATGCAGATGAACCTTTTGCTTTCCAGGAAAAAGATGAAGTTGGGTATTGGTGGTTTAACAGTGTTGATGGGAGTAATTGCTGGGCGCTTTCCGTCAATCCATCGGATGTGTCCGTACCGCAATGCACGAATACATATAGTCGTGGTTACGGGTTTAGCATACGTTTTATTCGTCAGTAACACCTTATTGTCTACTCTAAAACTTTAAACTCTCTGTAGAAAAACATCCGGATGTTTTACGTCACAACATCCGGATGTTTTGTGTTAGAACATGGGGATGTTTTAACGCACAACATCCCCATGTTTTATTGGCCCAATCTTAATTCAATCTTTCTGCTCTTTTCTTCTTTCCCTGATTTTTATTGATGTTTCTTTGCTTTCTTCCTTGAAGGCTTATCGTAAAATTGGTATGTTTGTGCTGTTTATATTAAATTTGTATATATTCTGAAAGCGGATTTTATAAGGAATAGTTCGAAATATAGGATTTTGAATGATAAATGCGTACTTAAAGATGGGCTTTGCTTACAATTATTTTGTTTTAGGTGATTTTTTTCTTCAATTTGTTTGGAGTTTATAAAAAAGCACTTACCTTTGCAGCACATAAAGAAAGAAAAACAGAAGTTATGAATAATCATACATCAATTAACCTGGCAGTCCTGCATATTATTCGCGTCGTGGTGATTCCATCAAGAGCGTGAGAAAGGTTATGTATGTATTCGTACAGATAGAAGATATGATTTAGAGCCTTTCTCACTACAGTGGGGAAGGCTCTTTACTTAAAAGGAATATTGAAATGAAAAAGCAGTTACGCAGTTCGTTCAGCACACAAGGCCGTCGCATGGCGGGTGCCCGGGCACTTTGGGCAGCCAACGGTATGAAAAAAGAGCAATTAGGCAAACCTATCATTGCCATCGTCAATTCGTTCACTCAGTTTGTTCCGGGACATGTACATCTACATGAAATAGGCCAGCTGGTGAAAAAAGAAATTGAGAAGCTGGGATGCTTTGCTGCAGAGTTCAATACGATTGCCATTGATGATGGCATTGCTATGGGGCACGACGGAATGCTCTATTCGCTTCCTTCCCGGGATATCATTGCCGATAGTGTGGAATATATGGTGAATGCCCATAAAGCGGATGCCATGGTATGTATCAGCAATTGTGACAAAATCACTCCGGGAATGTTGATGGCGGCTATGAGGCTGAATATTCCTACTGTATTTGTATCCGGAGGCCCGATGGAAGCCGGTGAATTGGACGGGCAGCATTTGGACCTGATTGACGCGATGATTAAGTCGGCCGATGAAAGTGTGAGCGATGAAGAAGTTTCCAAAATTGAGAATCGGGCCTGTCCCACTTGCGGGTGCTGTTCGGGGATGTTTACTGCCAACTCGATGAACTGCCTCAACGAAGCGATTGGTCTGGCACTCCCCGGAAACGGAACGATTGTGGCGACTCATGCCAACCGTACCCAATTGTTCAAAGATGCTGCGAAACTGATTGTAGAAAATACCTATAAATATTATCGGGACGGTGATGAGAGTGTGCTTCCCCGGAGCATTGCCACCCGTGAGGCATTCCTAAACGCCATGACGCTGGACATCGCGATGGGAGGATCTACCAATACGGTACTCCATCTGCTGGCGGTAGCTCATGAAGCAGGAGCGGACTTTAAAATGGATGATATCGATATGCTGTCGCGCAAAAGCCCGTGCCTGTGCAAGGTGGCGCCGAACACTCAGAAGTATCACATTCAGGATGTGAATCGTGCCGGAGGTATCATGGGGATTATGGGACAACTTGCCAAAGCCGGATTGATAGATACATCCGTGCCCCGTATCGATGGGATGACATTGGGTGAAGCAATTGATAAATATGATATAACAAGTCCGAACGTGTGTGAAGAGGCTATTAAGAAGTATAAGAGTGCGGCTGCCGGGAAGTTCAATCTGGTGCTCGGCTCTCAGGACGTCTATTACAAAGAACTGGATACGGATCGTACCGAAGGGTGCATTCGCGATATGGAACATGCATATAGCAAAGACGGAGGACTGGCCGTACTGAAAGGAAATATAGCTCAGGATGGTTGTGTGGTGAAAACAGCCGGTGTGGACGAAAGTATCTGGAAGTTTACCGGTCCGGCAAAGGTCTTCGATTCACAGGAAGCCGCCTGCAATGGGATACTCGGAGGAAAAGTTGTCAGCGGAGATGTAGTCGTCATCACGCACGAGGGTCCGAAAGGAGGTCCCGGTATGCAGGAGATGCTTTATCCCACCTCTTATATTAAATCGCGCCATTTAGGCAAGGAGTGTGCGCTGATTACCGACGGCCGTTTCAGTGGCGGTACATCGGGACTCAGCATCGGTCATATCTCTCCCGAAGCGGCCGCCGGAGGTAATATCGGGAAGATCAAGGATGGTGATATCATCGAAATCAATATCCCCGAACGGACTATCAACGTGCGACTGACCGATGAAGAACTGGCTGCACGTCCGATGACTCCGGTCACTCGTGAACGCTATGTGCCTAAGAGTCTTAAAGCGTATGCCAGCATGGTAAGCTCTGCCGATAAAGGGGCGGTGAGACTGATTGATTAACTATGGGGTTGTTTCAATCGAAATCATAAATCGTTAAATTGTAAATTTTAGTACATGAGTAAAGATATAATTTCAGGCGGTGAAGCATTAATGCGTTCTTTGGAATATCATGGTGTAAAGACGATCTTTGGTTATCCCGGAGGTTCCATCATGCCGGTATTCGATGCCTTATATGACCATAGGGAGACTTTGAATCACATTCTGGTTCGCCATGAACAGGGAGCGGCACATGCTGCTCAGGGGTTTGCCCGTGCTTCGGGTGAAGTAGGGGTTTGTCTGGTGACAAGTGGCCCCGGAGCTACTAATACCATTACCGGTATTGCGGATGCGATGATTGACAGTACACCGATTGTGGTGATTGCCGGACAGGTGGGAACGGCTTTTCTCGGTACGGATGCTTTTCAGGAAGTCGACCTGGTAGGTATTACACAACCGATCACGAAGTGGAGTTATCAGATTCGCCGTGCCGAAGATGTTCCGTGGGCAGTGGCCCGTGCTTTTTATATTGCCAAAAGCGGACGCCCGGGACCGGTAGTGCTTGACTTCGCGAAAAATGCTCAGGTGGAGAAGGCGGAATATTCTCCTACAAAGCTTGATTTTATACGCAGCTATGTGCCTGTACCCGAGACCGATCCGGAGGCTGTGAAAGTAGCTGCCGAATTAATTAACGGTGCGGAACGGCCCTTGGTATTGGTAGGTCAGGGTGTGGAGTTGGGCAATGCCCAGCAGGAACTGCGTGCTTTTATCGAAAAAGCAGGCATGCCCGCCGGATGTACGCTGCTGGGACTGTCGGCCTTACCGACTGAACACCCTCTGAATAAAGGTATGTTGGGAATGCATGGTAATCTCGGACCGAACATGAACACCAATAAATGTGATGTCTTGATCGCTGTCGGTATGCGTTTTGACGACCGTGTGACCGGCAATTTAGCCACCTATGCTAAACAGGCTAAAGTGATTCATTTTGATATTGATCCGGCTGAGGTGAATAAGAATGTACATGCGGATGTAGCAGTATTGGGTGACTGTAAAGAAACACTTGCCGCGGTAACGGCATTGCTTCAACCCAATGAGCATAAAGAGTGGCTGGATAGTTTCCTGCCTTATGAACAGGTGGAAGAAGAAAAGGTGATCCGTCCGGAATTGCACCCGATGGGCGATACGCTTTCAATGGGAGAAGTGGTGCGTGCAGTAAGCGATGCAACGAATCATGAAGCAGTATTGGTAACTGATGTAGGGCAGAACCAGATGATGTCTGCCCGATACTTTAAATACTCAAAGGATCGTAGCATTATTACCTCCGGAGGGCTCGGCACTATGGGATTCGGGCTTCCTGCCGCTATCGGTGCTACTTTTGGCCGACCGGACCGTACGGTTTGTGTATTTATGGGTGACGGTGGTTTGCAAATGAACATTCAGGAGCTGGGAACCATTATGGAACAGAAGGCACCGGTTAAAATCATCGTATTGAATAATAATTTTCTGGGAAATGTACGCCAATGGCAGGCAATGTTTTTTAACCGTAAATATTCGTTTACACCCATGTTGAATCCTGATTATATCAAGATTGCTTCTGCTTACGATATACCGGCCAAAAGGGTTTTCACCCGTGAAGAACTGGCTGATGCGATAGAGGAAATGATTGCGACAGAGGGTCCGTTCCTGTTGGAAGCCTGTGTGATTGAAGAGGGGAATGTATTGCCGATGACTCCTCCGGGAGGTTCGGTTAATCAGATGTTGTTGGAATGCTAATAATTTAGAGGTTATGGATAAAACATTATATACGTTAATTGTTCATTCAGAGAACTTTGCCGGATTGTTGAATCAGGTTACGGCGGTATTTACCCGTCGGCAGATTAATATAGAAAGTCTGAATGTTTCGGCTTCTTCCATCAAGGGGGTACATAAGTACACCATTACAGCCTGGACTGACAAGGATACGATTGAGAAGGTTGTCAAGCAGATTGAGAAGAAAATAGACGTGCTTCAGGCGCATTATTTCACTGAAGATGAAATTTATTTCCATGAAATAGCACTTTACAAAGTGTCTATGCCGGAATTTCAGTCACAACCGGAGGCGTCGAAAGTGATCCGTCGTTATAACGCACGGATTGTAGAAGTAAATCCGGTATTTGCCATTGTCGAGAAGAATGGAATCAGTGAGGAAATTACTTCCCTCTACGAAGAATTGAGCGCATTGAACTGTGTGTTGCAGTTTGTACGTTCGGGGCGGGTGGCCATCACTACCAGTTGTTTTGAACGCGTGAACGAATTTCTGGCAGATCGTGAAACCAAATATAACTTAAGCAAAGGAGAGGAAAAATAGATGAGTGATGCGAATAAGATAGGAAGTTATAAGTTTATTGCGGAACCTTTTCATGTCGACTTCAAGGGGCGTTTGACAATGGGGGTGCTCGGTAATCATCTGTTAAATTGTGCCGGTTTTCATGCCAGTGAACGTGGGTTCGGGATTGCTACATTGAATGAAGACAATTATACCTGGGTACTGTCCCGTCTGGCCATCGATCTGGAAGAGATGCCTTATCAATATGAAGAGTTTACCGTACAGACGTGGGTGGAGAATGTATACCGTCTTTTTACAGACCGTAATTTTGCTATTCTGAACAAAGATGGCAAGAAGATCGGGTATGCCCGTTCGGTATGGGCGATGATTAATCTGAATACCCGTAAACCTGCCGATTTGCTGACATTGCATGGCGGCAGTATCGTGGATTATGTATGTGACGAACCTTGCCCCATTGAGAAACCTTCGCGCATCAAGGTGACAACAGACAAGCCTTCTGCTAAGTTGACCGCTAAGTATAGTGATATTGATATCAATGGCCATGTGAACAGTATTCGTTATATAGAGCATATCTTGGATTTATTCCCCATTCAATTATATATGAGGAAACAAATTCAGAGGTTTGAAATGGCCTATGTGGCAGAGAGTTATTACGGTGACGAACTTTCTTTCTTTGAAGAAGAGGTGAACGAAGATGAGTATCACGTAGAGATAAAGAAAAACGATTGTGAAGTGGTTTGCCGCGCAAAAGTGAAGTTTGTATAGTTTAAAATATAATAGGATGAAAAAAATAGTTTTTCTTTTACTGCTTTTTGTTTCTTGCCGGGTGGGTGCCCAGCAGTTTCATTTGATTCCTAAAGTTGGTTTGAACTTGGCCAACACTACCGGAGAAGTGGATTCTAAAGTACGTCCCGGACTTAATGTGGGATTGGGTGGCGATGTGATGCTGACTGAACGGTTCGGAATAGAAGCAGGAGTGTACTACTCAATGCAGGGAAGTAAATATAACGGTAATGGGGTTTCTTATACAGACAAGTTGGATTATATAAACATCCCGGTATATGCGAAAGAATTCATATATAAAGGATTGTATCTATTCGGAGGTCCGCAGTTTAGTTTTAATGTGAACTCAGAGAATAAAGCATCTTCCGATCATGCGACCACAGTCATAGGTATGAACGTGATTCGTACGTTTGATTGTGGTGTGGGACTTGGCGCCGGATATCAGTTTGAGCGTGGCTTGCTGGTTTCTCTTAACTATAATATCGGATTGATTAATGTGAATAAATCGTGGGCAAGTAATTCTAATCCGAAAGCAAACAATAGTGTGGTGCAGCTTAATGTAGGCTGGCGGTTTGCACTATAATAAATAAAGAATATAAGTTTAATTATTAATAATCGGTTTTGCTTCCTAAATAAGATGAAGCAGGACTTTTAAAACAAAAAAGAAAAATGGCACAATTGAATTTTGGCGGTGTTACGGAGAATGTAGTAACCCGTGAAGAATTTCCTTTGGAAAAAGCTCGTGAAGTATTGAAAAATGAAACAATCGCTGTTATCGGTTACGGTGTGCAGGGACCGGGTCAGTCACTGAATTTGCGTGATAACGGTTTCAATGTGATCGTTGGTCAGCGTCCGGGAAAAACATATGAAAAAGCAGTGGCAGACGGCTGGGTTCCGGGTGAAACACTGTTCGGCATCGAAGAGGCTTGCGAGAAAGGTACTATTGTGATGTGTCTGTTGTCAGATGCTGCCGTAATGTCTGTATGGCCTACTATCAAACCTTACCTGACTGCCGGAAAAGCGCTCTACTTCTCTCATGGTTTTGCAATCACCTGGAGTGACCGTACCGGTGTCGTTCCACCGAAAGATATCGATGTGATCATGGTTGCTCCCAAGGGATCGGGCACTTCACTTCGTACGATGTTCCTTGAAGGCCGTGGACTGAACTCTTCATACGCTATCTATCAGGATGCTACCGGAAGAGCTATGGAGAGAACCATTGCATTAGGTATTGGAGTTGGTTCAGGATATTTGTTTGAGACTACTTTCGTTCGTGAAGCTACTTCTGACCTTACAGGCGAACGCGGTTCGCTGATGGGAGCTATACAAGGACTGCTGCTGGCTCAGTATGAGGTTTTGCGTGAAAACGGTCATACTCCATCTGAAGCATTTAATGAAACAGTAGAAGAGCTGACTCAGTCATTGATGCCTTTGTTTGCTAAGAATGGTATGGATTGGATGTATGCCAACTGTTCTACGACAGCTCAGCGTGGTGCTCTTGATTGGATGGGCCCGTTCCACGACGCAATCAAGCCCGTTGTTCAGAAATTATATAATAGTGTCAAGACAGGTAATGAAGCACAAATTTCTATTGATTCCAATTCAAAACCGGATTATCGCGAGAAACTGGAAGCAGAACTGAAGGCATTGCGTGAAAGCGAAATGTGGCAGACAGCCGTAACAGTTCGTAAACTTCGTCCGGAAAATAATTAATCAGAATATACAAGTTTTGATAAGAGGGAGAATGATTGTTCTTCCTCTTTTTATTTTATTGGTATTTAGTGTTTTATTGGTTTTGTGTGAAGTGTGTATGTTGTATAATATAAAAAATAAGTCTGTTTATTGGATAAATGTATCAAGTTTTATATATATCTTTGTAGTCTAATTCACAAACAAACTATTTGTCAATATGAAAAATCGTGTTTATGCAACGAAAAAGATGCTGAGAGTATTATTAAGTACTCTTTTATTGGGATGCGTGGTTGTAGGATGTATTGATGAGAAAGATCATTATAAACCAGATGAAAAACCGTCCGGGGTAGCTAATTCCTTTGATTTTGCAACTACACAAGATGTTCAATTGGATCTGAAGTATGATATTCCTGCAGAGAATTATCAGGTATTATTTGAACTGTATTTTGAGAATCCGTTGACAACTGATGCTGACGGACAGATTGTGAAACGCACTGATATCGACCCCAAGGTGGTGAGAATGACTGATGGAACCGGAGTATATCGTGCCAAAGAAACAATCCCGGCTTATGGCGAGGAAGTATATATTTATACCTCTTATATCGGAGTACCAATGTTGTATAAAACTAAAATAGAAGGGAATACAATAATGGCTGATATAAACTGGGATACGGCTGCCGAAGCATCTGTGCAGACACGTGTAGGTGGTGAGTATCAAACGGTGCCTGAAGGATTTTATACTTTGGGCAGTTGGGATATAAAAGGGAGACCTAACTATTTGGATAATGAAGGTGTTATTGAATTGACCCCCGCATTTTACAGAACAATTAATAAAACTATACCGGAGGGTGGAATTTGCCCTCAGAAATATCGCCAGTCGGTTGATTTTATGATTAATGACGAACATGGTGCCGAAGTGAAGGTGCGTTTTGTCGGAGGAGAAAGTTCGGCATATAGTGCGTTTGGCTATTATTGCTATCCGGAAGGAGCAACTGTCGCTCAGATTCGGAAAGCTAAAAAGTACGTTGTATTCCCCAATACCAAAGCAGGAGTCGGCATTAAAGGCGGGGAGTGTGTAAAACTACATTATATTGATGCTGACGGAGAAGATAAGGGAACTGTATTCCCAAAAGGGACTAAAATAGGCTGGTTTATTAGTAATAACGCTTTTACGGGGAAAGGGACGACTACTAATGGCAATGTAGGTAAGGGAGAAAGAATGTTCTATTCAACTACTGCATTAAATAACGATCAACGTAAGCATACAGCTGCATTTAAAATAAATGAATTTATTGTATTATCGTTTGAAGATTGGGCAAGTCAGGATTATAATGATGTTATGTTTAATGTCTGGTCAAATCCGATAGAGGCTATTATCCCTCCCGATATGCCCTCGGTTGATCCGGAAGATCCGGACGATCAGTCAATAGCCTATAAAATGACGTATAAAGGAATTTTGGCTTTTGAAGATAATTGGCCTTCTAAAGGTGATTATGACCTGAATGATGTGATTGTGAAATATAATTCGGTTTTGAGTTTTAACACCAAAAATCAAGTACTTTCTACTGAGGATACTTTTACTGCTATGTGGTCAGGAGCGTTATTTAAGAATGGCTTTGCTTACCAAATGAATACAGAAAGGGCAAATGTAGAAGAGTGTGACTTCACCGAGGGGAAATCGGCTTGGGGAAGTCAGGGGTTGGATAATGAATTAGGCCAGGCTACTGTTGCTGTATTTGCCAATGCTATTGAAGAGACCGGTAGCAATACAAAGACCTCTGCATTTAAGATACGGAATAAATTTAAGCAACCTGTAGATCATGAAACTTTTGGAGTGGCTCCCTACAATTCATTCATCTTCTTGCACCAGAATACAGGAAAGGATCGTACGGAAGTACATTTGGTAAACCATAAACCAACTGATAAGGTAAATACGGCTCTCTTTGGAAGCCAGCAGGATTTATCGGATACAGATAAAGGGATCTATTACGTGTCAGACCAGAATTATCCGTTTGCTATTCATTTGGCAGATGTTGAAACATTCAATACGGAAGAGAAGGAATCTATTGATCAATCATATCCGCGTTTTGCTTCATGGGCAAAATCTGGTGGAAAGACAGATAAGGATTGGTATTTGAAGAAATAAGCAGACTGCTGCTTTATTGTAAACGAGGTTGTCAAAACTCATCACAGAGAACACAGAGTAGCACAGAGGTGGTTTAAGTTGCTGATTATTAGTAAAAAGACTCTGAGATGCTCTGTGTTATTCCGTGGTGAGTTTTGACATAACTTCGTTTTTTTGTTATCGGTATTTTTATGAATTTTGCCTGAGTCCATTGATATACTCAATTAACTTTCTGTAGAAAGCGTGTTTGCTCATGGTTGTGGCATCACCCAATATTACCAGTTTCATTCTGGCACGGGTGATGGCTACGTTCATTCGCCTTAAGTCATTGAGAAATCCGATCTGTCCGTTTTCATTGGCTCGTACCAAACTGATAAAGATAACATCACGTTCTTGTCCCTGAAAACCATCTACTGTGTTGACAGTGATTCGGTTACGGTAGGGGCGAAAGAATGGATTTCCTTTTATTTTATTCCGTAAATATTGTACCTGGGCCTTATAAGGTGAAATAAGTCCAAAGTCTATACACTCTTCTGCCACTCGGTTTTCTCCGATTTTGCGGATATAATTTTCCAGTTCTTGCAACAGCAGATTGGCTTCCGGTTTATTGATACGTCCGAAACTTTCTCCAACGAACTCTTCATGAAAGTCCATTTCCGAAGTATCGATCCAATTTATGGGAGTGTCCAGCTCGAGTATTCCCCGGTGAGAAATTTCCGGTGCGGCTTCCAGCTCACCTTGATAGAACCAGGCGGAAGGAAACTGCATGATGGAGCGATGCATGCGATATTGTATTTTCAGCAGAGAAACGGCTTCTTGCTTGTTCATTACGACTTTTTCCATTAATGTGCGGTCTAAACCGCTTCGCGCAGCCTCCATACATTTAATGGTCGGAGGGAGTTGGCAATGATCTCCTGCGAGGATTACACGGTCTGCTTTTCGGATAGCTATCCAGCAGGCAGCTTCCAGGGCCTGTGCGGCTTCGTCGATAAAGAGGGTGCTGAAATGCCGTCCGGTGAGAATCCGGTGATTACTGCTGACCAGTGTAGATGCAATGACACGGGCACTGGAAAAGAGGTCTTCGTTGATTAGTATTTCAAGTTCAGTGGCACGTTCTTTCAGGCGGAGTATTCGGTTACGTGTGGATTCGCGTTCAGAATATCCTCCTTTACGCATATGATTCCCCATGTCACGAATGGATTTACGAATACCCCATAACTCGGTATATGCCGGATGACTTTCGAAACGGCGTTCGTAGGTAAACGAAAGCATTTTGTCGTTTACCCGGCTGGGATTGCCGATGCGTAGTACAGGCACTCCGCGGTCTACCAACTTTTCCGCAATCCAGTCGACGGCCGTATTACTTTGCGCACATACCAGCACTTGGTTTTCACGATGCAGTGTTTCGTAGACAGCTTCTACGAGGGTAGTGGTTTTACCTGTTCCCGGAGGTCCGTGTACGATAGCCACGTCTTTGGCACGTAGCACTTTGTTAACGGCTTCCTCTTGTGTGATGTTCAGCCAGGGGAAGCGTACCGGATATATCTCTCTCCATTGCGAAGGTTGTTTACTAAGTAAGATATCACGTAGTTGGGCGAGGCGATTACCTTTCGCACGAATCACGTCTTCCAAGGCTTCGAACATACTGCGGTAGGAAGTCTCATCGAAATACAACTGTACCCCCAGTCTGTCTGCTCCTTGTATTTCAAGAAGTGCACCTGCTCCGGGTACCACGACTACCATACGCTCTTCATCTGCATAGCTTACGGTGTAGATGGAATTGAAATAATGTATGCTGCCATCATAGCCCTGTTCGAAAAAGCAGACAGGACGTCCGAATTCAAATGCATGTTCTATCTCTTTATCTTCTTGACGTTCTATTTCTATCACAAGTTGGTTCAGCGAATTATAAAAACTTCTGCCTGTACTGACGGGATACCAGCAAAGCCCTCGCTTCACTTTCCTCGCAATGCCCATCGTTTCTGTCTGCTTGCGAAATTCTTCTTTTTCATATTCATATTCCATACGTAGCAAAAGCTGTTGGCGTTGAAGATCGCTAAGTGGGGAAGAAGAGTTTGTATTATAATCGTTCATGTTAATGGGGTGCGGGTTAAATTTCCGGCAAAGATAACAAATCTGTTTCCGGATTGGAATAAACATTTCAATTTGTTAAACCTTTCTTTCGTATAATTGGTTATAATAAATAGAAGAACAGATAAAACCAGAATTGTTATGGTATATGATTTGAATATGTTAAAGAGCTTCTATACATCCTATAAAGGGAAAATGGAGCATGTTCGTGCAGCACTGAAGCGTCCTTTGACGTTGGCTGAAAAGATTTTGTATGCACATTTGTATAATGTGGCGGATTTAAAGAATTATGAACGGGGAGAGGACTATGTCAATTTTCGTCCGGACCGTGTTGCAATGCAGGATGCAACGGCTCAAATGGCCTTGTTGCAATTTATGAATGCTGGGAAAGATACAGTGGCAGTACCTTCCACGGTACACTGCGATCATTTGATACAAGCTTACCGGGGTGCTGAACGTGACATTGAAACAGCTACACAAACCAACCGGGAGGTGTATGATTTCTTGCGTGATGTTTCCTCTCGTTATGGCATTGGTTTCTGGAAGCCGGGAGCGGGCATTATTCATCAGGTGGTGCTTGAGAATTATGCTTTTCCGGGTGGGATGATGGTCGGTACCGACTCGCATACCCCGAATGCCGGAGGGCTTGGAATGGTGGCGATCGGTGTAGGTGGTGCCGATGCTGTGGATGTGATGACAGGTATGGAGTGGGAACTTAAGATGCCGAAATTGATCGGGGTACGTCTGACAGGAGAGTTGAATGGATGGACAGCTCCCAAAGATGTCATACTGAAATTGGCCGGTATCCTGACCGTGAAAGGAGGAACAAACGCTATTATCGAATATTTTGGATCGGGTACGGCTTCGTTATCGGCCACGGGAAAAGCTACAATCTGTAATATGGGTGCTGAAGTAGGAGCTACTACCTCTCTTTTCCCTTATGATGAACGTATGGCTGTTTATCTGAAAGCAACCGGACGCGAGGAAGTGGCTGTGATGGCCGACAGTGTAGCTGCCGATTTGCGTGCAGACGACGAAGTAATGGCACGTCCGGAAGATTTTTATGACCGGGTTATCGAAATAAATCTTTCAGAGTTGGAACCTTATATTAATGGTCCGTTTACTCCGGACGCCGCCACTCCTATTTCAGAATTTGCTGAAAAGGTAGTAATGAACGGTTATCCCCGAAAAATGGAAGTAGGTTTGATAGGTTCCTGTACCAACTCTTCTTATCAGGACATCAGCCGTGCGGCTTCCGTAGCCCGGCAGGTGAATGAGAAGAACTTGGGAGTGGCATCACCACTGATTGTAAATCCGGGTTCCGAACAGATCCGTGCGACAGCCGAGCGTGACGGTATGATGGATGTATTTGAAAAGATGGGTGCTACTATCATGGCTAATGCCTGTGGTCCTTGTATCGGCCAGTGGAAACGCCATACAGACGATCCGATCCGTAAAAACTCTATTGTGACTTCATTTAACCGCAATTTTGCCAAACGTGCTGACGGTAACCCGAATACTTTTGCTTTTGTGGCTTCACCCGAGATTGTTCTGGCACTGACTATTGCCGGCGATCTTTGTTTCAACCCGTTGAAAGACCGTTTGGTTAACCATGACGGTGAAAAGGTGAAACTTAGTGAACCTACGGGGGACGAACTGCCATCTGCCGGATTTGTTACCGGCAATCAGGGATATCAGGCTCCTACGGGTGAGAAAGCTGAGATTAAGGTTGCTCCGGATTCTCAGCGTTTACAGTTACTGACTCCTTTCCCTGCATGGGACGGCAATGATTTTCTCAATATGCCGCTGCTTATCAAAGCACAGGGAAAATGCACGACAGATCATATCTCGATGGCAGGTCCCTGGCTTCGGTTTCGTGGCCATTTGGAAAACATTTCCGATAATATGTTGATGGGAGCGGTGAATGCATTCAATGGCGAAACGAATAAGGTCTGGAACCGTTTGACCAATACATATGAAACAGTTTCGAGTACCGCAAAACAGTATAAAGCGGATGATATCTCTTCCATTGTAGTAGCCGAAGAAAATTATGGAGAGGGGTCAAGTCGTGAGCATGCTGCCATGGAACCGCGTTTTCTGAATGTGAAGGTGATTCTGGCCAAAAGCTTTGCCCGCATTCATGAAACCAATCTGAAAAAACAGGGTATGTTGGCTGTTACCTTTGTAGATAAAGCCGATTATGACCGGATTCGTGAGCACGATTTAATCTCGGTAGTTGGATTAAAAGAGTTTTCGCCCGGACATAACCTGGAGGTGATTTTGCATCACGAAGATGGCACTGAAGAACGGTTTGCGGTACAGCATACTTACAATGAACAGCAGATTGGCTGGTTCCGAGCTGGATCGGCTTTGAACGCCAAATAGCTTGTAGATAGCTTTCCGGGACTTGTTTTAGGTTTTAAATCAATAAATCTTTGGTTTTAAACCAATTGAACCTGACTTTGGAACACGATTGGAGGAGTATATAAAAAAATAAATCAATGAGTAAAATTACCAAACAGAAAGATGGGGGATTGTTGGTGCCGGATGTACCGACAATACCTTTTATAACAGGTGATGGAGTAGGGGCGGAAATCACTCCTGCCATGCAGGCAATAGTAAATGCGGCGGTAGACGTATCGTATGGTGGCAGCCGTCATATCGAATGGAAAGAAGTATTGGCCGGTGAACGTGCTTTTCGGGCAACGGGTTCATGGTTACCTGATGAAACGATGGAGGCTTTTAAGGAATATCTGATCGGCATCAAAGGACCGTTGACAACTCCGGTCGGCGGGGGAATCCGTTCGTTGAATGTGGCTCTCCGCCAGACGCTCGACTTATACGTTTGCTTGCGTCCGGTGCGCTGGTTTCGTGGAGTGGTGTCTCCCGTCAAAGAGCCTGAGAAGGTGAATATGCACATCTTTCGTGAAAACACGGAAGATATCTATGCCGGGATCGAGTGGGAAGCAGGTACTCCGGAGGCAAGAAAATTCTATAAGTTTTTGCACGATGAGATGGGAGTCAGTAAAGTACGTTTTCCCGAAACCTCTTCTTTCGGGGTGAAGCCGGTTTCGCGTGAAGGTACAGAGCGTCTGGTACGTGCCGCGTGCCGCTATGCATTGCAGCATGAACTGCCTTCGGTCACTTTGGTGCACAAAGGCAATATCATGAAATTCACCGAAGGAGGTTTTAAAAAATGGGGATACGAGTTGGCTGAACGTGAGTTTTCCGATGCGATTGCTTCAGGCAAGCTGGTGATTAAAGATTGTATCGCTGATGCCTTTTTGCAGAACACTCTCTTGATTCCTGAAGACTATTCGGTTATCGCCACTTTGAATCTGAACGGAGATTATATTTCCGATCAGTTGGCAGCCATGGTAGGAGGTATCGGTATCGCGCCGGGAGCCAATATCAACTATGACTCCGGACATGCCATTTTTGAGGCTACCCATGGGACGGCTCCCAACATTGCCGGAAAGGGAGTGGTCAATCCTTGTTCGTTGATACTTTCGGCCGTCATGATGCTTGAATATCTGGGTTGGCAGGAGCCTGCCGACCTGATTGTAGAGGCACTTGAAGCCAGTTTTGCCGAAGGGAAAGCCACCAATGACCTGGCGCGCTTCATGCACAAAGGGCAGCCACTTTCTACTTCCGAATTTACAGAAGAAATCATTAACCGAATTAAAAATTAATACCTTCAGAACATGAAAAAAGAATATTTGATTTATAAACTTTCCGAGGCAATGAAAGATTGTACCCGGATTGACACCGATTTATTTCCGAAGTTTGACGTAAAACGGGGGCTTCGTAACGAAGACGGTACAGGTGTGTTAGTCGGATTGACTAAGATTGGTAATGTCGTAGGTTATGAGCGAATTCCCGGAGGGGGATTGAAGCCTATTCCCGGAAAGCTGTTCTATCGGGGATATGATCTGGAAGACTTGGCACATGCCATTCTGAAAGAAAAACGTTTTGGATTTGAAGAAGTTGCTTATTTATTGTTATCCGGCAGTTTGCCCGATAAAGAAGAACTGGCTTCGTTTAGGGAACTAATCAATGATAATATGCCTTTGGAACAAAAAACCAAGATGAATATCATTGAACTTGAGGGGAACAATATTATGAACATTTTGGCTCGTAGTGTACTTGAAATGTATCGTTTTGATTCCAATCCGGATGACACTTCACGTGATAACCTGATGCGTCAGAGCATTGACCTGATCTCAAAGTTCCCCACAATCATTGCTTATGCCTTCAATATGTTACGTCATGCCACTTTCGGCCGTTCGTTACACATCCGTCATCCGCAGGAGAATTTGTCGATTGCCGAGAATTTCCTCTATATGCTGAAACGGGATTATACCGAACTGGACGCGCGTACACTCGACCTTTTGCTGGTGCTCCAGGCGGAACACGGAGGAGGTAACAACTCTACTTTTACGGTTCGTGTAACTTCATCTACCGGTACAGATACATATTCGGCTATTGCCGCAGGTATCGGTTCGTTGAAAGGTCCGCTCCATGGAGGTGCCAATATTCAGGTGGCCGACATGTTCCATCATTTGCAGGAAAATATTCAGGACTGGACCAATGTGGATGAGATTGACACTTACTTTACCCGTATGCTGAACAAAGAGGTTTATAATAAGACCGGATTGATCTATGGTATCGGGCATGCCGTGTATACCATTTCCGATCCTCGTGCCGTATTGCTGAAGGAACTTGCACGTGACCTGGCACATGAGAAAGGGCGTGAACGCGAATTTGCTTTCCTTGAACTTCTGGAAGAGCGTGCCATTGCCACATTCGGTAAGATTAAGAATAATGGAAAAACGGTGTCCAGCAACGTTGATTTTTATTCCGGTTTTGTATATGAAATGATTGGCTTGCCACAAGAAATCTACACTCCTTTGTTCGCTATGGCACGTATTGTCGGTTGGTGTGCCCATCGTAATGAAGAATTGAATTTTGAAGGCAAACGTATCATTCGTCCGGCTTACAAGAATGTGTTGGAAGAAGAAAAATATGTGCCGTTGAAAAAAAGATAAAAGAAAAGTCTGAGGGTGTGGCAGATCACTTTGCAGCACCCTTACTTTATTTCCGTAAACTATTTGTCTCTTTAAAGTTTTTCTTTTAACTTTGTCCATTGTATAAAATCTTGGATATGAGTATAGAAGGCTTTAATCTGCTTCTTTTGATAATGAGTCTGGTGGCTCTGGTCGTTTTCATAGCCCTTTATTTTATCAGGGCGGGATACGGTATGTTCCGCAGCCGTTCCTGGGGTATCTCGGTAAACAATAAGTTGGCCTGGATACTTATGGAGGCCCCTGTCTTTTTGGTCATGAGTTGGTTGTGGTGGCATTCCGACCGTCGTTTCTTTCCTGTAGAACTTACTTTCTTTCTCTTCTTTCAGTTGCATTACTTCCAGCGGGCCTTTGTTTTTCCCTTCTTGATGAAAGGAAAAAGTAAGATGCCGATACTCATTCTTTTGATGGGAGTCCTCTTTAATATCCTCAACGGACTGATGCAGGGTGAATGGATATTTTATCTTGCGCCTTCAGGATACTACACAGCCGACTGGTTGCTGTCACCTTGTTTTTGGATAGGAACACTTTTATTCTTCAGCGGGATGCTAATCAACTGGCATTCCGACTCAGTCATCCGGAATCTGCGTACTTCCGGAGATACCCGCCATTATCTTCCTCAAAGGGGAATGTATCGTTACGTGACTTCTGCCAACTATTTGGGTGAGATTGTTGAATGGATTGGTTGGGCTGTCTTGACCTGGTCTTTGCCGGGATGTGTCTTTGCTTGGTGGACTATTGCCAACCTTATTCCACGGGCAGATGCTATTTGGCATCGTTATAAGGAAGAGTTCGGGTCACAGGTCGAGTATAAGAAACGAATTTTTCCCTTCTTATATTAAAAAATAAAATACTTATGAATACACACCTTGCTTCTAAGCTTTTCACACCGATTACCATCGGACCGCTTACATTGCGCAACCGTACTATTCGTTCGGCAGCTTTTGAAGGTATGTGTCCGGGAAACGCCCCTTCTCCGATGTTGCTTGATTATCATCGTTCCGTTGCTGCCGGAGGTGTAGGGATGACTACGGTTGCCTATGCTTCGGTGACCCGTAGCGGATTATCATTTCCAAGGCAATTGTGGCTTCGTCCCGAGATCATTCCCGGCTTACGTGAGCTAACCGATGCCATTCATGCGGAGGGTGCCGCTGCCAGTATACAGATAGGGCATTGTGGCAACATGTCTCATAAAAGTATTTGTGGAGTTACGCCTATTTCTGCTTCATCAGGCTTCAATATTTATTCGCCTACATGGGTACGGGGGATGAGGCGGGAGGAATTGCCGGAAATGGCAAAAGCCTACGGACGTGCAGTCTGTCTTGCTCGTGAAGCCGGCTTTGATGCTGTTGAAGTTCACGCAGGACATGGGTATCTGATCAGCCAGTTTCTTTCACCTTACACCAACCGCCGGAAAGATGAATATGGAGGATCATTGGAGAACCGGATGCGGTTTATGATGATGGTAATGGAAGAGGTGATGAAGGCGGCCGGCAGTGATATAGCCGTGTTCGTGAAGATGAATATGCGTGACGGCTTTCGTGGTGGCATGGAAATAGAGGAGACCCTTGAAGTGGCCAGACGGCTTGAGTCATTGGGGGGGCATGCATTGGTTCTGAGTGGAGGTTTTGTCAGTAAAGCTCCTATGTATGTTATGCGTGGGGCGATGCCTATCAGGACGTTGACGCACTATATGGATTGCTGGTGGTTGAAGTATGGTGTTAAGTTGGCGGGACGGGTGATGATACCGACTGTTCCTTTTAAAGAAGCCTATTTCTTGGAAGATGCTTTAAAGTTCCGCTCTGAGATTAAAATTCCTTTAATTTATGTTGGCGGGCTGGTGTCCCGTGAGAAAATAGATGAGGTGCTGAATGAAGGGTTCGAGGCTGTACAGATGGCACGTGCTTTGCTTAATGAACCCGGGTTTGTCAACCGGATGCGGCGTGAAGAAAAGGCCCGCTGTAATTGTGGGCACAGTAATTATTGCATAGGAAGGATGTATACCATTGAGATGGCTTGTCATAAGCATTTGGCAGAAGAACTTCCTCTTTGTTTGCAAAAAGAGATCGAAAACTTGGAAAATAAATGATGGAACGTAAGCTTGCTATTATTACCGGCGCCGATGGTGGGATGGGGATGGAGATCACCCGTGCCGTGGCTCGTGAAGGTTATGCAGTAATCATGGCCTGTTGTTCGCTGTCGAAGGCGGAGCCCAAATGCAGGGAGTTGGCGAAGGAAACAGGAAATAAGAATATGGAAGTATGGGAGATAGATCTTGCATCACTGGCTTCAGTGAAAACTTTTGCAAACCGGGTATTACAGCGGAACACTTCCATAGCTTTGCTGATGAATAATGCCGGGACGATGGAAACCGGATTGCATATTACAGAAGATGGGCTGGAGCGTACGGTCAGTGTAAACTATGTAGGTCCCTGTCTGTTGACGCGGCTTTTGCTTCCGTTGATGGGACAGGGAACACGTATTGTCAATATGGTGTCTTGTACCTATGCAATTGGTAAGCTGGATTTTCCCGATTTTTTTCTTCGTGGTAAAAGGGGAAATTTCTGGCGAATCCCTGTTTATAGTAATACAAAACTCGCTTTGTTGCTTTTTACTTTTGAACTGGCAGAGCGTCTTCGGGTACGTGGAATAACGGTCAATGCTGCTGATCCAGGAATTGTGTCTACCGATATCATCCGGATGCATCAATGGTTCGATCCATTGACCGACATTTTCTTCCGTCCTTTTATACGGACACCTCTTCAGGGGGCCTCTACCGCAATCGGACTATTACTTGATGTGGAAGCAGGGAAACAGACTGCGACATTTAATTTGAATAATCATTTGCATCCTCTTTCCGAAAAATATACTCACCATGTTCAAAGGGTGCAATTATGGGAGGAAACAGAAAGAATCTTGTCAGAGAAGGGGTTTACCGTAAATGATAAACGGTGAACCATAAACATTTTGTATGTTTACCGTCCACCGTCTGTCTTTTTCTGTTGTATACTGTTTCAAATAGACAGTTCTCTCAACACATTGACGAGATCTCTTTTGACAGGTTTATCGTTTTTAATGGCTTTGCTGAACGGAACATAAACAATTTCGTCGTGCTCTATGCCGATCATGACATTACGTTGGTCTTCCATGATAGCATCGATAGCTGCCGCACCCAGACGACTGGCCAAAATACGGTCATGTGCTGTCGGGCTGCCACCACGTTGCAAGTGCCCCAGAATGGTGACGCGAACATCATATTGTGGATATTCGTTTTTCACACGTTCGGCATAATGCATGGCACCTCCGGTAAGTTCACTTTCGGCTACCAGTACGATACTGCTGTTTTTTGATTTGCGGAAACCGCTCTTTATAAATTCCTCCAGTTGGTCGACTTCCGTACTGAATTCCGGAATGATGGCGGCTTCTGCTCCCGAGGCAATCGCACCGTTCAATGCCAGAAAACCGGCGTCGCGTCCCATTACTTCTACAAAGAACAAACGCTCGTGCGAAGTAGCTGTGTCACGGATCTTGTCGACTGCATCCAGAATGGTATTCAGCGCCGTGTCATATCCGATAGTGGTATCTGTGCCAAAAAGGTCATTGTCAATAGTACCCGGAAGTCCGATACAGGGAACGTCATATTCTTGTGCAAAGATGCGTGCTCCGGTCAGCGAACCGTCACCACCAATTACAACAAGGGCGTCAATCCCTTCTTTTACCATGTTATCGTATGCCATTTTACGTCCTTCGGGAGTTGTAAACTCTTTGCAACGTGCTGTTTTCAGGATCGTTCCTCCCAGTTGAATGATGTTACTTACATTCTGGCTTTTAAATTCTTTGATCTCCCCTGTTACCAAGCCTCTGTATCCTCTATATATACCTTTTACTTGCAGTCCGTTATAGATTGCTGCACGTGTCACTGCACGAATAGCAGCGTTCATTCCCGGTGCATCACCACCGGAAGTTAAAATACCAACACACTTAACTGTTCCCATAACAATCTTGTTTTTTAATTGACGTTGCAAAGATAACAAAAAAGAGTGCCCTGTATGATTAAATAACGTTAATTCATTGTCTTTTAATCTGTGCCTTTATGGCTTCGGAGATTTCTTCCATCAGCCATTTGGGAGTGGATGTAGCCCCGCACACGCCGATAGAATTGACTCCGGGGAGCAAAGAGTCATCGATTTCCTCAGCACTGTCTATCAAATGTGAGTTTGGGTTGACTTTTTTGCATTCTTCGAATAACATTTTGCCATTTGAACTTTTTTTACCACTGACAAAAAAGATCAGATCGTGTGAAGCGGCAAATTTTCGCAGGTTGGGCATGCGGTTGGCTACCTGGCGGCAAATGGTATCATAATATTCAAAAGTCGCGTCAGGCGAAATGTGTTCTTTGATGTATTCCACAATTTCCCAAAACTCATCGAGTGATTTGGTAGTCTGTGAGTATAAGCGTATGCTTTTGCTGAAGTCCAGTTGACGGGCTTCATCGAGTTTTTCTATCACAATCGCCTTGCCGGTTGTTTGTCCGACCAATCCCAGGACCTCTGCGTGTCCGTTCTTACCGTAGATCACGATTTGTTTCTCATCAGAGTCCTCCTGCATGTATTCTTGTTTGATCCGTTTTTGCAAACGGAGTACTACCGGACAAGTGGCATCAATGATCTCGATGTTATTCTCTTTGGCGATGATATAGGTCTCAGGCGGTTCGCCATGGGCGCGTAAAAGTACTTTGGCGTTATGAAGTTGCTTGAATTCCTCATGGTTGATGGTAATCAGTCCCATTTCCTTCAGACGCTCCACTTCGCGGCTGTTGTGTACAATATCTCCCAGGCAATAGAGCGTCACCCCTTTTGTGAGTTCCTCCTCGGCTTTGTGGATGGCTGTGACCACTCCGAAACAAAAACCGGAACCTTCATCTATTTCTACTTTTACCATATAATTACAAAATCTGTGATTAAAAAAGGGTGTAGCCATACTGACCGGATGGCTACACCCTTTCCTCAGGATGGCTACACCCTATGGGGCGTATGGCTACACCCTTCCGTTTTTACTCTTTTATCGCTTTTTGATATTCGGCTGTCAGCCACTCCTTTTGCTCGGCAATGGTGAGATGACTGTTGTCTAATAGTAAAGCATCGTCGGCTTTCTTTAGCGGGCTCACTTCACGCGTCTGGTCTATATGGTCACGTTGTTTCACGTTCTCCAATATTTCTTCGAAACTGGCCTCCTGTCCTTTGGCTTTCAGTTCGTCATAACGGCGCTGGGCGCGAATCTCCGGTGAGGCGGTTACGAATATCTTTAATTCTGCATCCGGAAATACAGTTGTACCGATATCACGGCCATCCATAACAATGCCCTTGGCTTTGCCCATTTCTTGTTGCTGGGCCACCATGGCTTCGCGGACAAAACCGAGCGCACTGATCGGACTTACTTTAGAAGAAACTTCCATGGTGCGGATTTTGTTCTCTACGTTCACTCCATTTAAGTAAGTATTCGGGCGACCGGTTTCCGGATCAATCCGGAAAGAGATGTGGATATCGTCGATACGCTGTTTCAGTTTTTCAGTATCAATCGTATCTCCGTTGAAGATGCCGTTCTCTATACTGTATAGTGTAACGGCACGATACATAGCTCCACTGTCGATATAAATGTATCCGATTTCTTTAGCCAAATCTTTAGCCATGGTACTTTTCCCGCAAGAAGAAAAGCCATCAATTGCAATTGTTATCTTTTTCATGATGTTATGCAGCAGGTTTATTCCCTTTTTTAACGTCTTATCTAAATTTTTTCGCCAAATATACTGCATTTTTAAAATATCTGCGTTATATTTGTGGCACAAAAGCAATAACAGCTTAAAAACCAGAAGAACACCAATTTTTATATAATAATTTTATGGAAGTAAAAAAATCGCCCAAAGCAGACCTCGAAGGTAAGAAGACCCAGTGGCTGCTGATCGGTTACGTTGTGGTGCTCGCCTTTATATTCGTTGCGTTCGAATGGACGGAGCGTGATATAAAGATCGATACAAGCCAGGCGGTAGCCCAAATTGAGTTTGAAGAGGAAATGATTCCTATTACACAACAGGAAGAAAAACCGGCCCCACCTCCCGTTGAGGTTCCGAAACAGGCTGAAATCCTGAAGATCGTTGATGACCAGGCTGATGTGGAAGAAACAGCTATTGCTTCAACAGAGGATACCGGACAGAAAGTGGAAGTAAAATACGTGCCGGTTGAGGTGAAAGAGGAAGAACCGTCGGAACAGGAAATTTTTGAAGTAGTAGAAGAAGCTGCTGAGTTTCCGGGTGGTATGCCTGCTTGTTTGCAGTTCCTGTATAAGAATATCAACTATCCGACCATTGCTCAGGAAAACGGAACCCAGGGACAGGTTGTTCTTCAGTTCGTTGTTGAACGTGATGGTAGTATTACTGACATTAAGGTTGTAAAGAGCGTTGACCCATATCTTGATAAAGAAGCTCTTCGTGTGGTTAAAACCATGCCTAAATGGAAGCCGGGTAAGCAGAGAGGTAAACCTGTTCGTTGTAGATTTACATTACCTGTACGATTCAGACTGCAATAATCATTGTATAGTATAAGAAGAGAGGCTGCCGTCCAAGCAGCCTCTTTTCATTCAATCCTCTTTTTTTATAACTTATTACTATGTATACAGCATTTCAGCTTCTTGATAAAATAAATTCTCACATTTCAGATATCCAGTTTACACGCACACCGGTTGGTTTGTATGACCCTGTTAAATACGTACTTTCCATGGGGGGGAAACGCATTCGCCCTGTTCTAATGTTAATGGCATACAATCTCTATAAGGAGGATGTTACTTCTGTTTATGATCCTGCTACGGCAATTGAAGTTTATCATAATTATACTCTTTTGCATGACGACTTGATGGATCGGGCCGATATGCGCCGTGGAAAAACAACGGTTCATAAAGTCTGGAATGACAATACTGCAATTTTGTCGGGAGATGCCATGATGGTGCTGGCTTATCAGTATATGGCAAGCTGTTCTTCAGAGTATCTGAAAGAGGTTATGGACTTGTTTAGCCTGACAGCACTTGAGATTTGCGAAGGTCAGCAGATGGATATGGGGTTTGAGTCCCGCGATGATGTGAAAGAAGAGGAATATCTGGAAATGATCCGTTTGAAAACTGCCGTTCTATTGGCGGCCAGTTTGAAAATCGGAGCTATTTTGGGAGGAGCTTCCCGTGAAGATGCTGAAAATCTATATGATTTCGGCATGCAGATTGGGGTTGCTTTCCAATTGCAGGATGATTTGCTGGATGTATATGGCGATTCAGCCGTGTTTGGTAAAAATATCGGTGGTGATATTTTATGCAATAAGAAAACATATATGTTGATTAAAGCATTGGAACGGGCCGATCGGAATCAGTTGGATGAACTGAACCGTTGGTTGAATGCGACTTCATTCTGTGCCGAAGAAAAAATCGGTGCTGTAACCGAGTTGTACAATCAGATAGGTATCAAAGCTGTCTGTGAAAACAAGATGCGTGAGTACTATACTCGTGCGATGACCAGTCTGGGGGCCGTATCTGTCATAGAAGATAGGAAAAGTGAGCTGAAAAAGCTGATGAAGCATTTAATGTACCGCGAGATGTAATATAACGATGCCTTATAGACGTTTGCCAAATACTGATCAAGCCAGGATACGGGCGCTGAAAGCAGCGGTCGTAAAGGGGGACGTATGTAATGTCTATGATTTGGCCGTTTCGTTAAAGACATTGGGGGAAGCACGTATGTTTCTGGCTAAATTTGAGGCTGCGCATTCTTATTATGTACACTGTTATGGAGAACAGAGCAGAAACAGTAAGAAGCATCAGGCCAATGTAAAAGCGGCCCGTCTTTATATTTCTCACTTTATACAAGTTTTGAACCTGGCAGTGATTCGAGCCGAAATAAAGGAATCCCATAAAGATATGTACAGCTTGCCTATGGATAATTTCGGTGTGCCCGATTTGAACAGTGAGGCTTCTATAGCCGAGTGGGGACAGAAAATCATAGAAGGAGAACGGCAACGTACTTCCCGGGGAGGCATACCTATCTATAACCCGACGATTGCCAAAGTGAAAGTACATTATGATATATTCATGGAAGGTTATGAAAAGCAGAAAAACCTTCAACTCCTCACAAATCGTAGCTTAGAACAACTTTCGTCTATGCGTGCGCAGGCTGACCGGTTGATTCTCGATATCTGGAATCAGGTGGAGGCCAAATATCAGGAGGTACTGCCTAATGAAAAGCGGTTGGAGAAATGTCGTGATTACGGTCTGATTTATTATTACCGGACCGGTGAAAAACAAACTAAAGAGATTCTTTAAAATATGCTTGTCGATTCACATTCCCATCTTTTTCTGGAAGAATTTGCCGAAGATTTGCCTTTGGTAATGGAGCGTGCCCGTGCTGCCGGTGTTACGCATATTTTTATGCCCAATATAGACAGTACGACAATCGAACCTATGTTGTCGGTTTGTGATACCTATCGTGACTTTTGTTTCCCGATGATCGGGTTGCATCCTACTTCCGTGAACGATTCGTATGAAAAAGAACTTGAAATAGTGGCTAATTACCTGGCAACTTCGGAACGATTTGTGGCCGTAGGAGAGATCGGGATCGATCTTTACTGGGACAAAACCTGGTTGAAAGAACAGTTGATTGTTTTTGAGAAACAGGTTCAGTGGGCCCTTCAGTACCAGTTGCCGATTGTCATTCATTGCCGTGAAGCTTTTGATTATATATATAAGGTATTGCAGCCTTATAAAAGCAGTGGCTTGACCGGCATTTTTCATAGTTTCACCGGGACGTCCGAAGAAGCTGCCCGGATGATGGAGTTCTCCGGGTTTAAGATTGGCATAAATGGTGTGGTCACTTTCAAAAAGTCAACTCTGCCGGAAGTGCTTAAACATATTCCGTTGGAACGCATTGTGCTGGAAACGGATTCTCCTTACCTCACACCGGTCCCTAACCGTGGGAAGAGGAATGAGAGTGCGAATGTGAAAGATACATTAATAAAAGTTGCCGAAATATACAAGGAAGATCCCGAAAAAGTTGCGGAATTGACTGCTATCAGCGCATTGAAAGTGTTTGGAATACTCAAATAAGCTCTGTTAGATTTTAAATTTTATTAATTTAGTGGATTTATTAAAGATAAAAGAAGGATAATGCTGCAGAAGAAGAAAAAAAAGAATACATTTGTAGCTGAAAACGCTTGTGGTTCGCATTTTTTTTGTAATTTGCACCCGATTTGAGGAAAGCACCAATTGGAGAGATGCTCGAGTGGTTGAAGAGGCACGCCTGGAAAGCGTGTATACGCCAAA